>Ga0065705_10104471_pt1 | contig 14885 bp, 31 predicted proteins | sample SwibulcommuniRL2_FD_59092 | JGI IMG/M metagenome (GOLD analysis project Ga0065705, IMG submission 59092) | Bulk soil microbial communities from switchgrass field near Rose Lake, East Lansing, Michigan, USA - RL2 Bulk Soil v2 (version 2) | ecosystem: Environmental > Terrestrial > Soil >...
CCCCATCTCTCTTTCGTCCGTGAGTTTCTTAACGTAGGTAGCACGGCGACGTAAGGTGAGCAGTGTCCGAACGAGTTGTTCGTTGAATTGCTCTTCTCGCCATTCGTTGGAGGCTTGGAGGAGATCGGTATCGAGATAGATTATCCCATTTCTACGAGCATCGTGGAGCCACACAACGATAGCACTATCATCACCAGTGCGAATGGTCGTAATGGCCTTGAAGGCCGTATCAATATGAACTGTCGCGTACTCAATCGGGGTTTTGAAGAGAAATTCATCATAGTCTACAAACAGGTCACGAATTTGAGATTCGAGTAAAGGTGCTCGTTCAGATGTTCCGGGGTTATTTTGTTGCTGACAGGAGAAGTCTTCAGGGTCACGTCTTTTAGCTTCAATAATTTTCGCACGATCCCAAAGTAGGGGGTGTGTTGGTTCCCCTGTCAGTTCATCTTCAGTCTGGAGAAAATAGACATGCCAGACCCCTTTTCCAAGCGGAACCTTCTCAAACATCGCCATATTCGGGCATGGCATCCCGGTCCAGCTTTTAATTCCTTCCTCGCGAAAGTGTCTCCCGGCCACATCATCATCGAAATAACGAGTAAGTGTAAGCATCATCAGACCATTCGTCTGGAGAGCGTTATACGAAGCATTAACAGCCGCATGAACTGACCGTGAGTAAGCTTCACTACCTTCACGAAGTTTATTAATCGTAATCGGGTCGTCCCAATTATGGGCGCGATGGTGATAACCCGTCATTCCAATTCCGACAGCAGTTGTGTCGATAGATGGCTCTGAGAGGTTTTTGGATTTCCGAAAAGCATGATGGAGGTAGGTATCAGTCCAAATTTTTGCCCCCGACTTCCAGTCACCATATAACCACGAGAACCACGCATCATCATCGTCCCCGGAGAGAACAGAACGAATCGCATTGTAAATGTCTTGAGATAGTGCCAGCGTCGCCGAGGCAACCAGTGACGACATATCAGGCTCGTCAAGATGCATCCACAACATGGCCGATTTCGTGGCAATTACAGTCTTACCGAAACCTCGCGGGAGCACACTCGCAATATAATAACGGTCTGTTCCACCTTTAAGACAGTCTGATTTCCATTTTAACAAATGAGCCTGGAGCCAGCTTATGTAAGGCCCGTGAATATGCTCTACAAGCCAGCGGGGTTGTTCAGGGTGTTTTTGAAAGTACCACTCCGCGCCCCAGGCTAGATGGACAAACCACCAAAGCGACCTCGGATGTGTGGAAACTTGATCCTTCTCGTTGAACCATTTATTTGGGGCACAAATTGCTCGCCAAATATCTTTTTCCGCTCTGGAATCCCATTTAATTCGCTTCATTTAATTCGCATTCGGGTAATTACAAGTGTGTCGCATGTGAACTTTGAGAAGATTCAAATCATTGATATCCACAACACCATTGTTATTAAAATCAAGATCATAACGATAAGCATGAGATGCGCTAAAATTAGCATTCACAATATTAAAATCGAAAGCATTAACAGTTTCGCCCTGATTCAGAGTCTCAGGGTCAAAAACATCTACATTCTTAACGTGGGCTGTATATGTCCCATTTGGCGATGCTGAAGTAATTCGGCCCTGAAGTTGAATACCAAGAGCATATACAGGTATATCTCCAGCGAATAGTCCCCATTTCCTATTCCTATCTCGCGTCGCAACCCCGGGTTGACCGGGAGTAGAGCCTTTCCACGTAATATACGTAACTCCCGCTGCGTCCGTCGCTGCGTCAGCAATTATCCTACGAGTATTTGGACAACCTGCGAGAGGTTGCCAGGCTGAGCTAGCCATTAAGGTATCATCACCGCTGCCGTTGAATCCCTGGGAAACAGGTCCACCGTTGAGGGAAGCGTAGATATCCGCCGCTGCGACCCCAACTAACGGGGCATTTGAAGAATTTCGGAGGACAATTTTGATTCTTGCGTTATTCGCTAATAGATCGTTATTTGGACAAGTTGTCGCGAAAGCAATTGCGCTAGGTCCTTCAATTGGACTGAGAGTCGTGCCAGCTTGAGGGACAAAGTACGAATTAGTTGGATTGACAATCACTGAGCTTGTAGGAACAATTCCGATAATCTCATTCCCCGTTTGATACGGGCCAATATTGATTAACTCAGAGGTGTTCGAGTCTCCGTCGAGATCGCCCCAATCTGGAGCAACTGTCAGGCACGGCGAGGTTATCTTAAGATGATAATCTCCCGCCGCTGGATTGACCATTTGTGGGTCTTGGGCGAGGGAATTAGCATCTAGTCCTGTCTGTGAACGCCAGTTAACTAATGTCAGATTGGCCCCTAAGTAACGGAATGTTCCATCGGGGAAGAAGCAATTATAATTTGAGGAGGAAATATCATTTAGCATTGTTTCATTATTTGGTGCGTGGAAGCCCCCCAAACCGAATAATCGCCCAGAGGTATATATAATGTTATTCCTGAAGTCCATGCCAGTTCCAGTGATCCTATCGTCAAATCCCGGCATGTTGATGGCTTCATAGACATTGTAGATCAAATTATTGTAATAATTACGATTCGCGACCATACCCGGAGTAGGATTCAAAAAACTACCAACACAAGCTCCACCACCGCCTAGACATTCTTCCGCAACTGCGAAACCGAATACCTCGGTGGGACCGCTTCCACTCCAGTCGAATCCGTCGTGGATAATATTTTGATAAATATTCTGATTCATTGCAAAAGAAAGACGAACAGATTCTTTACAATGATGAATATCATTAAATCTGACTATATTCGTGTCATTATTCTGTGGCCCGCCTTTGATAAAAACTCCAGCGTTCGCATAACCAATATTATTATGTTCGATAGTAGATCGGATCATAGCATATGTCATAATGATACAATGATTATGATTAGCACTAGAACCATTATATGAACCGATTCCTCTCATTAAATCATTGCCAACGTAAAGAGAATCTACATATTCAATTCGAAGAGCATTATGATTATCATTGACTAAAATTTGTGTCGCACGAATATCACAATTTTTGAGGGCACCACCTTTAACATAAGTCGGTGGAATTAAATTACCCCCTGTGGAGTCTCCCTTATCACCTGCCCAAACGATTGGACCTGTGTCAGATTGATTATTCACAACCGTCTCTGTGAATACAAACCCGTCCCAAACAATGTAATTTTTAAGATAAGCTCCAGCTAATGGACCTCTCCCTGTCTCACCGGGATCATATTTTATATTAACCGAGTCTCCAGGCCAAACCTTGAACACAATCGGCTGCGTCTGCGTTCCCGAGTTAAGGGTCGCTAGTGCCGAGGCAAATCTATCAGTAGACGGACTAATCGGTGCTGTGGGAACCTCACCAACAGGGACAGAACGACGAATTAAATATGTCGTTAAAACCCCAGGGGCACTCCCGTGAATATAAGTCGTATCCCCCCGAGCCGCGACGTGACAGGCTCTTTGAATAAAATGCCAAGCTGTCGCCAGAGTCGTTCCAGATGCCACATCATTCCCTGTTGGAGAAACGTGGTACACTGTTGCCTCGCTGGCCCCTGCTAATAGCATAAGGGGAAGTAATAGGATCAAAAGGGGCTTAGACATTTTTCTCCGGTGGGACGGCGAAGTAGTCGCCCTTAGTCATGGGATATTGCGGGTTAACCCGATTCCGATGAATATCATGGGCGCGAGTAGCTAAAGCAGCCCGAGTAGCCGCCCCAACATCGAGATTTTCGTGGATAGCATGTTCTCTAGCCTCTTTGATAGCAGTTGTACATGCGTCGCAATAGTTTTCAGCATAGTCTTTTAAGCTCTTGGAGGAGCCGCAGTTACGGCAAGTCGATGATAGTGGCATAATTTCCTTTATGAGTGATACACAATTGCTTCTAGAAGTGTCGTGATCCAGTCTTGTTTGGAATCTCTTTCTTTTAGGATAACTTTATGATGTGATTCTGTGTCGTCGGTGTGTTCAACAACGAAAACCGACAGACCGTGGGGGTTAACTTTCCAGTACATTCGCGAGGGTTCGCACCAGCAGTCAGTTGAGAGAATGTGGCCCGCTGGCCTTGCGACTAAATGTGCCTCATTCCGTTCTTTTGCCATCATAGTTTCCGTTCAATGGATTTTGACCATGATTCAAGTAGTTTTTCTCGTGAAGGAGAGTGAAGATACTCTGAAAGCGACCTTTCCCACGCTAAAATTGCTGCTTCTTCTAATTCAATTGTCATGATTGAGCTAATTTTAAGATAAATAGACATATAAACATGTAAAAGTTCATGTAAAACCAGATTAACAACCCCATCACGGCGAAAATCGCAATAAATAATGATTTTAGTAACTTTTCGACGTTCAATTCCAATAAATTCCTCTTCCCAAGTGCTTTTACCACAATGATTTTTTAATTTTCTCTTAAGAATTCGGGTATCAGGCTGGACTAAGAGTTTCCGAAGCTCCACTAAGAGTCGCAACTTGCTCAGTCTCATTTATTTTTTCCTTGGGAAAAGCAATTTCGAGGGCTTTTAGGACAATTGGGACACCGACACCTAACATCAACCGCGAAAGTCTGTCTAAAACCTGTTTCTCGGTCATTGGAAGGCCAGGTCCGAGGTCTTTTGCTCGCTCTAAGTCTCTTAATTTCGCCCAAGTTGCAATAGCCGACAAGCGAGTATCAGGATGTGTCGCGGGGTCAAAGGCAATTAATTTAACTTCGCGGAGCATCTTTTGCCGCATTTCATCGTCAAATGGGTCCGAGGACTGTTCCATAACGTTAAGAAGCGGTGAAGTATCCACTTTTATCATATCGAACAATTCTTTTGATTGAACAACATCAATTTTTAGCGGCTGTGTTACCTCGCCGGGCCGTGGCAGCTTGCGCCTAAGATCGCGGGGGGAGTTCCGAGACGGAGGAATTCGACCCTCTTCGATTAATTGAGCGCGGGCGTAGGATATAGATCGCAGTGAACATTTAAGAATTTTTGCGAATTCTTTGATGTGCCAGCCAGGATGCTGAAGAATCAGTTCGCGGGCTTGAAGAATTATTGTTTTATCTTTTTCTGTAAATGGTTTTACATATTCTGTAGTTTTTTTCATTTTGCAATGGTCAAAAGTTTTTTGGTGTCGGACACCTTTGCGATAAATCTTCATGCCCTTGGGGGGTTCTCACTCTTTCTTCTTGTCACCATCCCACCATGTGGTATTCTCTTATCGTGACAAGCGGGGCCGGAGTACATGGAGCCGCATCGGGATTCGATCCGACCGAACGCCATGAATGGCCATATCGGTTTCGGCTCTGAACCTTACGATAACCCCGCCTGTCACTGTCATAGTTCTTTGACAATTGAATACGGGAAGCGCGTGGCATGCTCTAACACACTGTGTTTACTCGCGCAGGCGAGTACACATTGAAGGGAGATTATGTCATGGCGAAGACGGAAGCACTTCCGAATCCGGCTCAGGTCAACACTGGTCGCGGACGCCGCAAGCAAACGGGCGAAGACAAAGCCGTCGCAAACTTCCGCGATGAGTTGATTGTGGAGTCAATGCTCCATTCGCGGAGTGACGGAAACTTCATCAAGAACCTTGTCGCCAAGGTGGCCAAGAAGGCCGGAATCACGTCGAGCGAGCGCATTTCGACCATGTACGCGGAATTTCGCGGCTACTACAACGGAATGGTCGCGGACTACCAGAAGCGGATCGAGATGCGGAAAATCCGCAAGGTCGATGACGTTCGGCAGCATCTCCTCCAGTACATCACGCCCGAAGATTTGGAAGCCTTCGGCGCGGAGGAGTTTGAAGCGGAGGAAGAGGAGACGGAGAAAAGTCAGAAGCGAGCGTAGTTCATTCGGCCACGCGTAACCCGGTTCAATTGTGATAGCACCGTGCCCTGAGAATCGAAATGATTCTCGGGGTATCGGTGTTTCTGCTTGTTTTTAATGTTGTCTCGGCTGAGCTAGAGCTAATCTAACTTGTGTACATTGGTTGGATTAAAAAACAGCGCGGAAAATCTAATTCAAATGTGTCATTTTTGACACGGAAAGGCGGGTTAGGTGTATGAATAAATGGCCCGATGTTTCGATCCTTTCACTACGTCGGAGAATCAATTGCTATCTGTTCTTTATGTGGACAGATATCAAGTACTGGATCGCAATCGGAAAAATTGAAATTCGATATATTTATATCAGATTGAAATACCGAGTGAAATACGGAATATGAGTTATGTTTTAGTTTATCGCGGTTCGCGAAAGTTCTTCTATAAAGACCAGTACATCATGGCCAATTCTGGCGTTGATATGTTCTTTACAGGAGAATCACCCGATCAACCTAAATCTTGGGATGCGGACATTTCACTCGCGATTCTTTTGGATTTGAAAATAGCAAATCTAATCGCAGCTAGATATGTTGGAGTTTACCCCGTCCACATTTCATTCTTTAAAGGAGAGTGAAATATGATGCACGGTGTAGCATTCGGCCATTGCATGTCATGTGATCCACAAATGAGAAAAGCAAAACGATTCGTGTATCACTGCGAAATCAGTAAAACTTTCATCTGTACTGTTTGCGCCACGTTCTACTTTCTAATGTCTCTCGGGATCAAGGTACAAACAGAAGAGAAGGAGAAAAACAAATGAAACTCTTTCTCTGCTTCATCGTTGCTAATTGTTGTCTCGCTGCCCTCTTCCTACTCGTGATATGGGGGAGATTATAATAAATGAGAAGCCCGTTTGATTATCACTATTACGCCGACATTGAGGCGGCCAATAAATTCGAGCGAGCCGCGAGTGAATTGATTATCCATAAAGAGATAATCGCACTTCGTAACTCGCTTGAATCATTAATAACTGAAATTCACATATCCCCGAACTACTGGGATAGTGTGGCAGCAGCAGAACAGCTTCACAATCTGAATTTAGACTGTACAAGGTTGTCAGCAATTCTTAGTCGATGTCAATACTAAGGAGATGAGATGGCAAAAAACAATGTCTTCGAGCGTGAGTATAAACTCACAATAGCCCTGAAGTTTCTTCAATCTATCAAAACAGCAAAAGGTTTCACCCGTCTTTTTGGAAAAGATATGGAAGCAGCTTTAAGAGAGGAAGTGATTCCGGCTGTCAAAAGAAAATTAAGAGAAACACAGAAAGAAGCACGCAAAGTAATAGTTCAAACTGCGGTTCGACGCGCTAAAAACCGTGAAGCAATGAAAGGGCAAGTGGCGGAAGTGTTGGACTTCGATTTCAAAGTGTGGTACGACCAAAGAGGAAAATAAATTGATTCTTACTAAAATCGTGAAATCGCACGACCGATGGGTAATTGAGAATCATCCTGTTTTCGCAATTGAACAAAAACGGGATCGAAATATACTCGTGCTAAGAACTCCAGGGTATAAATATCGTTCTCAGGTATTTATGCCCCAGAGCTACGAGCCAGCTTCATTCCGAGTATATAAAATTCTCACATCCGCAGGGAATGGTGACATTCTCTCCTGCGAATTACTCGTTGAATTTCCACTTCGGAGCGAATCATGATTGTTAAAGTTTTTTGTGAATGTGAGCTTCTGCATAATTCTCATCGAGGTTTTTGTGCTACTCCTGCCAGCCATCGTATATATGTCAATTCTGTTCGCGTTGATTTATGTGATGGCTGCTATCAGTATCACCTTCACCTAGAAAGGAAATTTAATAATCCCTGCCCCCAAAACCCTAAACTCAGGAGGAGAAAATGAAGAATCAGTATTTTGTGCGTGTTCAACCACAGCCCGGATTACCAAGAGATTTCCACATGGCACAAGTTTCAATTTCTTTCGAGGATAATATCCGCATTTACAAAAGCGGATTGAAAACCCTCGCCGCATTTTCTTTGGCTCTTGCGCTCGCAAATGACCAAGATGCTGCGAAAAGTGCCTACAATGCTTCATTCAAAAGAACACGGAAATTCCACTCCCGACCAGTTGAACAACATCGGGGCATAGGTTCACCTGTTACCCATGAAAGGATTATTCTCGACGGAAAACCCATGATCTTGAAGCACAACGATTAACTGGAGGCAGCGATGATTTCTCTGCTAGAGCATCGTAACAGCCTGCTTCAATCAAAAATTCGCGGACTAGTGAGTACCTACGTAACAAGGCACTCAAAGAAGTTCATAGTCATGCGAAACTGCATTGTCTGTGGTGGTCTTTTCGCTCCACGTTCGAGATGGCATTTCATCGATACTGATATGTGCCGTCACGAATGGAACAAGGGCCAGCTTCGACCCAGAGAAGATAATCCCGGGGGGAAAGTACGCCGACACAGATCAGCCTAAGGAGAATTTATGGCCCAATGCACCGATTCAACGAAGCTAGGTAAGAGGTGTACTCGGCAGGCATTGAAGGGGAAAAAGCTCTGCTTCTGGCATGATCCAGATTCTAGGGCAAGATTCCCTGCAGTTCGGGAGAAGATCGGGAAATCTATCATTCGAAGGAACTATCGTAAGCGGCATCATGCCGTCCCACAATCAGAGGACGACGTTGTTGATGTAGCAGTGAGTCAGTACCTAATCGCTGTGAATCAACTAGCGTCTATCGTGCTCTTTGATAGACTCCGACGAAAGAAACTATAACACATATAGTCTCTTTTGTCAAGCTTTTTCCTGCCAAAGTCAGGGTGTGGTGTGGATTATTTTAAGGGTGGGGATTCATAATGACACACTCAAAACGACACCGCATAGCTCGACAAGTTCGGGCGTGGGCAGAGCGTACGGCTAAAAAAGAGGGTTTCCCTGAGGATTTAATGGGACTCTGTGCTAGGTCTTCCGCGCAACTCTTCACTCTATATAAGCAGGCGGGCGAACTACCGTTGATCGCTTATAGCGTACGTCACTCCCATTTCTTCGTGCTAGTAGAAGGCTACATCGTCGATGTTACCGCAACGCAATTTCCTGCTACACGGAAAATCGTAGTCTTCATCGCGCTTCTCAAGGACGCTGAGAAACTTACTCAGTATGACTATGATCGTATCATAGTTAACCCTGAGAAGCTAATCGCCTACCAGCGAGCCACGAAATGGCACCAAAAGCAGACCGCAAAACTCTCTCAACTAATGGAGGGGATCGATGATTCTACGTATCACACTCGCTGTGGAAGCCGACACAATTAAAGAAGCACGTAGAAAGCTTCAAGAAGAATTCGATCCTATTCTCTTAGCAGTGCCGCTGCGAGAACTCAAAGCGGGGGAGTTTGATCGGATTCTTTACCTTCTCGACGCCCGGCAATGGGCCAGTGTCTTAGAATCAGAAAATACGTGAGGATCGGCTATGGCTGACGACGATAAGCAGGTTTACCCTGGATTAGTGATTTACAAGTCTAACGGTATCACAAAGACACTCAAACGCTATGGACAAAAACTTGAAGTACGTCAACGTTACGACGCCATCCCAGGAGAACCGGATAGAGTTATCCGAATCTCACTGGATCAGCTTTACGACTTTCTACGCTCAGAGGGGATACAAGAATGATTACGCTCGATGAAGTGAAGGTGTGTGCTGTAGCAGCGAGGAATTTCCCCAAAGGACTCGGGAGAACCCGATGGGTAGAACCAGGGGGGAAAGGTTGTGTTCTTTGTTCTTTTCTCGCTTTTCGTCATTCCATTGCCATCGAAAGTCTTGGCAAACGCAACGAAATAGTACTCGCACGTTTTTCCGAAAAAATAGGACAGCCCACGCGTGACTCCGATTGCGGTGAACTTCTCGACTTTTATGCTTCCGCTGTCGGAACTTCTCGTTTTGCAGTTCCTACTGCTTCAAGTATTATGCTTGATGATTTAACCACCGATCCTCTTCTCGTCGCCGCTGTATTCCAACTCATCGCCGATATCTGGGAAGGCAAGCACTTCCAGGAGAAGTACATTCGAAAGGAGGATTATGCCAACTTCCAAAGCATTAAAACTTAAATCACCCGTCTACATCTACCTCACTGATGGAGAGAAACTCGCAGACCAGCAGCGTACTATCGGAAAGGGGGTGATTGGAGATTACGGAGAAGATGGGGAATTACTCGGCATCGAAATATTAAGAGATGTTCGAGTCACAGCAGCACTTCATCCACCGAAGCCAAGGAAAAAGAAAGGAAAATAACATGTCTCTCCATGATGCCCCAACGATCCAGTCAAAAGATGAGGCCATCGAACTCCTCAACCACCAGACCGAACTCTTCAAGAAAACACACAACGTAGACGGGGATGAATTGGTTGAGGTTCTCAATGAAATCGAAGCTATCTCCGACCGTGTTCACGATTACATCGTAGACAATGTGGACGAGGACGACGAAGCAGAAGAGAACGAGTAGTCAGAAATAAGTAGTCAAACCTGAAAGGGGATAACAATGCCGTATCTCCATTGGTTCGAGGTTTGCTTTACTCTCTTCGTAAATGAATCACCAGCTTTCATCGCGATGGCAACGGTTGTGATTCTTAACAACCCGGCACTCAATCCTTAACCGCGAGTTTCCTGTGAAATTTGACATGGGAAGATATGCACAGGTTCAGGAATTCGGTTTAATCGCAAATGGTGGAGACGGAACTCCCAAACATTCATGTGCCCTACAAGCTTTTATCTATTGTTCTCGGGGGGCACTGGGTAATGAATACTTATGATTCCTTCTCTCGCCAATTCCCATCTGACCTACAAATCGAAATCTTCGCTTTCAACGATGCCAGTGAGGAAAATCGCGCTTGGCTCCTTTCTATTCTCCCCAACCTTCCCGATTTCAGGCGACTCCTCGCAGAAAAAAGGATGAGTGTAATGAAAAAAGAAAAGGAGGGACAGCCTACGCTTGAGGCCGTGGGTTGCTAGGAGTTCTCACGAGGGGCGAATAGCTAACCTCCTTTTCTCACTCTAACAGGAGACATATTATGAGATTCACAGTCGAAGAATTACGATTAGGTGCAAAGGCCGCTCGAAATTATATAGGAAATGGAGCGACCTACATCGATCCACTTAGCAACTGTAAATGTATCGCCGCAACAATCGCTCTACATCGACAGATAAATATCGGACGATTCGGTGATGATCTCGCCCAGGTTTACTCTAATCTCGCCCAACTTGGGCGCGCAGTCAGGTTACAACCTCCAAGAACCAGCTATCATCAGTACGCACCATTTCTCGAAACAATCGTTCTTTGTGCCGAGTTAACGGCCAAAGCCAAACTAGGGCACATACTCAAACCGGAATTGGGCGCGAGCAGGGAAGCCGAGGAACTAGTGGAAGCTTTGGCCTAAAACCTTAAAGCCCCCGTAACTCAATGGCTAGAGTAAGCGGCTTTTAACCGCTAGGTTCCGAGTTCAAATCTCGGCGGGGGCATCTCTTATCGGGAGATAGTAATGAGAGTTCCACATGAACTTCACACCGATCTTAAGATTCTTCGTGGCCTTCGTGACTATTTCGAAGTTAATTACGAAAAATCTAAGCATTGGGGAGAAAAAGCGAACGATTGCCTGTTCACCTACGGATGGTTCGAGCATGGTGTTGCCATCACAATGCAATTTCCCATGATTTTTCCAAGTCGTTTTTGGGCTCATATGCACGATGACTCATATCGTGCCAAACTTCTCCTGTCACAGTTACCACTTCATAAAAAAAGAAAAGGAGGCTTCTAAAAAAGACAAACGCAAACATCACTAACTAAATTCGATTTTTATCCTTTATCTTGGGCGGGGAGCGATGCCTAAAGAAGGCCGGAAACACCGGAAAATCGGAAGAAATGCCCGACGACCGAGCGGAAAGATGCAGTGGCTCCGGACGTACCTCAATAAACTGATCCGCGTCAATAAGGATCGCGCTAAATCAAACAAACCACCTCTGAACACCCTTGCGAATTATAATCCAGTCACCGGAGTCCCCGCATGGAAAGAACCCATCACGAAAGGAGCCCAAAAAAGATGAAAACGAATTATGTAATGAATGAAGCTGAGAAGAAGCTCGTCGACGCTCTTCGTTCAGGAATGTACAAGCAAGTAAAGAACTACCTCCGAGTATATGATATGTACTGCTGCCTCGGTGTTGCCTGTGATATTTTTAACAAGAATGGGTGGTTTCGAAGTGAGGAAGAGAGCGCTTTTCACTTCGACGATTTCGAAAGAACGAAACTCCCTGAAAACGTTCGTCAGTGGTTGAAGTGGGCCACCCCCGTCGGTCACACAGAAATTTTTGCCGCTGGTGACCGCTTCAATCTCGCGCAACTCAACGACGACGGTCTCACATTCGATCAGATCGCTGATATCATCGAATCCGGTCTTATCTCTCACATACCGGAAGACACCACCGCCTTAGTAATCACCAGTCCTTCTTGTAACATCGAGGAAAAAGATGATTCGCTTGCACTTGCCGAGGTTGTCGACTGAGGAATTAGAGGAACGGATAGCATTCCTCGGGCGCGCTCTGACAGTTCTCAAATGGGGAAGATGGATTTTCTTTCTTTCCATCTTAGCTTTCTCATTCTTGCTCTATTGTGTCATCACTCGGAGGGAATGGTACACTATCTTCCTGATCCAGGTAAGTTTAACCGGCATCTCCCTTGGTATCACGATGGCCTGTGATTTTATCGCAACTCACTGTCGTTGGATTCCTGAAGAGTCAAACTCTTCCTTGGAAGGAGAAGAATAATGTTCGGTAAATCGTTAGCGGAGAAAAAGGCAGCAGCAGCGCTGAGCCCCGATATGCTCGTACTTTATCCTGCAGCGATGGGAAGATCGCTCAGCAAATCAGCGCCACAAGCACCCGTAGTCCGTGATCGTCCAGAACCCGAGATTCTTCCGAAAATGAATTCCTCTTCCGTCGAAGAATACATAGCACTCGCAAGCGAGATAGGATTGTCAACTGTCGCAACACGAATCCTCGCTCTTAAGAATTATCTCCAAAAAGAAGAAATTCCCGTATTTAACTATCAGAAGGTAGTCGAGTACATGAACAATCTTGTTGCAATGCAGGAATTCAAAGAACCGATAGCTTACCAACACTATTATTGGGGTTGGAGCGCTCTCAGAGAGAAAGACCTATCAAAACAAGGAGGGTCCACACAAAGCAATGGATCATTCAGTGACAGGCTCTACCAAAAAGCAGTTCCACTCGACACTCTACGTATCGTGAAGAAAATCGAAACAGAATTTCCCGATCAGTCATTCTTTGTCTCTGATATCTACCTCGTCCCAAAACCTGATCCTTTCCTCGCGGTGGGGCTTCCCTACGGAGAGAAATTCGTAATCCACGTTTGGGATGAGCCTGATTTCAAACTGACATAAAGGGGGAATGACTCTGCTACTCGCAAGTGCACGGAGATATTCCGACAATCCGGGTCCGCCGGTCACCTGGTTCACGAATAGCGGGGTCACACTTTTAACTGAGGAGGAATCATGCCATTCGATCAGGATCGCTATACTGAAATCAAACGTCACGGCCTCAAAATCGGAGGAGGATTATACCCCCGACCAACTTTGTGCACTTCAAGCCTATGCTTATTGCACACATCAAAGTGTTATGAATTATACTTGGTGCCTCAGAACTTCAGAAGACCGCAACATCCCCCTCGCGAATGAGATCATGCGTTTCAATGATCAAGGGTCCAACAAAGATCGGGAGTTTCTCTTATCAATTCTTCCCGAACTCCCACATTTCCGGGAGCTTCTCCGAGAGAAACTCACAACAGAATTAGCCGACACCCCAGAGCTAGTCGAAGTTTAAATTTTTCCATCAAAAGGAGAATCCCGATGAAACTAAGTGAATGGAAAATGGCTCTCGCCATCGTGGAAGCTGCCAGCGAGGGAACCGTTGTCTCTTGGATCGTTTCCCAGTCAGGATTCGACGGAAAAGGTTGTCTCCTCGTTCAATTGAGTCGGCTAGGAATCAACTCAAACAAACTCGCTTGTGAGATCGACTTATTTCAAGAACAACCTGGTCCCTCACTGTTCGGTACTGATTACACCGTAACTGATTTTAGCATCATGACCAAACCCATGCTCCTCGAACGCATCAACCGCAAAATCGCAGAGTGTGAAGAACATGAAGTTCCCCAAACCACAGAGGAGGAATTGTGCGACCCAATTTCGATCTAGACCGCTATGCTCAAGTTCAGGAACATGGATTAGTTTCGGGTGGCTATCAAGGAAAAGGTCCCAATGGGCTTTGTGTAATGCAAGCCTATGCATATTGTACCCATCGTGATATTTGGTTCGGAGTTGTCCACGACTCTGACTTCACAGGTGATTTACAATCTCGAATTATTCAGTACAATAATACCAATTACTCATTCGATGACCTAGCGGCTCAAGATCGCCGTGACTGGCTTCTCTCCATTCTCCCCGAACTCTACCGCTTCGATGAACTTCTCGCCGAACGACTTCACCCCGAAACTCCAAAGGAGGAACCATGCTTAAGTATTGGAGAGCCGCTCGTGAAATAGTGGAAGCTTCTTCCGATGAACAAGTTCGTAGTTGGCCAGGGTCCGTTCATGGGCTTAGAGGAGAAGGTTGCCTCGCGGTGCAGCTTAACAGAAGACTCAAGTTCACAAGTTCAAGACATAAGGAAAAGTTCGAAGAATGTGGACTCATCAAGGCAATCGGAATTTGGACCGGGATCGGACGCAACGAACTCCTCACCAACATCAACCGAATCATCGCCAACTTGGAGGAACAAGAATGCTCGCTTGGTGGTATCGACATATCACAACCCGAGGAGATTACGGTCGGATAGACTGGTTCTTTCCATTGATTTAACTCATTCGGTAGCCCCGTAGCTCAGTGGTGAGAGCAGACGGCTCATAACCGTAAGGTCGCAGGTTCAAATCCTGCCGGGGCTACTCTCTTACTGGGAGGTTCAAATGGACTCTTTCCCCAAAGGGTATTACATCAAATTTTTGACCCTACACT
>Ga0065705_10104473_pt1 | contig 14873 bp, 9 predicted proteins | sample SwibulcommuniRL2_FD_59092 | JGI IMG/M metagenome (GOLD analysis project Ga0065705, IMG submission 59092) | Bulk soil microbial communities from switchgrass field near Rose Lake, East Lansing, Michigan, USA - RL2 Bulk Soil v2 (version 2) | ecosystem: Environmental > Terrestrial > Soil >...
TCGAAGTCCCCCGCCGCACCACGCTGGCCGGCGACGGCACTCAGGTTGAAATGGTCGAGCACATCCTGGCTGCACTATTCGGTCTGGCGGTCGATAACTGCGAAATCATCTGCAATGCGTCCGAAATGCCCGGCCTTGACGGCTCGTGCCTGCCAGTGGTTGCGGCGATCGAAGAGGCGGGGATCGTCGAAGAGCGCTCCACGCGCCGACGGCTGATCGTGACGGAAGTCACGCGCGTCGGCGACGAGGACTCGTGGGTCGAGGCCCGCCCCGCAAAGACCAATTCGCTCAGCGTCGAGTACAAGCTCGACTACGGCCCGAACAATCCGATTGGCCGGCAGACGATTGAACTGGCCGTCACTCCGTCAACGTTTGCGAAGGAACTCGCCCCGGCCCGCACGTTCATCTTGGAGGACGAGGCCGCCTGGCTCCGCAGCCGTGGACTGGGGACGCGCGTCACGAATAAAGACCTCCTCGTCTTCGGCCCCGAAGGCTTGATCGACAATGAGCTGCGGTTTGAGAACGAATGCGTCCGCCACAAGGCCCTCGACCTGATCGGCGACCTCGCCCTGGCGGGATGCGACCTCGTGGGACGATTCATCGCGCACAAGAGCGGTCATCGGCTCAACGCGGAATTGGTCAAGGTGCTGCTCGCCGAAGGGCGAATGGAAGCAGGCCTGCGCCGAACGGCGTAGTCTCGATTGACAAGTGACCGGCCAACCCGAAATCCAAAATCCTAAATCGTCCTCCATGCCCATTCACGTCGATAAGAACGCGGCCGTCGATCCGCGGGCCGAACTGGCCGACGACGTGGAGGTCGGGCCGTTCTGTGTCGTGGGGCCGAAAGTGCGCATCGGCCGGGGCACGATCCTCACGAGCGGCGTCACGATCATGGGCCGCGTGACGATCGGGGATGGAAACAGGTTCTTCCCAGGCGCGGTGATCGGCGGCGAGCCACAGGATATCAGCTATCGCGGCAGCGAGACCGAGGTCGTCATCGGCGACGACAACGTCCTCCGCGAGGCCGTGACGGTCAATCGCGGCACCGAAAAAGAGGATGGCCTGACCACGCTCGGCAGCGGCTGCTTCATCATGGCGGGCTGCCACATCGCCCATGACTGCCGCGTCGGCAACCGGGTCATCATGGCCAACGCCACGCTGCTGGGCGGGCACGTCCACGTCCACGACGACGCGACCATCTCCGGCGGCGTCGTGGTCCATCACTTTTCGACCATCGGCAGCTACAGCTTCACGGGCGGCCTGAGCCGCGTGCTGCACGACGTTCCGCCCTACATGCTGGCTGACGGCAATCCCTCCAAACCGCGGTGCGTGAACCTCGTCGCGCTCAAACGCAATCACTTCTCGGCCGAAACCGTTCGAGCCTTGGGCGAGGCCCATCGACTCATCTACCGGGCCCGGGTCGGTCTCGACCATGCCCGCGAGCTGTTGCGTTCGGCCGACATGCTGGTGCCGGCCGTCAATCACCTCCTGAGCTTTCTTCAGAATCAACACGAGGGCCGCAATGGACGCGGCCGCGATCGGCGGAGGGCGGCGTGAGCTTGTTGCGTGTGGCGGTCATCGGCGTTGGACACCTGGGCAAAATACACGCCAGGCTGGTGCGGGGCGTGGACGGCGCCATCCTAGTCGGCGTCGTCGATCCCAATCGTGACGCACGCCAAGCGGTCGCCGCCGAATTGGGAACGAATGCCTTTGCCGACCATGCCCCCCTCATCGGCCAAATCGACGCCGCGATCATCGCCACACCCAGCCGCTACCATCACGCCGTCGCTGCCGACCTGCTCGCACACGGGATCCATGTCTTTGTCGAAAAGCCGATGACGCTCAATGTCGGCGATGCCGACGACCTAATTGCCACGGCCGCTGCGCGCGGCCTCGTGCTCCAGGTGGGTCATGTCGAGCGCTTCAACCCAGCTCTGATCGCCGCCCAGCCGCACCTGGCCGAACCCAAGTACATCGAAGCGGTCCGTGCCGGGGCCTACTCCTGCCGCTCGACCGACATCGGCGTCGTGCTCGACCTGATGATTCACGATATCGACGTCGTCTTGTCGCTGGTCGAAGACGAGGTTGTCAGCATCGAAGCCTTGGGAGCCGCCGTGCTCGGCCCCAACGAAGACTGGGCCCAGGCCCGCCTGCAATTTGCACGCGGCTGCGTGGCAAACCTCTCGGCCTCCCGCGTGGCGATGCAGCCGCAGCGGTGGATGCAGGTCGCCTCGCACGACCGGTTTCTGGCGATTGACTTCGCGACTCGCAAGGCACAGCTCATGCGGCCGAGCGAAGCCGTCCTGGCCGGCGAGATTGACGTCAACACGCTGTCGCCGGCCGAAAAGACGCACCTGAAGGATCACCTCTTCACCGACTATCTCCCCACCGAGCAACTACGGGTGGTTGAAAGCAACGCCCTGCTCGAAGAACAGAAGCAGTTCATCGCGGCCATTCGCGGTGCGGGACAGGTGAGCGTCAGCGGCCGCGACGGTCGCCGGGCCCTCGACGTAGCCGAGCGAATCCTTGTTGACATCGCCGCGCATCGCTGGGACGGAACGAGCGAGGGACAATTCGGTCCGCGCCGCGACGCGCAGCACGCCGCTAAGGACACGGCGGCCGAGCCCATTCTCCGCGGCCCGCACTGGCATCAGGTCCGTCGTGGCCCGGGCCGCCGCCGCATGGCAGGCTAACGCCCACCACTCACGACTCACTCCTACACGGCCACATTCATATACACCTTCAGGGCCGACTTCTCCTCCACCAAGAGCCGCATCATCTCGCCGTAGTTCTCCAGGCCATTAACCGGATTGGTCAGAATGCGGCCGATTACGCCCGGGTACATCATCTCTCCCAAGGCGAGGTCCTTGATCCCCATCTCAAAGTGCTCGCGGTTAGCGTTCACGGATCCTAAGAGCAACTTGTTGCCCAGCACCCAGTCGATGTTGATCTTGTCCGACGGCACTTCGTGCTTGCGGTCGGCGCCGGTGATGCTCGCCCAAACCAGCACGCCGTTGTGACCGAGGGCCTTCATCGAGTCGAACGCGATATGGCTCGACCCAGTGGCTTCGAGGATCAGGTCCGCCTTGCCAACCTCCTTGACGACCTGCTCGACCGGAGTTTCGCTGGTGCTGATATACGTGGCTTCCAGCCCTTCGACGATCTGACTGCTGAGCGTGCCGCGCTTGCTGCGGGCGAATGAAAACACTTCGATTCCTCGCAGCCGCAATACCAGCGTGGTCAACAGGCCGATCTGGCCTACGCCCATCACAAACGCCCGCTGCGGCCGCCAGACCTTCATCCGTCGCTGGGCCTCGTAGGCCTGATGCACCGCCTTGGCGGCACAACTCATCGGCTCCATGAGCACGTGCAGGTGCGCAAGACCCTTAGGCACGCGGACGATGTACTCCTCCTCATCGACGAAATACTCGGTCAAAAAGCCGTGCCGCAGGTTGATCCCCCGCTCGTAGTAGGTCTCTTCACTCGTCATGTCGTTGGTGCCGATCAGGTCGTAGATCGATCCTCCCGGCCGCCGCACGGTCGCGGTGACGAAATCCCCTTTCTTCACGCGGCGGCAGTTCGGCCCGACCTCCTCGACGATGCCGAACGACTCATGCCCCAGAACCAGATACTTGTCGCCCGGAGGAGCGTTGCCGTAGAGGGCGTCGTTGATCTCACGGTCGGTCGCATCGACCCCTACTTTGAGCACGCGAACCAATACGCCTTTGCCGTCCGGAACATCGCTGACCTTGGGGCGCGGAATTTCTTCGAGGTGAACGCTGTTGGGCTTTCCGGGATAGACGGCTACGGCTTTCATGGGAACAGCGAGCGAGACGCGACGGCTGGAAAACTTCGCAATATAACTCGAATTAACAATCGCCGACAGACTCGGCGGTGTGAACACTCGGCCGTTTGCCTCCGGCTGGCGGCTGGTTTATGATCCACGCCAGCCCGCCCAATCTCTCCCGCCTGACCGAAAGGTGCCGCGATGCGCCGTCTGCTCTGGATCGCACTTCTCTTCCCGATGCCGCTGGCTGCCGCTGCTGAGCCGGTCGGCGTGACCACAACGCTCTTCACCGGCGACAATCTCGACGCTTGGCACATCACCGGTTGCGACGTGGCTGTCGAGGACGGCCTGCTCGTGGCCAAAGGGGGGGACGGCTTTGTCCGCAGCAACAGCCGCTATCGCGACTTCGTTCTGCAGCTCGACTACCGCCCACGGCAAAAGGAGAAATACGACGCGGGGATCTACATCCGCGCTGAACTGCCGCCGGAAGGGAGACCTTGGCCGACGCAATACCAGGTCAACCTGAAGCAAGGGGACGAGCTGAACCTGATCAAGTTTCCCAAAGCCCGCAGCACGGGTCTCGCGAAGCCGGGCGAGTGGAATCACGTCAAGCTGACCGTCATCGCCGACAAAGCCAAGATGGAGATCAATAGCCAGCCGGCATGGGAAACGGACGGCCTGGAAGCTCGCGACGGCTACATCGGCATTCAGGTTGAGGTTCCCGGCGGCGGTCAGTTCGAATTCAAAGACATTGCCATCACGGAGATCGGCTACCAGTCACTGTTTGACGGCTCGACGCTGGCCGGCTGGGAAGGGGCCGGCGCGGCGGCCGAGAAGTGCTGGAAAGTCGAAGACGGAACCATTGATTGCACCGGCGAAAAAGGCCCCTGGCTGCGGAGCAAGGAGCAATACGGCGACTGCAACCTCCGGCTCGACTACAAACTCAAAGCGGGCGGCAACAGCGGCGTCTATATCCGCGTCCCGGCCGACGGGAATCACCATGGCAACGGGGCGGGCATGGAGGTTCAGGTGCTCGACGATCGGGCCGGGCAGTACCGGTCGCTCAAGCCCTATCAATACACTGGCAGCCTCTACGCAGTCGTCCCCGCCAGCGAACACGTCGGCCGGGAAGTGGGCCAGTGGAACTCGCTCGAGATCAATTGCAAAGCAATGCGCTACCGGGTCATCCACAACGGTACGACGATCGTCGATGCCGACGAATCGACCTATCCCGAGCTGAAGGGCCGTCTGACCAAGGGCTTCCTTGGCCTGCAAAACCACAGCGAAGAGGTCTGGTTCCGCAACCTCCGGGCCGGCCCGGCTTACGACCTGCCGGCACCGCCTCCCTTGGCAACGCCAACCGCCGCCGAACTCGGTGAAATCCTGGCCAAGCCGATCCTTGATGACGGCGCACCGCAGCGCGAAGTTGAGGCGTTCTGCGAAGCCCGCGTACTGCGTCTTCCCGCGGCTGACGCCCCCGAGCGCAAATCGCCCGAAGCCTGGCAGAAGTATATGGAATCCATCCGCCAGAGCGTCCTCGAGCGCGTCGTGTTCCGGGGCGAAGCAGCCGCGTGGCGCGACTTTCAGGGAAAGTTCGAGTGGCTGGACACAATTGACGGCGGCGAGGGCTACACCATCAAGAAGCTCCGCTACGAAGTGGTTCCCGGCCTGTGGATTCCGGGCCTCTTGTATGAGCCGGCCAAGCTCGAAGGTAAGGCGCCGGTCTTCCTGAACGTCAACGGCCACGACGGCGCGGGCAAGGCGGCGAAACACAAGCAAATCCGCTGCATCAACCTGGCCAAGCGGGGCATCATCGCCCTGAACCTCGAATGGCTCGGCATGGGGCAACTGCGCGGCTCGGGGTTCGCGCACTCCAAGCTGAATCAGCTCGACCTTTGCGGCACGAGCGGTGTGGCGCCGTTTTATCTGTCGATGAAACGCGGCCTCGACATCTTGCTCGCCCACGAGCACGCCGATCCTGCGCGCGTCGGCGTCGCTGGGCTTTCCGGCGGCGGCTGGCAGACGATTTTCATTAGCGCGCTCGACCCGCGCGTGACGCTGGCCAACCCGGTCGCCGGCTACTCAAGCTATCTCACTCGCATCCACAATCACTCGGACCTCGGTGACTCGGAGCAGACGCCCGTCGATCTGGCCGCGACTGGCGACTATGCCCACTTAACGGCAATGCTCGCGCCGCGCGTGGCCCTGCTCACCTACAACGAGAAGGACAACTGCTGCTTTGCCGCTCCACACGCTCTGCCGCCGCTGCTCGAAGCCGCCCGGCCGGTCTATCAACTCTTTGCCCAAGCCGATCGACTCCACGAGCACATCAACTACGACCCCGGCACGCACAATTTCGAGCGCGACAACCGCGAAGCGCTCTACAAGGTCATCGGCCAGCACTGGTATGCCGAGAGCGAAAGCTTCTCGCCCGTCGAAATCGAGAGCGAAGCCGAGGTGAAGACGGCCGAGCAGCTCAGTGTCGAGCTGCCGGCCGATAATCTCGATCTGCAGAAGCTCGCCGAGCAGTTGATGCAGCGAATGCCCGGCGGATCGCCCGACCGTGACGCCCTGGCCGCGACGATGCGGCTGCCGGCGATGAGCGGCAAAGTCGATCCGGGCAAGGGGGACGAATCGTATATTGGCCCGACGCACGTCGTCCGCTGGAAGCTGCGAATCGATGACCAATGGACCGTTCCCGCGGTGGAATTCACGACGCCCAAGAGCAGCGACATGACAATTGTAATGGCCGATGCGGGCCGAAAATCGGCCGCCGACCAGATTGCCTCGCTGCTGGCCGCCGGCCAGCGCGTCATTGCCGTCGATCCGTTCTATCTCGGGGAATCGAATCTCGAGAGGGAGAAGAGAGGCTATCTCTTCGCACTCTTGGTTTCGAGCGTGGGCGAGCGGCCGCTGGGCGTGCAGGCTCGTCAGCTCCAGCAGATCGCCCGGCATTTGAAGGCCAGCAAGCAGGCAAACAAGGTGTCGCTCCAAGCGATTGGCCCCCGTACCAGCCTGATCGCGCTCGCGGCCGCGGCGACGGACGAGAAGGCGATCGACAGTGTCGCGACAAGCGGTTCGCTCGGTTCGCTCAGGGAAGTGATCGAACAAGGAGGCCAGGTCGATAAGACTCCCGAACAGTTTTGCTTTGGCCTCTTGGCCGCCGCCGACATCGCTCAGATAGCCGCGCTCGTCGCACCGCGCGAAGTGCGGTTCGCCCAGCCATCGGAGCGGGTGGTGAAGGAACTTGCCGGCCTGAAAGCCGTTTACGCGCAGCATGGCAAGCAGTACGACCCGCTCGCGCCTTGAACGCGATCTCTGACCTCCGACCTCTGACCTCCGATCTCCATGACTCGCCTGTTCTCTTCGTACTCCTTCGTGCTCTTGGTGGTTTTATCCTCGGCTGTAGCTGCTGCCGCGGACTTTCCCCAATTTCGCGGCGTAGCTGGCGACGGCCACGCCACCGGCCATAACCTTCCCACGACGTGGAACGAAACGACGAACGTCGCCTGGAAGACGCCCATTCCCGGCAAAGGCTGGTCGTCCCCATCGCTCCATCAGGGGCGACTTTATCTCACGTCCGCGGTCCCCGTGGATGCCGCGAAGGAGAATGGAGACATTTCGCTCCGCGCTCTCTGTCTGGACGCGGCTAGCGGGACGATCGTCTGGAACCGCGAAGTGTTCCTGCAATCGGCCGCCACCGCACCGAAAATCCACAACAAGAACAGCCACGCCAGTCCGACGCCCTTAGTGACCAGCGATCGAATGTTCGTGCATTTCGGGCACCAGGGGACCGCCTGTCTTGACCACGCGGGTGATATCGTTTGGAAAACGCACGCCCTCAAATACGCGCCGGTCCACGGCAACGGCGGTTCGCCGATTCTGATTGAGGGCCGGTTGATCGTCACTTGCGACGGCGCCAGCGACCCAGCCGTTGTCGCGCTTGACGCCGCGACCGGCGAGGAAGCATGGCGCTTCCAGCGCCCCGGCGATCCGCCCAAAAAGTTCTCGTTCTGCACGCCCACGGCAATCGAAGTGGCTGGCAAGACGCAGGTCATTTGCCCCGGATCCGGCGTCATCAATGCACTCGATCCCGCAACGGGGCGTGAAATCTGGCGGGTCGATCACGACGGTTACTCCGTGATCCCCAAGCCGGTCTTTGGGCTGGGCCTCGTCTTTCTCAGCACGGGCTACGACTCGCCAACCGTACTGGCGATTCGCGCGGGCGGCAGCGGCGACGTGACCGATACGCACGTCGCCTGGTCGCTTAAGGAAGGGGCTCCGCACACGCCGTCGCTATTGCTCGTCGGTGAGGAGCTCTATATGGTCTCCGATAAGGGGATTGCGACCTGCGTCGATGCCCGCACCGGCAAGGAGCACTGGCAACGGCGGATCGGCGGTAACTACTCGTCGTCGCTCGTCTATGCGGACGGCAAGATCTACATTCAAAGCGAGGAAGGCCCGTCGATCGTCATCCGCCCCGGTAAAAAGTTCGTGAAGCTCTCTGACGCCGGCTTTGAGGAACGAACGCTGGCCTCCTATGCCGTTGGCGACAGCGCCCTCTATATTCGGACCGAGAAAAGCCTGTACTGCGTGCAGGAAAAGTGAGTAGTGAGTGGTTCAGCGATTGCTTTCCCAAATCCGAAATCTGAAATCCTAAATCCGAAATCGCAATGCACCGTCTTCTCGGCCGCACCGGTGTTCGCGTTTCGCCCCTGTGCCTGGGCACGATGATGTTTGGCGGCCCTACGACCGCCGTCGATTCGACGCGAATCATTCACAAGGCCCTCGACGCCGGCATCAACTTCGTTGATACGGCCGACATGTATTCGACCGGCGAATCGGAAAAGATCGTCGGCCAGTCGCTGGCCGGCCGGCGCGATCGCGTGGTGCTGGCCACCAAGGGCCGCCATAAAATGGGCGAAGGAGCGAACGACTGGGGCGCGAGCCGCCTGCATATGCGGCAAGCCCTTGATGCGAGTCTCTCGCGGCTGGCGACCGATCATATTGACCTGTATTACGTCCACGCTCCCGACTACGACACGCCGATCGACGAGACGCTGCGGTTTCTGGACGACGGGGTGCGTCAGGGCAAAATCCTCTATCCGGCCTGCTCGAACTTTCGGGCTTGGCGAGTCTGCGAGGCGCTCTGGACCAGCGACCGACTGGGGCTCGCGCGCTTTGCCGCGGTGCAGCCGCTCTACAATCTCGTCAATCGCGACATCGAGGTGGAGCTGTTGCCGCTCTGCCGCGAGCATGGGCTCGGCGTCGTCAGCTACAGCCCACTGGCCCGCGGCATTTTGACCGGCAAATACAAGCCGGGTGCGGCGTTCCCCGCTGGAAGCCGGGCCGCCCGCAACGACAAGCGTCTGCGAGAGGCGGAGCTGCGCGACGAGAGCCTGGCAATCTCCCAGCAACTCGCCGAGCACTGCCGGGCCAAGGGCGTGGCGCCGTCGCAGTTCGCACTTGCCTGGTGCCTAGCCAACCCGATCGTCACTTCGGTGATTCTCGGCCCGCGGACGATGGAGCAGCTCGACGACAATCTGGCGGCGCTCGCGGTCAGCATCACCGCGGACGATGAAGCCTTTGTCGATCGGCTCGTCCCTGCCGGCGAACACAGCGGCAAGGGATTCAACGATCCGCTGTATCCGGTGACGGGCCGGCCCCGACCCATGTGAATCGGCGGCGCCGCGGCTTCGACCTGCTGTTCATAAATACTGGCATCCGGAGCGTTTGGGCGGTAAGACTTTCCTTGCTTGTCCACTGGATTGAGCGTTTTTACCCGCCCGCCCTGCCCAGCCGGAGTATCCCATGTCTCGCTTTGTTCAAGCGGTGATCGTCGTTCTTGTTTTGGCGACCCTGGGTCTCGTGGTCTGGGGAGTAAATCGAGAGCAGCAGCGTCCGGGAGACCAGGTCATCGCACCGCCCGCCTTTGAGCCGCGCTTGCTGCCTTCTACAGACCGGGCACCAGGTCCGGATTCTCCGCCAGCGACGGGAGGTCCGCAGCCAGTGGCAGAGCTGCACGTGAATCGGCAATCTGCTCCTGAATCCTCCACGAAGCCCACGGCGGAAGCTCAGCCAGACGAGACCAAGCTTCCCGCTGTACGCAAAGGTGAACGAACGTGGCAGCAATTGGAAGCGATTTTCGCAGCCACACGTGCGGCTCGCAAAGTGGACGAATCGAAGCAAACCGCGATGCACAGGTTGTCCCAGTTGTATCTTGAAATCACCAACCCAGCCTTCACCGATTCGGCGGACTATCCGACTCATTGCACGGAGCTGGGCAAATGGCGCGACGAACTACCCGAGTCGCCGACGCCGCTGATTGCTTTAGCGGCGGCCCATATCGACTGGGCGTGGCAAGCGCGCGGATCGGGGTTCGCCTACACTGTCAGCGAAGAGGCTTGGAACCTGTTTCATGCCCGCATCGATGAAGCCCGCAAGCTGCTCGAGCGGGCAGTCAAGCTCGGCGCGCAGGACGGCCAAGCGCATCGATTGCAGCTCCTCGTGGGGATGGCTGAAGGGTGGCCCGACGATCAGATGCGAGAGGTCTTTGACGCCGGACGAAAGCTCGACCCGGCGTATTTTCCGCTGTACGAGCAGATGGCCGTCAGCCTGATGCCGCGGTGGGGTGGGGCTCCGGGCGACGTCGAGCGGTTTGCTGCCGAAGTGGCGGGCCTGCTCCCCGGCGATGACGGACTGGCGTTTTTCGGACTGATCTCCCATGCGATTCACTGCTACGAGTGCAATGACCCGACGACCATTTTGTGGGGTGAGTACGATCGGAAATTGCTTGCCCAATCGGCGGATGTACTGGCCAAACGCTACTCGCAATCGCAGGGCGTTGTGCAGTTCGCTGCGCTTTGTTCCCTGGTCTGCCAAGACCACGCCGTGGCACAGCGCATCCGGCCGCTCGTCGGCAAGTTTGACCTGAATTACAAGGTGTTTGTTTGGAAGTACACACACCAGGAGTTTCTCGATTGGGCGGCGGCTGAAACGATACCCGGCGGCGAAGAGTCGAGCTTCAGGGCCGCGCTGGCGGGTTGCGTTGATTTGTCCTTTGCCGATGATTCGCGGTACGTCTGGGTCGGCCATCAATTCGGCGCCCGATCCGTCACGCTGATGGATGCACAAACGGGGAAAGTTGAATTGGAGCTGCCCCATCCGGGCGGCATCGTCAATCGCGCCTTGTTCGACAATGATCGCAAGCTGGTCCTCGTGGCAGCATGGCGCGGGCCGCTCGTCGGATGGATGTTGTTCGATCTGGAAAACCTCGCCGAACCGATTACCTTCTCGACGAAAACGAACGTGGATACGATTGCCCTCAATCCAAAACGACGACAGGTGGTGTGGTATGAACGCGGCATGTTGCGGCTTCTCGACCTGACGACAATGGAGAGAAAGACGACCGACGTGAAGATGCCGTCAGCGTCCGATTTGGTATTCTCGCCGGATGGTAGTCGCCTCGCGGCAGGTTTCGGTGGGCGCTTCTTCGTCCTGGATTCCTCCACTGGTACAGAGCTGTTCAAACTTCCAGGCACATTCGATAGTCCGTGGCCCAAGCAGATCTGCCGAAAAGTGCTTAGATTCGAGGAAGACGGGCGAATTCTGGCAATCGCAAGTTCTATATATCCGACACCCCAATACGCATTGGTACGTTATTCCGCCGATGGCAAACAATCCGAGACATTGCTCCCGGATGTTGGCCAGGGGCTAACCGCCCTATCTCCCGATCGGCGACTGTTGGCGATCGCCCGGGCAACCAGCCCCAATTCGGGCCCGGCAACCAACCCCAATTTGGGGCCGTGTGGCATCGACATTTACGACGTCGCTGCTGGTCAGCGAGTCAAGCAACTTGGTGGCCACTGGATACCGATTGGCAACCTGCAATTCTCAGCCGATAGCAAGAAGCTCGCCAGTATTGCGCGCATGTCCGACGTCATCAAGATCTGGTCGCTGGAGGATCTTGCGATCAACGATTCACCGGCAGCGCCTCCGGCGCAACAAAACGGGTCCGCGACTCCAATGGAATCGGGGACCCGCTGAATTCACTAGCGTGTTGGCACCGCCTCGCGACCACTGGTCGCGGCTATCCAGGCATTAGTACATGTCGTGATCGCCGCCGTGACCCTTGGCGGCCTTGCCTTCCTTCGGCTTCTCGGCGATCAGGGCGTCGCTCGTGAGGAGCAGGGTGCTGACGCTGGCCGCATTGGCCAGGGCGGTGCGGACCACCTTCGTCGGGTCGATCACGCCCGCCTTCACCAGGTCTTCGTACCTGTCGGTCAGGGCGTTGTAGCCAAAGTTGCCCTTCCCTTCGAGCACCTTCTCGCACACGATGCCGCCGTCCTGCCCGGCGTTGGTCGCGATCATCGTCAGCGGCGACCGGCATGCCCGTAGCACAATGTTGTAGCCCACCTGCTCGTCGTGGCTGAGGCTATCGCCGGCCTTGACCTGCGAAATGGCTCGCAGCAGGGCCACACCGCCACCAGGGAGAATGCCTTCCTGAACCGCGGCGCGGGTCGCGTGCAGGGCGTCCTCAACGCGGGCTTTCTTCTCCTTCACTTCGCTCTCGGTCGCGCCACCAACGTTGACCTTGGCCACGCCGCCCGACAGCTTCGCGAGCCGCTCCTCGAGCTTCTCGCGGTCGTAGTCGCTCGTGCTCACGTCGATCTCGCGCCGGAGCTGGTCGATGCGGGCCTTGATATCGGCCGTTTTGCCTGCCCCTTCGATGAGCGTCGTGTTGTCCTTGTCGATCGTGACCTTCTTGGCGCGGCCCAGGTCGGTGAGCTGCACGTTCTCGAGCTTCACGCCCAGGGCTTCGAAGATCGCCTGGCCGCCCGTGAGGATCGCAATGTCCTCGAGCATCGCCTTGCGGCGGTCGCCATAGCCCGGCGCCTTGACCGCACAGCACTGGAACGTGCCACGGAGCCGGTTGATCACGAGCGTCGCCAGGGCCTCCCCCTCGACGTCTTCGCAGACGATGAGGAGCGGCTTGCCTTGCTGAACGACCGCTTCCAAAAGCGGCACCAGGTCCTTGATCGACGTCAGCTTCTTCTCATAGACCAGGATGTACGGGTTCTCGAGCACGCAGTTCATCGTGCTCGGGTCGGTCACGAAGTACGGCGAGAGATAGCCGCGGTCGAACTGCATTCCTTCGACCCACTCGGTCTCGGTCGCCAGGCTCTTCCCTTCATCGACCGTGATCACGCCGTCCTTGCCCACTTTCTCCATCGCGTCGGCCAGGAGATTACCGATCTCGCGGTCGTTGTTGGCGGCGATCGACGCCACGTTGGCCATTTCGGACTTTTCCTTGATCTTGATCGACATCTTGCCGAGCTTGTCGGCGATGTCGGCCACGGCCTTCTCGATGCCGTTCTTCATCTGCACAGGGTTGACGCCGGCCACGACGGCCTTGAGGCCCTCGTTGAAGATCGCCTCGGCGAGCACGGTGGCCGTGGTCGTGCCGTCGCCGGCCACGTCGCTCGTCTTGCTGGCGACTTCGCGGACCATGCGGGCCCCCATGTTCTCATAGACATCTTCCAGGTCGATTTCCTTGGCGACAGTCACGCCGTCCTTCGTCACGGTCGGCGAACCAAAGCTCTTCTGGAGGATGACGTTGCGGCCCTTGGGTCCGAGGGTAACTTTGACGGCCTTGGCCAGCTTGCCGACGCCGCGGCGAATGGCTTCGCGGGCTTCTTGATCGAAGGCGATGATTTTGGGCATGGAACTTTAACTCCTGTGTGATTTGTGTTCTTAGCCGGGACCTAACAGGTCCCGGAGCTCGGCTGATGGAGGCCACATGGCAGTTCACCGGGACCAGGTTTGGTCCCGGCTAAGGACTTAGTCGTCCAGCACGGCGAGGATGTCCTCCTCGCGCATCAGGAGCAGTTCGTCCTCGCCGACCTTGAATGTCTCGCCGGCCCACGACGTAAACAGCACGCGGTCACCACTTTTCACTTGCAACTTGCCGCGGCTGCCGTCGTCGAGCAGCTTTCCGTTCCCCACCGCCTCGATCACGCCCCGCTGCGGCTTCTCCTTGGCCGAGTCGGGCAGCACGATTCCCCCAGCGGTCCGCTCCTCGCTCGATTCGCGGCGGACGACCACGCGGTCCCCCAGCGGCTGAAGCTTCAGTTGCGTCTTGGCCGATTTCTTCTCTTTCATTGCGGTCGCCATGCGTGACAATCCTCCTGGCGTGAATCAGAAACCTGATGAGGTTGAAAGGTGTGGGTCGAAAAGGCGGGGTGCGAAAACACGTACCCTGTCAAATCTGCGCGTGCAGAATCGCTTGGGCGGGCTAAAAGCAACTGGCGCGCCGGAGCGGCCACTGCGAGCGCAAGCGGTTGACAGCAAATGCTTTGCGCTGAATCGAGATCCCTTTCGGTCGGCTTACAGGGCTCCTGTCGTGGCAGTCCGACGAAGTTCCCAACCGGAAGACTGCCATTTTGACAGCGAAGCAATGAACTCAACAGGCTGCCTATGCGCCTTGGCTCAGCAGTTTTTTCTCCGACGCGATTTTCGTCACAACTCAAATGCCCACAAGCATTTGCGACGATCCACCACCTATGCGCTTATGCGCGCCTATGCGCATAGCTGGGTGAAAAAAACGAATTGGCGTCGCAAGGACTTCCCAAATGTGGCAAATCGGGCCTTTGTGCCAAATTGTATAGATGCGCGAAACCATTGGTTTATTGCCAGGTTTCTGGCTCGCAGGCCGATTTTTTCGACCATTGAGCCACATCCTCAGACACCTCGGTGCCCGTGGTCTTCGCCCTGCCATCTGGATAGTCAGGGGCGCGGGCGCAATCGCGGATGAGATGAAGGAGGCGGATGACTCGCGAGGACGAGTCAGGCGGAGCGCCTGAATTGTTTCTCGGACACATGCTGCGCAAAATGGTGGCTGTCTCACAGACGACCTCCAGCCTCCTCGCGTATGCCCATCAAAGTCCAATGCGCCTGCGGAGCGGCATTCGCCGCCAAGGATGAACTCGCAGGGCGCACCGTCCCATGCCCCAAGTGCAAGCAGCCGCTGACTATTCCCGCCGCGGGCGCCGCGCCTGTCGCGGCACAAGCAGCGCCGGCCGCGAAA
>Ga0065705_10002018_pt1 | contig 14853 bp, 11 predicted proteins | sample SwibulcommuniRL2_FD_59092 | JGI IMG/M metagenome (GOLD analysis project Ga0065705, IMG submission 59092) | Bulk soil microbial communities from switchgrass field near Rose Lake, East Lansing, Michigan, USA - RL2 Bulk Soil v2 (version 2) | ecosystem: Environmental > Terrestrial > Soil >...
ATTCGCCCTCGATAAAGTCAATGTCACCCTGCCATCCAAATCGTTTCAGTTCATCATCTTTCCGCTCGCCAAGGAGCGGGGTTATATGAAGGAGGAAGGGATCGATCTCAATATCGTCGTCATGGCCTCCACCCCCGGCCTTCAAGCCGTGCTCGCTGGAGAAATGGATTTCACCGGTTCCGGGAGCAGCGCCCTGGTCGCCGTCACTCAAGGCAATGCTCCGCTCAAAACCGTCCTGGCCGTGAACGATCAGGTGCTGCAGTGGCTGATGGCCCGGCCCCAGTACAGCGCTTTCAAAGAACTCAAGAATAAAAAGGTCGCTGTGACCGGCATCGCCGCGGTGGCGACGTTTATGTTGAAAAAGGTCGCGCCAAAGTACGGCCTCGACGGAAACAAGGATTTGACGTTTCTCGCGCTGCCGCCGGGCCAGCGCCTTGCGGCGCTACAGACGGGCACCGTGGATGCGGGCCTACTGAGCTCGGAGGAACGCTTTGCCGCTCTCGATCAAGGCATGAAAGAGATCTTGTANCTGGGCAAAGAAGTGAAGAACTCCTGGGGCACGGTGGCAACNAANGACCANTTCATCAAAGATAAACCCAAGTTGATGCATGGATTCATGCGNGCTTTGCTCAAAGCCCTGCGCCTGGTCAAGCAAAACCGTGAGATCGCGATGGATACGATGATGAAATTTTCCGAGTTAGATAGGCAATTGGCAGCGCGCACTTACGACGGCATGATTGCTACTTTTACGACCAACGGGGTGGTCGACGAAGAAACGCAGAAAAACGATCTCGACATCGTTCGCGAGGTCCTCAAAGTCACAAAGGAAGTGCCCATCGAGCGCGCCTACGATTTCAGCTTTGCAAAGAAAGCGGACAGCGAGCTGACGCAAGCGGGCTGGAAACCCTAAAACCCCCGAAGAAAACTGACTTTTGAACTCGACCCGGATCGACACACGTACCAGGAGAAGTCATGTCGAAATTTGTGAGGAGAGATTCGTTGAACCAAAAGTATTTTGATTGCCATTTTCATATCATCGATAAAAACTTTCCCGTCGTGCCCAATCAGGGATTCATGCCCGACGCGTTTACCAGCGAGGATTATTTAGACCGCTTGAAAGCGGTTGACCTCTGCGGCGGGGCGGTGGTGTCCGGCTCTTTCCAGGCTTTCGATCAGTCTTATTTATTTCATGCTCTGAAAGTGCTCGGGCCTTCTTTTGTCGGAGTCACGCAGGTGCCGCAGACCGTTTCGGATCGGGAGTTGCAGGAACTCAACCGCGCAGGGGTTGGTGCCGTTCGTTTCAATGTCAAGCGCGGCGGCTCGGAAGAAATCCATCACCTGGAAGGCATGGCGCGGCGGGTTCATGAACTGGTCGGCTGGCACACCGAGTTGTATGTCGACTCGGCGGAGCTTGCCGATCTTTTCGAGACGCTGGTGTCATTGCCGGCGGTCAGCATCGATCATCTCGGTCTCTCTAAAGCGGGTTTCCCAACCCTGCTCAAACTTGCGGAAAAGGGTGTGCGCGTAAAGGCCACCGGTTTCGGACGAGTCGACTTCGATGTGCGTTCCGCGCTGACTGATCTCTATGCTGCCAATCCACGGTCGCTCATGTTCGGTACCGACCTGCCGTCCACCCGCGCGCCGAGGCCTTATCAAGATAACGATTACACGCTGGTGCTCGAAACATTAGGAGACGAAAAGGCTGCCAATGTTTTCTACAACAACGCGATTGAGTTTTATCGGCCGACGAAGGTTAGTTAACCCTAATCCGACAAAACTTGCGCAGCGCGAGCAATAAGCGAGGGCGGTGAGACCGGAAGCCGTGGGCACTTGAGCGTGCAGGATGCTCGAAGGCACTGACCGCACGAAACATCACCCTTAGGGGATTGCGGGGTGACCCTAACGGCGGTGTCCCATTGTCCACGGCTGTAGGACTCATCGCCCAAGCAGCTTCGAAATAATGTCGGATTAGGGCTAACATAGGAAACAAGGCCGATCGTTCAGTGAGACCCGCGATTGGCTCACGGATTGCGCTGTCGACGAATGTCGAATGTAAAGGGCCGCAACCCGAAACCTCGATTCACTCCCAGCGGCACTAGCATCCTCTTGCACCTTTACCACGGCCGGGTTATTTCCATTTAGTACGGCTGGCGGCGGTTTCTTCAGCAATCCGCGTAACAGCTAGCTCGCGCAATTTTTACAATACAAAGGAGCCCAAACGATGGCCATTATCGAACGGACCTATGGTAAAGAGAACAACGTCGTCATCGACGAAGTTTTAATCTCCTCAGACTCCCACGTCATCGAGCCTGCGGGACTTTGGCAAAAACAACTGCCAAAAGCTTTTCAGGACCGTGCGCCTGATTTTGGCGGGCAAAGACCCAACGACACTCCCGGCGGCGCCCAGGACAAAAACAAGCGCGTCTCCGAAATGGCCGCCGACGGCGTCAGCGCCGAAGTGCTGTATCCGACTCATGGCTTGAAGTGCTTGAGCCTTGACGATCACGAACTGGAGGCGGCCTGCTGCCAGGTTTACAACGACTGGCTGAGCGATTACTGCGGCGCCGCGCCCGAACGGCTTATCGGTATCGCCATGCTGTCGATGTATGACATCGAGGGCGCCGTGAATGAACTCGAGCGCTGTCGCAAAGCCGGCATGCGCGGCTCGGTGATCTGGCAAGTACCGCCAGCAGAGTTACCGTTTTCGTCATCGCATTATGACAAGTTCTGGGCCGCCTCTCAGGATCTCGACATACCGGTGAACCTGCACATCTTGAGCGGGCACGGCTACAGCCGGAGCCGTTCCTTCGGCCTCGGAGATACCGCAACCGGCCTCACCCAGGAAGCCAACAGCGTTAACATGAAACTGTTCCAGTCGGTCAACAGCCTCTACCAACTGATCTATTCCGGTGTCCTCGAGCGTTTCCCCAAGCTCAAGGTCGTCCTCGTCGAGAACGAGCTTGGCTGGATCCCGTTTGTCTTGGAACAGTGGGACTACTACTTCAAACGGCATGGCGCCAAGCGCGAGGGCCTGGCCATCAAAAAACTCCCCAGCGAATACTTCCACAACCAGATCTACACCACCTTTTTCAACGACGCCGTCGGCGGTCATATCTTGTCATGGTGGGGAACCGACAACTGCATGTGGTCCAACGACTTCCCCCACGGCAATTCGACTTGGCCCAATTCTCGCCAAGTTGTCGCCCGGGACTTGGGCGACCTCCCCGCCGGGTTGCGCGCCAAACTTGTGCGGGAGAACGTCGCTCGACTTTACAATATTCCGGTTCCAAGTCCGGTGTAAGACCCTGTACGTCCCCGTCCATGTGGGTGAAGTTCATTAAGGGACACCTGGAGTTTCAGCTCGGGTGCCATCAGGGATTGTCGTGATGTAGGACGCGACCGGCGCCAACGAAACGAGCGCACTGCTCGGGTCAGTGCCGTCGCCTAGCCCGGATTATTCACGGTGCACAGCTACCGAGGGACAATCCCCTCCGATCGCGGGCAATGTGCCTGTACCTTGAGGAGGGCTGCATATTGAAGTGGTGCAGTGTAGTAAGAGGAATACGCGCGAGCTTATAGCCAAGCGCCAGACACGTCAATGGTCCTTTACGCTCATGTGCCCGCTCACTCCGACGCCTACTCCTCGGTTTACAGTGTGTGATGTTTTTTCCTCGTCGTTCTTGGCTCTGCAGTGTGGAGGCGACGCGAGATCGAATATCGCCTCGAGGAAGCATCACGAAGAACATTTCTTTTTGCTAAGGGGTAAAACAAGATGTGGAAGCCGGCGATCAGCGCGCTTATTCTTCTAACGACATGGATATCGGCACCACCGGCCCGGGCCGCCCAGCCGTCGCAGAAAGTTCGCATCGGCTATTCTACCATGAGCGCAACCATGGCACCCCTCTGGGTTGCCCAGGACGAGGGATTTTTATCGAAGCATGGCATCGATTCAGATCTCATTTTTATACCAGGACCATCCATCGTTATTGCGTCTCTTAATCGCGGTGACGTTACACTGGCCATGGTGGGTGGATCCACTGTCTTAGCGGGCGCGGCGGGCGGAATTGAATTGCAGATTATTGCCGCCATTCTCAACCGTGTGCCTCATGATTTTGTTGTTCGGCCTGAAATCAAAAGGCCTCAGGACCTCCGCGGCAAGCGGGTCGGTGTTACTGCTTTGGGCGGCACTGCGTGGATGGCAGCCATGTTCGCCCTGGATCAAATCGGATTGACCGCCGAAAAGGATCATATAACTCTATCCTCGCTAGGTGATCAAAGACTTGTCAGTCAAGCGCTCGAGTCCGGCACCGTGGACGCCGGTCTTCTCACTGGAACCTTCAGCTTGCGTCTGAAACGCATGGGCTTTGGATTCATGGGCGATATAGATCGCATTCAGCTCCTATCCGGCGGGATTGTCGTGACGGCCAAAACCTTGAAGTCCGACCCGGCCCTTGTAAAGCGTGTGTTAAATGCACTGTTGGCGGCGCACGCTTTCGTCGTTAACCCGACAAACAAACCTAGGGTTTTGACCAACATCATGAAACGGCTGGGCACCAACGACAGGACCGTTGCCGAAGACGGTTTAGAGGACCTCATCAGGCGCACCGATCGCAAGCCCTATCCGTCGCCGGACGGTCTTAGAAATATTCAGCGCTTCATGCAATTACGCAATCCCAAGGTCGCCGCCGTCAACGTTGCCGAGCTGATTGATGACACCCTTATCCGAGAAGCGGACAGGAGCGGACCCGAATAGCGAATAACTTGGCGGTCTTGCCGGCCCCACTTTCAGTTACCGCTTCGATGCACGATGCGGGAGCGATCTACTCAGCGTGGCGGCAACGGCCCACCGCCAATGATTTTCTTATAGATCTCAATGGCCTGAGGATCACGCGGAATTTCACTGATCACCTTTGCCTGGTCTTCGGGGAATAGCGGATCGGGCTCAACGCCTATCAGTTTTTTCAAGTTCACCGCAAAATCGGGGTCGCGAAACGTCATGCGCATCGCCTCTGACAAAATCTGCACCCTTTCCCTTGGTGTCCGGGTGGGCAGGACATAGGGATAGCCGATGTAGCGCAGGTTATAATGAAGCAGAGTGACTTTCCTCTCGCTCTCGGTTTTCACAAAATTTTCAATCGGCGGCAGATTGTCGAAGGCCGGATGGTGAATGCGGAAGTCCTTGGGAATCCTCCAAATAGCATGAAAGTGCATGTTGCCGTTTTCCAGCCAGTCGGGCGAACGTAGGAGAATAGTATTGGTCGGATATGCCAGGGCATCGATTTCGCCTTGAGCTATGGCGGCCACGTGCTCGAGGCCGTCATAGCCAACTATGAATTTCGGCTCTTTGAGACCCAGAAGCCAGGCAAAAACACGAGCTCTATTGTAGGTGTCGTGTCCAACGGACTGCGCCCCAATACGGACGCCGGGAGCGGTTCGGAGCTTTTCCAGAGTATTTAAGCCGGCTCCCTTGGTCGTATGAAAAACGTAATTCACCCCGGTGTCCGACGTTCCAAGATAAATAAACTTATCGATATCGTATTGCACGTCCTTTTCACCCAAGATGGCTTCCGCGGCAAATCCTGAGCCCGGGCTGCCAATGGTCAGCCCATCCGGCTGAACATTTCTAAACAGGTGATTTGCAAGCTTGCGACCGCCGGCGCCAGGCATATAATCAATCACCACAGTTGGATTCCCGGGGATATGCTTGCGCAGAAATGGCACGGCAGCTTTGATCCTGAGATCCCCCGAGCCTCCCGCCGGGCTGGCGGAAATGATCTTGATGGTCTTGCCTTGATAAAAGGGAGCCTGGGGAAAAACGTCACCCGCTAAGCCCAGAACACAGATCAGAAGTGCCAACGATTGCGCCATCGAGGCCGCTCCCTTCGTCCTCATCCCGCCCTCCAGTATGATGCAGGAAAATCGTTCAATTTCCGGCGCGCATAATTGTCGGCGCTCATGAGAAGATCACCGCGTGGGTTTGCTTCCGCCGGTCGTCACGGTAATGTGACTCATCGTGCTATCAGCGTTAGCGCCGTGCCAGTGGCGCTCGTTTGCCTTCAACACCAAGACATCACCGGCAGATATCTCACACTGTTCCTTCTCAGTTGCGGCAATGCCGCGGCCCTCGGTGACGATCAGAATCTGATCGCAGGGATGACTGTGCCATCCGGTGGTAGCGCCTTTGCTGAAGTTCACCACGCTGCAGCTGTAATTCGCCGACTCTCCTTCACCGATGATCGTTTGACGAGTCCGGCTTACCGGACCTCCGGTCCAACCGGGAACGGGCGCGGCGCTGTCCATTGGCTTTTTTTGCAGCTCGCTGATTGTAACTTTATGCATAGTTGCTCTTCGCTCCTTTTCTGACGGATTCCTATTCAGTGACCGGTGTTCTGGATAGCCCAAAAGACGCGCTCCGGTGTCATTGGCAACTCGGTAAGCCGCACCCCCGTGGCCCGCGCGATGGCGTTGCAGATGGCCGCGGGCGGAATGACGATACCCATTTCGCCGGCGCCGCGCACGCCATAGGGGCCGGCGCCTTGGGACGCAGGAACTTCGATGATCTCGCAGTCGAGTGGCGGAACATCCAGCGCAGTCGGCATACGATAGTCTAACAATGTTGCATTCTTCATGGCGCCGTTGGCATCGTAGATATATTCTTCGTTGAGGGCCCAGCCGATGCCCTGGGTAGCTCCACCCTGCATCTGACCTTCCACCATCGTCGGATTCAACGCAAAACCCACGTCCTGAAAACTCGTGTAACGCAGCAACTTCACCTTGCCGGTTTCCGGGTCTACTTCGACATCGACCACATGGCCGGCGGTGGCCGGTGCCGTTTGCAGTTGCGTCACCTGGCCGTGCGCCACGATTACGCTGCCGCCCTTAAAACTGGCCCGTGCCAGATCCTCCAGAGTTAGTGATCCTTCAGAGAAGCCTCGCGCGGAAAAGCGTTTTTCTCCGTACTCCACCATCTCGACAGGCACCTGCAAGCTCGTGGCGGCTCGTTGTTTCAATTCAAGCAGCAAATTCTGGCAGGCGTAGTAAACAGCCGTTCCCATGTCATGAGCGAGGCGACTACCGGTGCTGCCATCGGTGTAACCCACCGTATCCGTATCTGCCGTAATCACCCTCACTTCCTCAAGAGAGATGTTTAACTCATCCGCAACGATCTGTGCAAAGCCGGTGCGCGTCCCGGATAGATCCACCGAGCCCAGGGTAAGATTAACGGAGCCGTCGCTTACTAGAGTAAGCTGGCAATGAGCCTGTCCGGAACCCAATGGCCAGAACCCGAGAGCGAAGCCGCGCCCCTGGTTGTGTCCCGTAAGCGGAATCGTCCAGCACGGATGGCGTTCAATGGACGCGAGTATTTTTTCAAAGCCAATGGCGTCGAAGTTTCCTCCGGCAGGCGCCGGATCGCCAGCGCGCGAGATATTCTTTTTACGCAGCTGAAGAGGGTCCATCTCAAGTGCCCGGGCTACTTCATCCATTGTCGCTTCGATGGCGTAGGTCGCGGCGGTGCCTCCCGGGGCACGATAAGGCACTGACTTGGGTTTATTGGTTACCACGTCGAAGCCTTCCACCTTGAAGTTGGGAATCTGATACGCCGCGATGGCCGCCGCCAGCGCGCGGTTGATGGGCGCGCCGGGATAACAGCCGCCGCTATAGGTATAGCGAGAGTGGAGAGCGGTCAACTGCCCGTTGCGTTTGACGCCTATCTTCACGCTGCTCACAGTCGCGGCTCCAGGTCCCGTAGCTCTCAACACTTCTTCTCTCGTTAGCGCGATACGCACCGGCCGGCCGCACTTGCGCGAGAGCGCGACGCAAACCGGCGAAACCCGAGCGTGCTCCTTGCCGCCAAATGCTCCCCCCACTTCCATAGGGATAACCTTGATCTTGCCCGGCGGCACTTGAAACAGTACGGATAGCTCCTCGCGATGTAGGAAAATCCCTTGGGTTACCGCCCATACGGTTATATGACCGCCGGGACCGACAAGAGCGCACTCGGCTTCGGGTTCGATGTAGCCCTGGTGCACCATGCGCGTACGAAAGCTACGCTCGATGACGACGTCGGCATCGGAGAACCCTCGCGCCAAATCTCCGCGTTCGACCTCGAGGTGCCACGCCACATTGCTGGGAGTGGGAGCCACGCCGCCCTCGCTCAAGGTGAAAAGGTCCGCGTGCAGCAGCGGCGCGTCCGGTTTCATTGCCTCATCCGGGTCCAGCACCACAGGCAAAGGCTCATACTCTACTTCAATGAAGGCCAAGGCGTCCTCGGCTTCCTGAAGGGTCCTGGCGGCAACAGCCGCCACGGGTTGACCGTGAAAGTGAACTTTCTCGCGCGCCATGATGACGCGACTCAAATAGGACATCTCGAAGCTGCGCTTGCCGACGCAGGCCAGAGTACCATGGGCTAGGTTCGGAAAGTCTGCGCCGGTGACGACAGCCATGACGCCCGGCCGCCCGGCCGCCTTGCTGGTGTCTATTTTTTTGATGCGCGCGTGAGCATGCGAGCTGCGGAGGATTTTTCCGTAAAGCATGCCGGTAAGCGTCAGGTCCGCGCCAAACTGTGAGCTCCCGCTGACTTTGTCTAGCCCATCCACTTTGCGGGTAGGGTTGCCGAGATATCTATGCTCCTTGGCAGCGGACATTCATACCTCCTGGAAATCGAAAAACCGACTAATAAATTCATCGAGACGCGCCGGATTCATGCAACACATAGCGTGAACCAAAAAAATCGCCCAATCGGCTCCTTTCCTATGCGGGCTTGGGCAGCGCGCGCGAGGCGGCGGTAACCGCGCGCACGATTTTGTCATATCCTGTACACCGACAAAGGTTGCCGGCCAGGGCGAGACGGATTTCGTGCGTCGTGGGATTGGGGTTTTGCTCGAGCAGCGCTTTCGCTGACATGATGAAGCCCGGTGTGCAAAACCCACATTGCAACGCTCCATGCTCTATAAAGGCTTGCTGCACCGGGTGAAGTTTGCCATTTACCGAGAGACCTTCCACCGTCGTGATCTCAGCCCCGTGGCCTTCGACGGCGAAAACCAGACAGGAGTTTACGGTTGCTCCGTTGAGATCGACCGTACAACTGCCGCAATTCCCATTGCCGCAACCTTCCTTGGAACCCATGAATCCAAGCCGGTAGCGTAAAGCGTCCAGCAGGGTTTCGCGGGTGTCCACCATGATGTTATAGCCTTCACCGTTGACTTTGAGTTCGACTTCACGTTTCACGCGCTCTCCTTTGCCGCGCACACGGTAGCGATCCTTATCTATGGGCTGATTTCTCTAGAAGCTTGCCTGCCCGGTGACCCGCTCCCATGCTTTTCGCAGGGATCTGCGAGTCAATACTTTGACGAGTTCCCTGCGATACGCCGCCGAGGCGCGCACGTCGGAAATAGGTTTGGCCGCTCGCGCTGCCAACTCGCCGGCCTGAGCAAAAACCGTTTCGTCGGCCGTTTTCCCGGCCAGAAATTCTTCGGCCTCGCGCGCGCGTAAAGGCGTAGGCGCGACCGCCGCCAAGGCAATGCGTGCTTGCTGACAGCACCGGCCATCGGCGTCTAATTGGACGAGCGATCCCACACCAGCCACAGCGATGTCCATTTCTTCGCGTGGAATAAAACGCAGATAGGCGGCGCCGGAGCGAAGGGGAGGCGGCGGTATGGCAATTTCCACGACGATCTCGTCCTTTGCGAGCACAGTCTGCCCAGGCCCGACAAAAAACTCTTCCGCAGGATGCTGTCGGCGCCCGCTCACTCCGGCGATCACCACGTTCCCGCCATAAGAAAGGATCGGCGGTACCGTATCAGCCGAAGGCGTTGCGTTGCAGAAATTACCGCCCACCGCCGCGCGATTCTGAATCTGCGCCGAACCGATCAATCCGCAAGCTTCCACCAACGCAAGGTAACGCTCGCGCGCCGGCGGGAAACTAGCTATACGGGCACAGGAAACTGCCGCCCCGAGCCTTAGCCCCTGCGTTTCGTCAAAAGAAAGAACATTTAAGTCCGGTATACCCTTGACGTCGACTACCAAGGCGGGACTCTTGCGGTTCTCCTTCATCTGGGCGATGAGGTCCGTACCACCCGCGAGCGGCCAGGCTTCGCCGTTTGCCCGGCGCAATAGATCTATTGCTTCTTGCAAACTCGCTGGGGCAGCGTATTCAAACTCGCGCACACTACTTTCCTCTTTGATAATTGCAGATGACTTCCATCGACGCGAAATCGAAAGTAGCAAACGACTCGACGACGCGTCAATAGCGCCGGTGCGAAAAGTACACCTTCATATTGCCAGGTAAATCCGTTCGCTCCTAAGTGGCCTAACCGGTACCGACGCCAAAGGACGCCGGCACCACTCTTTTTTGCTTTCGGGGAAAATCGTCGGTGATTTCGATTCATTGGTTACAAAGCGTCAGTCCGGTGAGTCCAATCGCGCAAGTTGTACGCTTGGCTAGCCCGGCGCTTTTGTTTTTGCCTCTCCTTCGGTGATACCTTCCAGGTAAGACATTCGAGCCGTGAAAGGAACGGAAATCATGGCAAGTAGTAGCACAACCGATCTTAAATCCATCCGCGTTGACCTGGTCGGCAGCATGCTGAGACCCCAAATACTGAAAGACGCCTTTGTTCGTTACGGCAGGGGAGAAGTTAACGAAGAGCAATGGCGCCGGGCGCAAGATGAAGCCATTCGCAACCTCGTCGTTAAGGAGCTCGCTCACGATCTGCCTATCGTCGTCGATGGAGAGTTCCGGCGCAGCAGCTTCATGGAGAGTTTTTCCGAGGTCGCCGGCGTCGAAGAGTGGCAGAGCGGCGTCAAGACTTACCATGAGACCCTTGCGCGGGCGGATACGAGCAATGCGGAGTCGCGCCGCGGCCAGGATCCGATTCTGCTCAACCGCAAGCGAGTGACGGAAAAACTTCGGTTGGTGCGAAACCATTTGCTCGACGACTATGGCTTCGCGCAAGCGCTTGCACCTCGTCCGGTCAAAATTACTTTGATCAGCGCGGACCGGATCCAGCAGTGCTTCGATGCGGAAGCCTCGCGCGCGATTTATCCTAGCGTTGAAACCTTCCTGCAGGACGTGGTCGCGGTAGAGCGTCAGATGGTTTCTCAACTTGCTGAGGCGGGTTGCCGCTATGTCGGCATCGATGGACCCGGTTACACGGCCTACGTCGACGGCCCATCCATCGCCGCCATGCGCGCCCGCGCTGAAGAGCCGCTGGCCACCATGGAGCGCTCCATCGAGGCGGACAACGAGGTCGTCGCCGGCTTTCCCGGAGTCACGTTCGGCATCCACATTTGCCGCGGCAATCGCCAGAGCATGTGGCACCGCGAAGGTCACTATGACACCATCGCGGAGCGCCTGTTCAACGGTCTCAAACACCAACGCCTGCTGCTGGAGTATGACACCGAGCGCGCCGGCGGTTTCGAACCGCTGCGCTTCGTGCCCAAAGACAAGATCGCGGTCCTCGGGTTGATCACCACTAAAGTGCCGCGCCTGGAATCTGTCGACGAACTGCGCCGACGCATCGACCAGGCATCGCGCTATCTGCCCCTGGAGCAACTGGCACTCAGCCCGCAATGCGGCTTTGCTTCCAGTCTTCGCGGCAACTTATTGAGCGAAGATGACCAGTTTCGCAAGCTCGACGTGATGCTGGAAACCGCAGCCAAAGTATGGGGCTAGAACGACCCGAAAGAGACCTGATGAATTTTCGAGTTAACCAGGGAATTGGCCGCGCGTGGAACTGAGTGAAGGGATCGAACGATTGGAACCATTGGAACGGTTTACTGTGATCGACGAAGAAACGCAGCGCACTTTTCCGGGACAGGTCTAGATATTTCTATCGATATCAAGAATGACAGTCGAGGATCACCAATCCTCGCGACCCAGAAAGTCACACGATGACGCACGCCTTCAACGACCCTGCCGCCGCGCGATTCGCCGTCGACAACACGTATTCGCGCGAACTCGAGGGCTTCTACGTGCCCTGGAAGGCGATTCGGGAATTCTCGAAACGCATGCTCTGGGTTTTCGGGGCCCATACACGGCGGACTCGGGCAGGCACGCGGGACGTATGGGCTAGGGGAATCGAGTGAAGCTTACGACGGCGAATTTGCCCAGGAAAATCAGGCGCTAACGTCGAAAATTACGATCCAAGTTATGAAAACCCGCGTTGCCATCAACTTGTTTCTGCTCGCAGTAATTTTCCGGACTGCTAATTTGTACGCCGACTGGAAAACCGATTGGGAACAAACCGTTGCAGCAGCCAAGAAAGAAGGGCGGTTGAATCTCTACGTCGGCCGGTACGGGCAAGCGGCGCTGCTCGATGAGTTTAAAAAGGACTACCCGGAGATCAAAATCGCCCCGGTCAACGGCACCGGAGATCAGCTCGCCACCAGAATAGCGGCGGAGGTTCGTGCCGGGAAAACCATCGCGGACATTTACAGCGGCGGGCCCAACTCGAGTTATAGCTTGCTTTACCGCGGCAAGATTCTCGACTCGATCAAGTCCGCCTTCATACTTCCCGAAGTGCTCGACGAGTCCAAATGGTACGGTGGCAAGCATATCTTCACGGACAGCGAGGACCAATTCATCTTTGTCTACATTGCGCTGCCCGGCGTCCGCGGCCTGTCTTACAATTCCAACCTCGTCAACGCGAAAGAATTTAAATCTTATTGGGATCTGACCAATCCAAAATGGAAAGGGAAAATCACCTCGCAGCGGCCCACGGAGACCGGACTCAGCGTCAACTTGCAGTTCTATTACTACCAGCCCGACCTCGGGCCGGAGTTTATCAAGCGCGCCTTGGGCGCCATGGATGTTACATTCGGCGACCGGCGCACGATCACCGACTGGCTGGCGGCAGAGAAGTTCGCCATCTGCCACGGCTGCCGGCAAATCGAGAAAGCCTCCGGTCAGGGATTACCGGTGGAAGATTTCGAAACCGGGGACTGGAAAGAAGGGCAACCGCTGAGCACCGGCGGCGGTTCGATCAGCCTGATCAAGGGCGCCCCCCATCCCAACGCGGCGCGCGTGTTTATCAACTGGTTTCTCTCGCGCAAGGGGCAGACCGCCATGCAAAAGTCCAATGATCTATATGGCGAGCTGCCGCCAAGCTCTCGCAGAATAGACATTCCCAAAGATATGCTTTCCGCTGAAAACCGTTTGGTCGAAGGAAGAAGGTATCTAGACGTAGCGCGCCATGAGTTTACCGACATGACTCCGGTGCTGAAGCTTGCGAAGGAAATCGTCAAGGCGCGGGAGCAAAAATGAGCATGAACAACTGAACCAAGCCGCGTGGAAATTAATGCAGGTTAAGTTACGGCACCCTGGCGTTAAGAATCAATTGATGTTACCGGAAAGGCTTAAGGAGGAGACGTGACAATGGCAACTCAAAGCGCGGAACTTACCGTAAACCCGTATCAATCCAGTCAATCGGCGGTTGAAGTAAAGGCGTATACCTATGATCGTTGGATGGAGTCCGTCGGGATTCCCATTCATCGCGGTTTTTTCATCGAAGATCTCCGCACGGTCGAGCTGGGCTGGTGGGATGAGCGCCAATGTAACGCGGCGTTCATTCAGCTCATGGGGCAGGAGGGAATCACTTCCGCCGTCGTCATGGAGATCGCTCCGGGCAGAACTTTGCCGCCGGTGAAGTTCGCTCTCGACGAACTGATCTATGTGCTGCAGGGCCGGGGCGTTAGCACGGTTTGGACAGCCGACGGCGCGCCGAAAAAAACCTTTGAGTGGCAAGACCGCAGCTTGTTTCAAATCGGTTCCAACAGTTACCTGCAGCTGGGGAACATGCGAGGCGATCGGCCGGCCCGCCTGCTCCGCTATAGCTATCTCCCGCTGGCGACTTCGCTGGTCACCGAGCCGAGCTTTTACTTCAATAATCCGTTTCAGAAAGCAGATGGTTCAAAACAGGAAATAGATGCCTATTCCGAGGCGAAACTGGTCGAAAACGGCGATCCTTCTCTCGCTTGGGGTGGGAATCGAGTCTACTGGTTCGGCAATTTTTTCCCCGACATGGCCGCTTGGGATAAGCTTACGACCAATCGGCGCGGCGGCATGAGTGTGACAATCATGTTTCCCAATTCAGAGATGTCTTGCCACATGTCGGTCTTTCCCACGCGTACTTACAAGAAAGCACATCGTCATGGTCCCGGGCGGGTCATCGTGATCCCGGCCGGCGAAGGCTACTCGGTCCTGTGGGAAGAAGGCAAGGAAAAGATTGTGGCTCCGTGGCACGAGGGCAGTATGTTCGTGCCGCCCAACAAGTGGTTTCATCAGCACTTCAACGTCGGCGCCACGCCCGCTCGCTATCTCGCGCTTCATCCGCCGCGGCAGTTTCGCGGCCATGCGGAAAAGATCGAAGACCGCGCCAAGGATATGATTGAATATGTCGATGAAGATCCGTGGATTCGGGAGAAATTCGAAGGCGAACTGGCTAAGGGAGGACTTACCACGCTAATGCCACANGATGCCTATACAGTGAAAAGCTACAACTGGCATNCGACAAAGGGCTAAGAGTTTGGCNACGCTTCACGCGCTTATCGCCCGCCGAAGATCTCGTGGAACAATTTGGCGTAGCGCTCGAAATTGTCCAGGACTTCCGCTGGAGCGAAGGCGGGCTTGATNTTCTCGATGAGCCGGGCTTGNTCCGGCGGCGTGTCGATTCCCTGAAATTGACATTGTGGAGGCGTTGAAAGATGCGACGAAGCACTGAACGAATTCTGACCACACATGTCGGCAGTCTTCCCCGGCCGGCGGACCTCCGCGAAATGTGGTCGAAGCCAACGAGCGCGGAAGAAACGCTGCAGGCGCGCTTGCAATCCGCCGTGAACGAGGTTGTGCTCGCTCAG
>Ga0065705_10002122_pt1 | contig 14836 bp, 18 predicted proteins | sample SwibulcommuniRL2_FD_59092 | JGI IMG/M metagenome (GOLD analysis project Ga0065705, IMG submission 59092) | Bulk soil microbial communities from switchgrass field near Rose Lake, East Lansing, Michigan, USA - RL2 Bulk Soil v2 (version 2) | ecosystem: Environmental > Terrestrial > Soil >...
GGAAGTAAAAACACGATATTTTGCTCGTCACGCATAATTGTCATTGCAAGATATAGAACTAATATCATTAATAAGAATATCCGTAGAAATACATCACATTTACGCCGAAAATCAGAAATAATATATAATTGATGAACAATTCCGGATCCGAGTATGGCAGTTACCAAATTACAATATTAGGGATAATTCAATTCCCATTTTTTCCAATAGATGGCAATGTCTTAGAATATATCCTATGAGCGCTTCTTAATCAGTCTTAAACCTAACTAGTGAAAATACCTAAGTACTTGGGTGACGTATAACATATTGGTGTGCCTTGTTAGTAAAGGTAGACAAGATAATAGAAGGAAACAAAATCAAAGTTATTGAACTTGATATCGATAATTATGGCTCAGTCATACCTCTTAGAAAATTAGAATTAAAGCTGCCTAAAGATGATTCGATAATCAAAGCTCTTTCATCCACTGAATATGCTGCAATTTTTACTCAAGCGGATATTGACGGAGTCGGTGAAACTATTATTTTAGCCAATAGCGTTTCACTTGATGAATTAAATGAAGAAAAAAAGAAGGCAATTGACACAATGAATAAAAAATAATATGATTTTTATATTTAATACAGCGATTTTCTCATTTATTTCACCGTAAAATGCCAGCCACAGGATGTTAATTCTTCTAGTTAGTTCAATTTACGCTAGAAGAAACGCTTTTGTTGTGCAGTTGTTAACTATAATTTTGTGAAGACTCTGGATTTCCTCAGAAGGGATGAGCTGGAAAAATTTCTAGATCAAAGTGGAATAAGGATTGATGATTATATCAATATTGCAATGGATATGTCCACTGAAGTCCATAGTGGAATAAAAAGGGAAGACAATCAATCTCCATTTCTTGAAACACACATCTGGCCCGTTACGAGAGACGTAGTTAAGCACTATCTCACGGTTAATCGTAACATAACTAGTGTAGAAATAGTTTCGTCGATATTACATGATGTAATGGAAGACAATGATAGAATACTCGATTTGTACAAGACCAAGGAGTACGGTTTTGATGCATATCTCAAATATAGATTTGGCAACAGAGTCTACGAGATTTGTATGGATCTGAAGATAAAACCCCTTGAAAATTTCCCTGGAGATAATGATCAGCAAAGACAAGTAGCCAGATTCCATAATTACTGCAAAGGATTAAGCTCTGCTGACTATGATATGAAAGTCATAAAACTGGTCGATAGAGAGAATAATATGAAATTCATTAGCAATATGTCAAAAGTAGAGGGAAAACTAGTAAACAATAAGATTAAAAGATATCTACGTGAGGCTGAGGATTTTTACCTCTCCTTTGCACTACTGGAACCTTCTACGAAGGGTCTTTATCTAAAACTTAGAGAATCGTATGAAAGTCTCAAATCATTGAATATACCTTAGTATGTTTTGTGTGTTATTTGTCTTCAGGACCGGATAGGAGAAGATAAGATGGAAATAGTCAAAATAAAAAGGTAATAGACCTTACACTCCAAAGATTTTCTATGATCTATATTTTTTACTTTACCTATTCTTAGTTTGGAATTGTATTGTTAGATGTTGTCGAAGTGATATTAATTTCCTTTTCTGGTAATCCTGAAACTATTTGACCACGGATTTCTACATTCTGAAATTCTCCTAAATGAACATTTACATATACAACCCCCATCGCTCATAAGACCGACAAGCTCGGAGAGTTCCTTACCTTTCGGAGGATCTTGCAGGTCGTTCTGTGTTATATTTCCATTGAATGATATTGTTGAGTTGTTGCCATTTTTAGCAGATCGTTGTCCAGACAAACTAACTACGATATCACCATTTTGTCCTGCACTGCCGTTATGTATATGGGCTCCAGTTATCTCGTTCAGCCCCGTCAGGTTCATCCAATACGATACTTGTGTTCCACTGTCGTTGGTTTGGAACTTGGTCCATCCGGTTGCATTTGCCCGATAGAGTCGCAGAAAATTTTTCTCCCTCCTGTGCTTGAAGTGAGCCCAAAGACCCGGCGACTGCACTAATTGATATAATTGAAGCTAATATGGTTAAAATTGATAACTTGCGTTGTTGTGACATTAGAATATCATAGCGCTATTCCCATGAATTCAATCCCTAAATCTTACAAAATTACCCCCAGAGGGATTCATCTAATATTTCTGACCACTTATCAATTTCTTGGAAATATTACAATGTCGAGTTAAGCGGGACCCATGGTGTTTCCAAGTATGAATAAAAATAAAATAAAGATTATTTAGTTTGATTTTGCGCATTTGCTAAAGGTAGTTGGAAGAATGGAACTCCACTGCTACTACCGAGTGCATAAGGCATCTGGCCATTCCATTTTGTTATAGCTTGCCATTGTAGATATTCCGGACTTTCTCTTAATTGCAGAGTTATAATTTTTATTGCTTGGGATTCACCGCCAGCCTTGGCAGCGTTCGCTCTCGCCTGTCCTTCAGCCTGTGCAACAGTTTGGTTTGCAACAACTTCAATAGCCCTTAGATTATTTTGTTCAGTAAGGAACTTTTGAAAAGCAACTACTTTTTGTTCTATTTGTGTAGCGAAAGCATCTGAAAATTTAAAATCAGTGATAAATACATTTTGTGTTTGTATATTATTTGAAGCAAGGGTACTTCTTATGGCATTCGCGATAACACTTTTTGCTGTTTCTCTCTTTGTGATCAATTCTTCTGCATTAAATTTGGCTACGCTGGCTTTGACCGATTCTTGAATAGTTGGGGATATTACACGATCTGCATAGTTGACACCCAATACTTGATAGATCTTATTTGTTTCTTGTGGATCGATTCTATAGTTTAATGCAATAACAGTCTGTACTTCTTGCAAATCGTTTGATGCCGCAGTTGCTTCTGCTTGGAATTTTTGTGTTCTTACCTCCATTTGAACGACTTGTTCTACAAAAGGAATAATGAAATGTACACCTTCTCCTAATACCTTATTTTCAACTGCTCCAAGGTATAGCACAACTCCTCGATGACCTGCTTCAACAATCACTATTGATTCAGCCAGTACAACTATAATTATGATTATAGTAATAACTGCCGCAGCGATTTTTATCTTATTAGTACCTGGAAAACGTCCTGGAAAACGTGGTGCTTTATAGTATGACATACTTAATTAAGTTAAAAGTTGTAAAGTATTGTATATATGTTTAGGCTTAAATCTGTTCTTCCTTTCTTTTTTTATCAAACTTACCTCCGAGCAAATATGATAAATTCATTTTTCCATGAGAAAGACAATATTGACGTTCAAAGATATTCGTTGCTCTCCCGTCAATATTGGAGTTGATGGCGCAAATGCATCATTTTTGAGTGATTCGGTAGCATATGGTACTGGTTGGGGAAAGAAGGGTGTCACTTGATCAATACTCACTGTCCTAATTCCTACAATTTTGTATCCCAATGCTGAAGCAGCAATATCTGCCTTTTCTTCTGCATTTTCGATAGCATCCNTTATCAATTCATTCTTAACTTCATCAAGTTTTTTATCTGACAGACTAAAATAGATGCTATTTACATTATTGGCACCAGATGAAACTGCAATATCAACCCACTCTGATGTGTCATTTACGTTGCTGCTGTCTATCTGTATAGAATTGCTAACGGTAAATCCAGTCAATTTGCCTTGGTTTGTATCTGCAGAGTAGTTACGATTTGGAGTTATGCTGAATGATGATGTACTTGTTTCGTTTTCCTTTACACCTGCTGATTTTAGAGCATTGATGATTTTATTCATCAATTCAGAATTTGCGGCTAACGCTGCCTTTGCCTTGGTATTGGTTGTTTCCACACCTAATGACACTGTAACTTTGTCAGGTTTTATCTGAGTTGAGGCAGAACCTGTAACAAACAATGTTTTGTTATTATCAGGCGNAGATAATTGAGCGTATGCATTGTGCTGATTGGTGGCAGGTAAGTAGACAAGCAAGCCTGATATAAATAGCGCTACAAATGTTGCTATTGACAAACTTACTGAAGTATTGTGCATAGTCTTACTTGATTTAAAAATTACCATTTAACCACTAAGAGAAACTACATGATAAGTATTTCTTGTCTTGAAGTATCTTAGTATACCTTAGAGTGTCATGAATATTCATTATTGTTACCATAATTAAGCTTGGATGCCGCTTTAAACCCGGAATACAATGGATAGAAATAGTATTATTCTAAATCATATCTATACCTGTCCATATACCAATTAACATTATTTTAATAATTTAGAATAGGATAGCTATCTGGTGAGAAAGTCGGCATAACTTTAATGAAGGGATTGCCTTGTTAATTATTTATGAAATGGTTCGGACACCATGAAACTGATAATAAGCGTAAACTTTTGACCTGTAAATATTGTAACACGAAATTCGAGGACAAGGAAAAGTTAAAGAGACATATAAGAGATGCGCACAATGAAGAAGGTAGTGCAATATTCGAAAATTTTACTGACAATCTGAATTTATTTCATCATACAAAATTTGTCTGCGAAATCGATCACTTGAAATTCATGACATACGAGGAATTAATTCTTCACATGAGACAAATTCACCATCATCATATTATAAAATGTCGAGAATGTGGCAAGGAGTTTATTCATGAGAAGGACAGGCTCCATCATGTTAGGGAAGAGCATGAGAGGAAGGCTGACTATAGAAAGCACAAGGGTTCTTAAATGGGGACTCTTTCCTAATGATAAATATGTAGATTTTCGGTAAAAATTAATTCTTACCTGAAATCGAAGAATAATGACCCTAAAATTAAATTTTGATATATTCTTAACAGATGAGTATAAATTTGAATACTTGCTATGCTAGTTTCAATATTATCAGATGCAACTATATTAAATCTAATTTATTTTGTGAACTATGCCTCTTCCATTAAAAAAGTTTACAATATTATTGGCTGCAACTTCAGCCATCTTCGATCGGGTCTTAAATGTAGCACTTCCAATATGTGGTAACAATACAGTTTGTGNAAATTGAGTTANTGGATTAGAACTGGAAATAGGTTCACTTTCATAGACATCTAAACCAGCACCTGNTATGACCTTATTTCTTAGGGCGTTAATCAAATNTTGTTCGTTTATGACTTGACCCCTTGAGGTATTAATAATAAATGCAGTTTTTTTCATTAATTTAATTTTTGATTCGTCTATCATATGAAAACTATCTTTGTTTAGTGATACGTGAATTGAAACAAAATCACTACGTCGTAACAATTCCTCTAGTGGAACAAAAGTAATATCAAGTTCTGATTCCATTTGACGTTTACGCGTTTTACTATAGTAAATTACTTGCATATCAAATCCTCTTGCACGTTTCGCTACCAGCATTCCAATTTCTCCAAGACCAATGATACCCAAAGTACTTCCATTTACATCATACCCAAGAAAGAGATCAGGCGACCATCCAGATTCCCAATTACCGATTCTTACATGTCTATCAGCATGGACAATATTTCTAGCAGCAGAAAGAATTAAGGAAAAAGTCAGATCTGCCGTGGTATTAGCTAATACATTTGGGGTGTTTGTTACTATTATTTTTCTTTTTGTGGCTTCATAAATATCAACGTGATCATATCCGACACTATAGCAGCTTATTATCTTAAGATTTGGACCTGCTGCATCCATGACATTTGAGTCTACATTATCCCCTAACATGCAAATTAATGCGTCGACATTCTTGACATTTTCTAATAAAGTGTCTCTGTCAAGTATATCTGCTTCAGGATTCATATTAACTTGAAAATACTTTTTTAATATCGATGGGCCTGGTTCTGGTATTTTTCTTGTAACATACACTTTATTTTTGGTAATTGGTTCCATAAAATAAGTGATCACTCTAGTTTGGGTTATTAATACGATATGAAAATTGGATGTACCAATATTCCGTTACTCATTATTTTTAGTCTTTAAAATTTTTAAATATAATATTTTTAAGAAAATAATTCCTATGTAGTATGGCATATTGTAAAAAGCAGCGAGTGCTGCTACCTGGGAACCAAAGAATTGTTGTGCAAAAACAGTTACCAGTATATTATTTACATAACTGATTGCAATAAGACCTGAAATCTTGTATTTCATCGATGTACCTCTATTATTAAGATTCATAATCAGATAACCGGTAATAGCAAATACTGCAAATAATGCAAAAGCAATAAGAGTTGTAGTAGTTACAAAGGTAAATTCCAAATAGAAATAATCTGAAAATNTTGAAAATATTGCCAAGTTAATTAAAGCCATTAAAATAATTGATATAGACAGTGAGCTTTTGTTTATACTGGTAGCTATCGTGGGTAAATATTTTTTTATAATGCCACTCCCTATTAGAGGAACGATTAGGGATATCACGAGTAGTAAAATCATATCAAATATTGGAATTGAAAATTCGGTGTTATATAGAATATATACTAATGCTGGCAATATAAAGGGAACCACAAGTGATGTGACAATCACCATAGCGACTACAATAGAAAGTCTACCTCCTACATAGTTGGTAACAAATGGGGCGCCAAGTCCAGTAGAAATGCCAGATAATAATAGTACAGACAGTGCATATTTAGGGTAGATTTGATTAGTTACGAAATACATTGTTACCGGTATTACTAATACTTTCATTATACATAAAATAAACAGAAATTTTGGTTTCTTAAAGGTTGAGATGAGATCTTGGAAATTAAGCTGAATGAGATTCAAAAATAATAATAGTCCAAGAATTANCAGTATGTATGGGGAAAAAAATTCTCCTAGAGAGGGGAATATAATGCCAGATATTGTAGAGGCAAGAATTGAAAACGAAAGAACCAGTAAGATTTTAGTGTCATAATTGGTCAACTATAACTATCACTTAGTACATTTCCATAAATATTTATCAATAAATAAAGAAAAATTTGATAGAAATAGACACTCCTAATTATTGCTGTATTATCGCATATTTGAATCGCAGTACAATTAAAAGGTGAAACGGAAATGGATAACGGTAGCTTACTGAATAGTAAATATGATGAAATATTAAATATTACAGTATTTTAATAAATAGAGTGAGAAAGAAAGTTATTCTAATAATAAATCTTTTGTTACTAATTATGATTACATTGATCCATATGTCTACATTGAAAGAAACTTTAGGAAGTCAATCTGAAAGTAATACATCGCTTGCCTTGATTAATGGATCGGATATCAAATATGCCCTTGCTTCTGTTCAAAACGATACGATTCCAAAATATGTCGAATTGTCGGCTAGTCAGATAAAAGAAGCATTGACTGAACTGCCGGGTTGGACAATATTTAATGGTAAGTTGCATAAGACCTTTACGTTTAAAGATTTTTCCACTTTATTTGAATTTATGTACGAAATAGCTGATTCTTCTCAAAAATTGAATCATCATCCAAACATGACATCAACATGGAATACATTAACGATTGATTATGATACGTGGAGTTTAGGACATGTAATTTCCAATCTTGATGTCAAGGCAGCTGGAAATGTAGAGAGGTTTTATCGTGAACACAATTATAACGAGTTTAGTNAATAATACTTTAGCTATAGCATTTAGAAATTTATTGTTGTTACTAGGAAATAGGAATATTTATTATATCAAACTAGTTAACGAGTAAATTGAAAGATATAACTTAATTTAATTTAAATTAATTTGTTCTCGAACACACTTTAGACCATAATGAGGTAATAATAATAATGAATATCGGTCAATTACTATGATTAGAATTTTAGAAGTGAAGTATAGAATTTGGAGGCGGAAAATTCAGGGTCATTTCTATAATGATAGATTGAACCATAAATCAATAGTAATAATAAACAAATTCATTCTATATAGTCTAGTAGCATCTACAAGATTACCTTCGTCAATTCTAATAAAGCAATCTTCTATCTTCTAAGAACATGTTTAATAAGGAATCTTGCAGAGGATGTGGCTTTTGTTTGATACCTTTTGCTACGTGCAATATTTGTCAAGAATACGTTTCATGGATTTGCTGCAGATGCGAGAGAATAGATGATTGTAATCATACCCACAACTATTGCAGAATAGTATTAAGGAAAAGAATAGAACCTAATTTATTTAAGATATTCTTGTATGAGGCAATAATCAAAAATTGAACTTAACTGAAATGGAGNAATTAAGAGAGATGAAATTAATGTCCAGTGATGTTAAATCAAGACAGTCATCATATTTTATTGAATACTTGAATCAACCCTTTTATAATGACTTGAGGGACATGATAGTAGTACAACTCGGATCATGCGAGCAACTTCTTGCTAAAACAAAGAGTATCGATCAAAGAAACGTTATTGAAAGAGAAGCAATGTATTTGAAATTAGTTCTAGAGCTGCTAGAATATTGATGAAAAAATAGAGCAAGAAATAGAAATTCAGAATATATACAAGGATGACATTATTATTTTATGAGTAGGAACCCTTGAAAAAGCATACCAAATTATTATTGATACTTCGTCACGCCAAATCAAGTTGGGAATTTGCAGAGTTATCTGATCATGATAGGCCTTTAAATAATAGAGGTAAGCGAGATGCACTTAGAATTGGTAAAAAGCTAATGGAAGAAGGGATTATCCCTCAACTCATTATAAGCTCTTCAGCAGTCAGAGCCTCCTCTACTGCAGTAAAAGTTGCCAAGGCATCTGGCTATCAAGGTGAAATTACAATTGAAAACTCTCTGTACGGATCAGGATATTCCGAATATCTCAATGCAGTAAGAAAAAAAGGATAGACAGTTATGATATAATTATGTTAGTTGGACACAATCCACATTCAGAACAATTATTAGAGATATTGACAGGAACGATGAATACAATGCCTACCTGTACAGTTGCATGCGTAAGGCTTCCAATAGCTTCCTGGAACGAGATAGATTCTCAAGTAAAAGGTAAATTGCTCAACTTATGGAGACCCAAGGAATTAAGTTCTAATGACCAATAACAATAAAAGCATTTACTTTTTGTGAACCCAACTGAAACATTCTATAAATCAGTATTGTTAACTGTAATCCATTATTGACATTAATTCTTATTCTTAAATTCGGTCTGACATGGACAACATAGCATTATGGATAATATCATTTGATATCCTTTTTGCGTATATTTTTTAATATTCTAGGAGTTAACAACCACCTGAGCTCACCTTTAGGTATGTTACTCTTTCTAAGTAGTCTTATTCGCACTACTCCCCCTTTTTTCAAGAGTAAATTACAAGCTTTGGATTTTTCGTTATGAATCATGTCATTGACCATTTGACCAAGCAGAGGTTGATGTCCAACAATTAGTACAGTATATTCCTCTCTTAAGTGTGATATTTTGCGATATACTTCGATTCTTTGTCCTTCAGGAGATAACTCNTTCCATACCTGAATTTTTATTACCAATGTTGAAGATATCAGAGACTATCATTGCCGTATCGTAGGCCCTTTTAAGTGGACTGGTAACGANCAGATCAAATTTTAATCCTAATTATTTTTAGGGCTTTCACAATTTCATGAATCTCAGCTTTTCCAGCTGAAGTTAAGGGACGTATACGATCACTGGTCATTGATGATCTTTGGCCAGCCTCCCCATGTCTCAAAATAAATAATTCCATTGATTCTTATCGATCTACCTCCAAATAAATTACTTTCTAGTGAGCATTGTCCCAATCCGAACCTAAAGTTCAGTAATGCTAGCTTGGCAATGTCTGAGTTCTGAGTACCTGCTTGAACCTTTTCACTATCTCAACAAGAGGTATGGGCAGACTTGATAATATATTTTTGGAGAAGATTCATTATTCATGTTCATTTAGGTGGCAAATTTTTCCTTCTAAATTGGCTGTTATAATTCAAACTTTCAAACTTTGAAGATAATCATCAATCTTTCTTTGAAGATCCTCATTTATCTCGCTTACTGATCTATTACCATCTATAGATACTATGTTATAGCGTTTTTGCATTCGCTTAAATTCTTTACTTAATAACTTTTGATACATCACAAATGATTCCAGCATATTATCGGATAATCTAAGATCGGTGCCTGACTCATAATAGTCCAGATAAGAATTCTTTTTGAATACTCTGTGAACAAGCTCATTTGGATCAACGTCAAGATAAAATACTATATCTGGCCTAAGAGCAAAACCATATAGATTATGGGACCACGAGCTACTTATGCCACGCACTGCTTCTCTCGCCATCAGAGTATAAATGTACCTATCAGATAGAACTATGTAGCCTGATCTTAATCCAGGGATTATCTTGTTCTCTAATTGATCTGCAAAATCTGCTGCATAAAATAGGCTAATGGTCTTTCTTCCAAGCACAAAATTTCTCTTGGCTTCTAATATTCCCTGCCCTATTAATTCCGAGCGTCTTAACCCTGCATTAAGTACGGCATGACCATCTGCTTCAAGTTTTGAGGATAACAGTTCAATTTGTGTACTTCTGCCAGAACCATCNGGACCTTCTATTATAATAAATCTTCCCTTAATTTCAATATCTTCCAGGTAGGGAATAGCATGCCCNTAAAAAACTGCTTTCCTCATCTTCTTACCTTTTAGGGACTTTATTGATCTGATATTCATATTCTTGTAACTCTCTTAGTGTTTTTAGTAATATTCAAGGGTAAAAGCTTGCTGACTATTGATCTCAAAAANCTTTGTGATTCCTCAATCTCCATTGTACCATCTACAATAGTGAAGTTTTCTGATATGGATAAAGATTCATATTGATCAATAATTCTACTTTGAAAGATCCTGTAACTCTCGTAAGGATCATTACTTAAATTTAAGTCCATACCAGCTTCATAATACTTTAACCTTGGTCTCCCAGCAAGTATTCTATCCACGGCTATATCTATTGGTACTTTAAAATAGAACACAATTTCTGGTTTTATTGCAAATTCGTAAATTTTCTTGACCCAATTCGGATTGCAACCCCTAACTATGTCTCTTGCATAAGCAGTATAAACATAACGATCAGCCAAAACAATATAGCCAGCATGTAGGAGCGGCAGAATATTCCTTTCATATCTATCAGCAAAATCAGTAGCATGTAATAGTGAGAAGGTGATTGGGGTTAATCTGCCGCTTTTCTTTCCCTTTTTCGTGATTTGTTTGACGGTCTCAGACGAATTCCATTCTGTGAAAAATACCGGTATGTTCCTTGAAATGAGCCATTTCTCCAGTAATCTAAGTTGGGTAGATTTTCCCGATCCATCTATACCCTCAACAACTATAAGCTTACCTTTTAGAGGAATGATTTTTTTGGCATTATTCTTCTTGTAACCCATGAATATCACAGCTGGGATTTTAAGGAGATAATGTTATTCATCGAATTTCTTAATCGGTTAGTTCTATCTGGTATATAATACTGTACAGGAATATCAAAAATCCTACCAGCTTTTTCAATAATTTGTTTTAGTAAAATACTAGGAAATGATTTTTGTGTAGGAATTACAGTAAAAATCACATTCTTGTTTTCCGTTAGTCTTATCTTGATCTGAGATCTGGTCTTAAGTATTATTCTAGTTAGGTTGAGAAGCAGTGCTATTTTTTGTAAAGACTTCAGATTCTGTGGTTTTAGCAGGTGACTGTACTTATAAAACAGTTCCTCTCCAATTCTTATTTTTTTAGAGTAGATTATTGATAACGCCAAAATAACCTGTTCTCTATAGGTAAGCTGAGGATAATCTTCGTCCAACAATCGGTAGAAAAGACTGTAGTACTTGTTTGTTGCAGGTATTGTAGACAATGTGTAAAGCCCGTACGAAAGTATCTCAACTTCTCTCTCCTTTAGTAATCCATAATAAATCATATTATGAACCATTTCATCAAGCCCAAAATTTGAAATATCTTGCTTATGACAATGGTAGGAGAGTAATTTTGCTACCTGTTTTTCTAAGCTCTCAATGTTGTGATTTTCAAGTGTACTAGGGCTATGAATAAATGAGGCCAAAATTCCTTCTCGTATCCCATAGCCGCTAATAATTATTTCATCAAAATCAAATTTTTTCATTATACTATGTATTACATAGATGCCTGCAACAATCGTTTCGACTCTAGTCGAATCAATAGGCCACCTACTAGAAATTTCACTGGGTTTCAAAGTGCTCAGATCCTTTCGAAGAGATTCAATGGTGCTTAGTTTTAACCTGTAATTATGAACTTTTTCAAATGGAAATCCTGCCCGCTTTTGATCAACTCTTCCCAGAGCCCTTAATGTTCCGCCTGCCCCAACCAATGAGGCATCAATCCCAATTCCGTACCCCTTTTTTGTGGGTAATGTATCCAGGATCTTTTGAGTCATGTTATCACAATCTTTCTTTGAGAAAGAACCATCTTGGCTAGCAAATGTTCTAGAAAGTCGTAACGCCCCTAATGGAAGTGCTTGTGCCTTTTTTACCTTAAAATCTTCACTGTAAACCAATTCTAAGCTCCCCCCACCTAGGTCAAAGAACAGGCCGTTTGGAATACAGGTCGCCATTGAAGCGCCCAAATAGGAATAGTAAGCTTCTTCTTCTCCACTAAGTACCCTTACTTTAAAACCAGTTTTCTTTAGAACTTGATCTATGAAGTATTTGCCATTTTTTGATTCTCTAACCGCGCTTGTTCCTACACAAACAACCTTATTTGCAGATTCAAGTCTAATAATATCACGATACAATAGGAGAACGTCTATACTCTTGAGGATCGATTGCTCACTAAGACTATCCGAAAATGCCAAAGATTCTCCAAGTCTAACCTTTGTGCTTTCTTGGTGAATGCCTATAAATGAATTATCCTCCCTGACATCATAGATTACTAACTTGATTGTGTTAGAACCAATGTCAATTATAGAGATTTTCAATGATACTCCTTATACGTACGTTATGAAATATGTATATATTTTTACTATGTGAGTATAGATTAAGTAGATCCTATAGATTCTTTAAAAATCACGTTTTCTTGCCCTGAACAAAAAATAAACTAGTATGAACGGTAGCGAAGCAAGGATAAATGATTCTATAGATCCCAATAAGGAGTGGATAGCTAATTCAAGACCAAGGTATAGAGTTACACCGGCAGGTATTAGCCCTAAGATGATAAATCTATGACTTCTAGTCTTGAATTTATTAAAACTTCCATATGGGTATTGTAAATGGTGATAAACTACCGGCATGACAAATAATGAAGCTGCTACGGTAGTGGAATATAGAGCTACAAGAAGAGTTATCTTATCAATTAATACAAAATTTTCGGGCACATTTATGGCCATATTCAATAAAAATCCAAAGAGGATCCCCGAAAAGGTACTGAGCAGTGCACTCTCTTTTAATATCGTATCATATCGTTGGACAAGCTTATCGTCGACTTCGTGTGAATTATCATCACTAGACAAAGTAAATCTATTCTATTTACAGTGGTACAAAGTTCATATAGATTACGATTGTTAGTTTGTCAAATTAGGGTAAGATTCACATTTGATTCTCTAAAAATCAATCACCATAAGTGTAGGCTATTTCTCAATATGATTATTTATGAATCCGCAGGATATTGAAAACACACTTTTAAATGTGACAATCGAGCAGTATATGTAAAACTAGATCAAAGAGTGAATATAGGAAGCTAATGAAATGTGAAATTTGTGATGTGAATGAAAGTATACCTTTTAGATGTAATTATTGTAATAAAGTATTCTGTAGTCTGCACAGAATACCAATAAACCACTCATGCGTTTCTATGAGAGAGTACATTGACAGAAAAAACATGGTGAATAGCTATACAAAGAATTCAAATATTAGAGTATTATTTAAAATAAAATTTTCTAAAATGGAGATACTTCACTTGTCTATTGCGACGATTTTAGTAACTGCTGTTGGTTTGTCATTCAATGGATATAGAAATATATCCTGGCAATTTTTGTTAATTTTTGTTAGTGCCTTTCTGGTGCATGAATTAGCACATAAATTGCTAGCTCAATTTTATGGAAGTTGGGCAGAGTTTCGGGCAAACTTGTATGGACTAATCGTAACAGCCATTTCAGCACTTCCATTTATTCCATTCAAATTTATAGCTCCAGGTGCTGTTATGATAGACTTATCGGATAGAAGTAAATTTGGAAGGGTTGCATTCATTGGACCGCTTACTAATCTTGTCATGGGATTAATGTTTTTAATATTATCTTACAAATTTGCAAGTGTAGGTTACTTCTATATAGGAGCATTATTTAATTCTTGGATCGCGTTGTTTAATTTATTTCCATTTGGAAACCTTGATGGTCAGAAAATTTTTAGTTGGAGTAAGATTGTATGGATTATTATGATTGCGAGTAGTATGGGATTGTTTGTTTTAAGTTATCAAATTAAATAAAAAGTATTGATGATACTGGTNACCAGTATCATCAGCTGTTTTCATTAGTTGTTGTTGTCGTTGCTACTGTCGCTATTCTCGTCAGCGTTGTTGCTGCTGTCGTCAGCGTTGTTGCTGCTGTCGTCANCGTTGTTGCTGCTGTCGTCAACGTTGTTGTCGTCATTGCTGCCTGTACTAGATATTTCGTTCTTGTAAAAGTTTGGATCCTCAGAACAGTTCCTTATTTCTTGATCACCTAGATTATTTCCTATTTTTCCCGCTAGGTCTATACAGTCCTGGGTTTCTTGATCAGCTCCTTGATAAGCACCTGAATCTTGGAAAGCACTCAACGATATTTCGTCAGTATCTACGTCACCATTCTTTATGTCATTAACTAACACGTCAAGGTCGTCATAGTCATCAGGATTATTGCTGTTATTATTTGAAGATTGATCATTGTTGTCTTCGTTGTTAGTTGAGGA
>Ga0065705_10002347_pt1 | contig 14831 bp, 8 predicted proteins | sample SwibulcommuniRL2_FD_59092 | JGI IMG/M metagenome (GOLD analysis project Ga0065705, IMG submission 59092) | Bulk soil microbial communities from switchgrass field near Rose Lake, East Lansing, Michigan, USA - RL2 Bulk Soil v2 (version 2) | ecosystem: Environmental > Terrestrial > Soil >...
GAGCGGCGGCCTTCGCGGTATGAAGGGGCAGAATTGGGAGGGTGGAATTCGCGAGCCGCTTATTGCCCGCTGGCCCGGCCGCATTCCGCCCGGCCATACGAGCAATGAACCGGCGATCATGATGGACGTCTTTGCGACCGTGCTGACCGCGGCGGGGATTCCGCTGCCTGGCGACCGCCCGATCGACGGCCGCGACATCCTGCCGCTATTGACATCCGACGCCAAATCGCCGCATGACGCGCTGTTCAGCGTGCAAGGCAAGAACCTGAGCACGATTCGCGTTGGCAACTGGAAACTGCATCCCAACGGCACGCCCCGGCCCGACAACCGCCGGCCCAATTGGGTCGATCCGCGAGCGCCCGACGGCACGACGATTCTCGCGCCGATCGAGCAGTACAGCCCTGCCGATTTTCCCGGCGTCACAACCGGCGACACGAGCACGGGCGCGGCCTTGTTTGATCTAAGTGCCGATCCGAGCGAGCAAAAGAACGTTGCCGGGGAGCATCCCGAAATCGTGGCCCGACTGAAGGCGCTGTTTGAGAAGATGGCCACCGAAATGGCCGGAGAACGTGTGCCGTCCGTACCCTAAAGCGGAGCTGTTTGCGAGTAAGGCAAGCTGGCAGTGTCGCGGCACCTATTCTCTCAGCAGGCGTTTCAGCGTCTGAATTTGACCGGCGTGATACACGTCGTGGAGCGCCGCTCCCTGAATGAGTCGGCGATACGAGTGCTTGCTTCCGCGGGGTTTGGTTTCGAGCAGCTCCGGCGCGAGACGGGCAACGGCGGCTCGCAGTTCGGCATGGATTCGATCAAGCAATTCCAGGTCGGCCTTCCATGCCGGCTCGTCGGCATTGTCGCGCGGGAACCAATTCGATCCTTTCAGCGGAAATGAACCGCGCTTCTGTCCCGAAATCCGACGGAGCACGGCGTATTTCCAGTAAGCCGCGTGAATGGCGATTTCCCAGATGTTCTTCCTACCGGGAGCGGGTCGGCGGACAACCTGTGCCGCCCTCAGGCCGCGGAGAGATCCTCGCAGATTCGGCCCATGCCAGGCCGGTTTGTTGTAGGCCTCGTCAAGCAGCGCAAGCAAAGCATTGATATCTCGAGCGGAGTGAGCGCCGGCCGTTCGTTTCATGGTTTCTGAGTCGGATTGGGCTCCAGTTCGCCAATCTGGGCTTGCGTGGCCGATTTGTAGGCTGCCTTGGCTAGTGCGATGGGGACGAGTCTTCCTCGACCATCGACCAGACCTTCGAGCACAATCTCCCGCTGGGCCAGCGAATTCACGAGCTCAGGCAGGTCCCCTTCGCGCAGGACGCCAGGAACGATGGCCTCGTGCGGGACTTGGACGAAAGGGCTTTCCAGGATGGACCGATAGGAAATCAGCCCCAACCGGCTGGCGACCGATTCGGCTTTGTCCTCGAACAGACCCAGCAAAAGCGCGAGAAGCGCTCCGGTGGGTTCGCACTCGCGGGGACTATCGATCCGCCGCGGATACGCGAACTTTGCATCGGCGGAAAGCGGTGCAAATCCCGCCCCGCCGGCGATCTGAAGCGCATCCGGATCGACATCTTCGCGGCGCTGGATGTGCTTCCAGGCAGTCCGCAAGTCGCGTAGTTGCCGGCCCAACAGCGGCTGGCCCATCATCAGCGCCGTCGCCGAATAGGCGGCTATGGAACTTTGTTGGCCGCGGTCGGTGTCAGGACTTGTCGTGCCGATTCCCCGGACATCGACAAGCACAATCAATAGCTCTGTCTTCAGACCCGCAATCAATGCGCTTTGCCGCCGCTGGAGAATCGCGGCGACGCCATCCGACGCAAATCCCAAGACCACCGGCCTGGACCGCTGCTTTCGTCCGTCGAATTCGCTGCGCGCGAGAGTCAGCACGCTCGTGACGATCCCCGGATCCGTTTCGAGCAGCTCCCTGGTTGCGGTGATCGGGCCCAGCTTCTCGACCAGCCGTGAATTCTCGCGGACCTTGACCTCCGCCGGCGGCTCGGTGTTGCCTAACAGGCGCGTCCAGCTATCGCGGGCCAGCTTGCGGCGCTCTTCGGGCATAGCCTTAGCGCGGGCCTCGCGAACAGCCGCAAGCTGTTTGTCGGCCATTTCGGCCAAAATCTCGTAGAGCGGCCTGGGTTGAAACTCCTTGCGGGCCGCGTCGGTCAGGCAGGTCAACTCTTCTCGGCTCTTGCGATTCTTGTACTCATCTTCCGGTTTTACATCGATCGCGAACCACTTGCGAAGGGCTTCATGGATCAGCTTGCGGTGCGGCGGGCCGATGTTGTTGCAGTGCGAAGCCGGTGCAGCGGTGTTCTGAATCGTGCCGAAGCCCTGCGCGAAGGCCAGTCCGTCCCCCGCGCCATAAAAACCCCAGATCTTCTCATACCGCTTCCAAACCGGGTCGTGCTCGCGGTCCCAACTGAACTCGTGGGCGTGAATCAGCTTCCGCGGAGCGACGCTGCCGACGATCACCCACGGGAGAAACCCCTCAGCAGCCGAGCGTGCCAGGTTGCGCGTCGATTCCCAGCTTCCGCCTCCCGCGTAGTTGAAGCTCGTCTCGGCATCTTCGGGCAGCGGATAGCGATTTTCCGGCTGCGGGCCGCCGAAGTTGAACGGCACGACACAGGCAATTCGCTCGTCCAAGGCCGCGGTAACAGCCGCCGGGTCGCCGCCTCCCGCCACCGAACCAAGCAGAATGATCCGCTTGGCGTCGATCCCAGGCTGGGCGAGCAGCACATCGACCCCGGTCATCAGGTCGTGCACCATCCAGCCCATCAGGCTTTCGCCGACAAGGTAGAGCTGAAGGCTCGTGTCGTAACGGAAGTTGTAGTCCTGGCGGCTTACCGGAAACTGCTCGGGGAAGTCAGCAGCCGATGCAAACGGATGCTGCCTCCGCTCGCCATGGCCGAGATGATCGGGCACGAGCACATAGCACCCGGCGCGTGCCCAGGTCATTCCCATGTCCTGCAGCTCTCCCTCGTGCTTCGGGTTGTGGTGGCTGTGCGAGAGCAGAATGCCCGGCATTAATGGCCGGGGCGGATCGGGAACGTAGAGATTGGCCGTGACCACAAGTCCCGGCCGCGATTGATACACGAGATTGCGAATCTTGAAGCCCTCGCCGGCCAATTCGCCGGTGACGAGGAGCTTCGGACTGGCCGGACGCTCGGGAAGCGTGCCCAGCGACTCGCGCAGCGATTTCAGCTTCTCGGCTCGGAACCGCTCCCACTCGTCGCGCGTCGAGATCTTGGCCCACTCTCCGGAGCTGCGGCGATTTGCCGCCGTGATCTCGTCCCGCAGCGCACGGCCCAGCGTCTGCCGCAATGCGTCCCTCTCCGGGTCGGCCGCCAGCTTGGCAGACAATTCCGTGAGCGCCGCGGCGATATCCTGATTTGCCTGACCCGCCGGCTCGTGGGCGCCGGTCAGTGCCGCAAACGCCAGAACGGCAACCCACGTCAACAGTGAACTTCTCATGGCAGTTCTCCCCAGTGCAGCGGCATTGTAGGCCGCCACCTAACGCCGGTTCAAACAAATCTTCCTGCGCGGGTTTGCGCTGCTTTGGTGCAGGAATAAGATAGAGCCGTGGGGAGGTTGCCATGACCCGTTGCAGGGTATTGTCCTGGTTAATCTGCTGCTGCGTTCTGTTTGCGCACATCGGCATTCGGCTGCCTGCCGCGGAACCGGCCGCGCCTGATTTCAACCGCGAGGTCCGGCCGATCCTCTCGGCCAATTGCTTCAAGTGCCACGGCCCGGACGAGAAAGTTCGCGAGGCGGGCTTGCGGCTCGATCGTCGGGATTTGGCAATCGCGAAACTTGAGTCGGAGGCCACGGCCATCGTTCCGGGCCAGCCGGACAAGAGTGAGCTTGTCCGCCGCATCTTCTCGGACGATGAGAGCGAGCGAATGCCGCCGCCAACGGCGAACAAGACGCTGTCGGCTGCACAAAAGGAAGTGCTTCGCCGCTGGATCGTCACGGGCGCTGAGTACGCTTCGCATTGGTCCTTCGTAGCGCCGAAACAGTCGCCACTCCCGCCGGTCAAGCGAGCCGACTGGCCGCAAAACGCGATCGACCACTTTGTGCTGGCGCGTCTCGAAGCGGCGGGGCTGGCGCCTTCGCCGCCGGCCGATAAGTACACGCTTATTCGCCGCGTCTATCTCGATCTGATCGGCCTGCCGCCGACGCCGGAAGAGGCGGACGCCTTCATCGCCGCATGCTCTTCAAGTGGTGCGGACGGAGAGACGGAGAGACCGAGTGACAGAGAGAGAAAAGCCTACGAGGCTGTTGTCGATAAGCTCCTCGATTCGCCCCATTACGGCGAGCGCTGGGCCCGCCGCTGGTTGGACCTGGCCCGTTACGCCGACACCAACGGCTACGAGAAAGACCGCGTCCGCACGATGTGGCCTTATCGCGACTGGGTCATTAACGCGATCAATCGCGATCTACCATTCGACCAGTTCACCATCGAACAAATCGCTGGCGACATACTCCCCGGCGCCACGCTCGACCAACGAGTCGCCACCGGCTTTCATCGCAACACGATGATCAACGAGGAAGGGGGCATCGATCCGCTGGAGTTCCGCTACTACGCCTCGATCGATCGAATTAATACCACGGCCACCGTCTGGCTCGGTCTGACGCTCGGCTGCGCCCAGTGTCACACGCACAAGTTCGATCCGATTCCGCATTATGACTACTACCGGCTGATGGCGTTTCTGAATAACGCCGATGAGCCGACGATCGACGTGCCGCAGGCTGACATCGCTGCGCAGCGGGCCGAAATCGAGCGGAAAGTCGCGCAGATGGAAGCCGATTTGGCAAGCCGGTTCCCGCTGGAGAGCGAACAGCGCTGGCTGGTTGCGAAGTTGACCAAGATCGAGTCTGCCGGCGGCGCGAACGCGGAGAAACTTGACGACGACAGCGTCCGGTTCAGCGGCAAATCACCCGATTCCGACCGCTATACGCTCGAGTTCGAGGCCGACGCGAGTGGCGTCTCATCGCTGCGGCTTGAGGCGCTGGCCGATCCGCTGCTTCCGAGCAACGGACCTGGCCGCACACCCCACGGCAACTTTGTCGTCACGGAAATCGCCATCTCGCTCGCCCCCAAAGACAAGCCGGATGAGGCCAAACCCGTGAAGTTGGCTCGCGCTGAGGCCGACTTTTCCCAAGAGGGTTTTCCGCCGGAGAACATGTTCGACGGCAAGCAGAACACCGGCTGGGCAATTCACGGGCCGGGCGACTGGAATGTTAATCGCGCCGCGACGCTGCACTTCGACCAGCCGATTGCCATTGCCGGTCCCGCGGTCTGGACGGTCAAGATCGACCAGCAATACGGCGGCCAGCACACGCTGGGCCGATTGCGGCTGAGCCTGGGACAGCAAGTCGCCGTCAAGGACGATCGTCCGGAGGCCGAGCGCCGACGCGAGCACCTGGAAAAGAGATTTGCGGCCTGGCTGGATGCAAAGTCAAAGCAAGCGGCGAAATGGACGTTGCTTAAGCCGGTTGCCGCTAAGAGCGACGTGCCGACGCTGACCATCGAGGACGGCAACACCGTTTTTGTCAGCGGCGACATGACCAAGCGCGACATCTACGACGTCACTTATGATCTGGCCGGCCTCGCGGGAATTACCGCGATTCGCCTGGAATGTCTCCCCGATCACCGTCTGCCGAAGGATGGTCCGGGACGCATCTATTACGAAGGACCATTTGGCGATTTCTTCCTGAGCAGGCTGACGCTTCGCGCTGTGGGGGACCCTCTCCGTGGCGTTCAGTCAACAAGCGCAGAATCGCCGCCCGCCAAGCTCAAGTCCGCCGGCGAGTCACTGGCCATCGGTAACAACACAGCCGCCATGGCAATCGACGACGATCCTCAAACCGGTTGGTCGATCGGCGGCGGCCAGGGCCATGCCCAATGGGCCACATTCCTGCTCGATCAGCCGCTCGGGGATGCCGGCCAATTGCAGCTCCAATTGCTTTTTGAGCGCTACTACGCAGCCGGCCTCGGGAAATTCCGCGTTTATGCGACTACCGATCCTAAGGTAGAGACGGCCAGCGACCTGCCGATCGATGTCGAAGATATCTTGGCGATGCCGGGCGAAGAGCGTTCGTCCGAGCAGCGCGAGCGGCTGCTGGCCCAGTTCCTCGCGACGGCTGCAGAATTGGCCGCCGCCCGCGCGGAAATCGACAAGCTTCGCAAATCGCTGCCCGAGTTTCCCACGACGCTGGTGATGCAGGAACGGCCAGCCGCCGATCCGCGCGCGACCCACGTGCATCATCGAGGCGAATTCCTCCAGCCGAAGGACGCAGTGCAGGCGGAGGTACTCTCGCTCTTTCCGCCGCTGCCCAAGAACCAGCCGCACGACCGCCTGGCGTTTGCCCGCTGGCTGGTCGATCCGGCCAACCCGCTCGTGGGACGAGTGACGATCAATCGCCAATGGGCTGCCTTCTTCGGCCGCGGCATCGTGCGCACGACCGAGGATTTTGGCTATCAGGGGGAGCCGCCGACGCATCCGGAGTTGCTCGACTGGCTGGCTGTGGAGCTCGTCAAACAAGGCTGGTCGCTGAAGCGGATGCACAAGCTGATTGTGATGAGTGCCACCTACCAGCAGTCGTCGATGGTCCAGCCGGAGCAATTGGCCAAAGACCCGCAAAACAAACTACTGGCCCGCTTTCCGCGCCAACGACTCGAGGCCGAAACGGTCCGCGACGCGGCCCTCGTCATGAGCGGTCTATTCTCGCCGAAGATCGGCGGCCCGAGTGTCTTCCCACCCCAGCCGGCAAGCATCACGGCCGAAGGCGCCTACGGCGCGCTCGGATGGAAGGTGAGCGAGGGGCCCAATCGCTATCGCCGCGGGCTCTACACGTTCGCCAAACGGACCGCGCCGTATGCCATGTTCCAGACCTTCGACGGCCCCAGCGGCGAGACCTGCGTTGCCCGCCGCGAGCTTTCCAACACGCCGCTGCAAGCGCTCACAGTGCTCAACGATGCTGTTTTTCTGGAAGCGTCGCAAGCACTCGGCAACATAATCGCTAGCGGTCCACGCGACGAGTCAGCGGGGGCCTCGACGTCCCAGTCGATCGACGACCGCGTGACGCTGCTCTTTCGCCGGTGCCTGAGTCGTCCGCCAACTAGGGACGAACGCGAGGCGCTCATTAAATACTATCAGGCAGAACTTACCCGCCTTAAGAGCGGGGAACTTGACGCGACCAAGATTGCCGGGCCCGGGGAAAGCGAGATGAAAGCTCGCGCAGCTTGGACGCTGGTGGCGCGGGCGATTCTGAACCTGGATGAAACGATCACGAAGGAATAACATGGGTCTTGCTGTTCCAAACGAGGATTATTTCGCCGCGGTGCTTGCACCGCGCGTCGCAAGCGACGCAGCGAAATAAACGTGCACGATCATGCAAACACAACTACTCGCCCGTCGCCACTTCCTCCGCGACTGCACTGTCGGCCTGGGGAAGATGGCCCTGGGATCGCTGCTCGTTGGTGCGGTGGGCGGATATCGCGCCGCTCAGGCAGACGCCCCAGTCAACCCGCTGGTGGTAAGGCCGCCTCATTTCGCCCCCAAAGCCAAGGCAGTCATCCATCTGTTCATGGCCGGCGCGCCCAGCCAGCTCGACCTCTTCGACTACAAGCCCAAGCTCGCCGAATATGAGGGAAAGCCGATTCCGCCCGAGGTGATCGGCTCTCAGCGCTATGCCTTCATCCGCGCCGATGCCGCCGTGCTCGGCCCGCGTTTCAAGTTCGCCAAGCACGGTCAATGCGGCGCGGAACTCTCCGAAATGCTGCCGCATCTGGCAAAGGTCGTGGACGACATCACGCTCGTCAAAAGCGTTCGCACCGACCAGTTCAATCACGCCCCCGCTCAGATCTTCTTTAACACCGGTTTTTCGCAGCCGGGGCGTCCCAGCCTCGGCTCGTGGGTGCTTTACGGCCTGGGTGCTGAAACCAGCGACCTGCCGGCATTCGTGGTCATGTCCACTGGCACTGGGATCAGCGGCGGGGCAGCCAACTGGTCGAGCGGCTTCCTGCCGTCGCTGTACACGGGCGTACGGCTGCGAAACCAGGGCGATCCGATTCTGAACGTGTCGAGCCCCGACGGCTTCGACAAGCGGCTGGAGCGCGACACGCTCGACCTGGTTGGCCAGCTCAATCGCCAGCGGCTGGCCGCGATCGGCGATCCCGAAATCGCCACGCGGATCGCGTCGTACGAAATGGCGTTCAAGCTCCAGTCATCGGCCCCGGAGCTGATGGATCTGTCGCAGGAAGATCAGAAAACGCTCGACCTCTATGGCTGCAAGCCCAGTGAGCCCTCGTTTGCGCGGGCGTGCTTGCTTGCGCGGCGAATGATCGAGCGCGGCGTGCGGTTTGTGAATATCTACAACGAAGGTTGGGATGCCCACAGCGACGTTTCCGGCAACCTGAAGAACAACTGCGGCAAGACCGACCAGGCATCCGCTGCACTGGTTGCCGACCTCAAGCAGCGCGGCCTCTTGGACCAGACGCTCGTGATTTGGGGGGGCGAATTCGGCCGCACGCCGATGGTCGAAACCAACACTGCTTTGGGTCGCAGCCTGGGCCGCGACCATCATCCACAGGCCTACACCATGTGGCTGGCCGGCGGCGGCATGAAGCCGGGCATGACGTATGGCAAGACCGACGAGCTGGGCTTCAACGTTGTCGAGAATCCGGTCCACATTCACGATCTTCAGGCCACGATCCTGAATCAGCTCGGCCTGGATCACGAGCGGCTGACGTACCGCTACGCCGGCCGCGATTTCCGCCTGACCGACGTACACGGCAAGGTGGTCAGCGATTTGCTTGCCTGAAGTCTATGTCGGCACGGCAAACGTGCCGGTGATGTCCGCCCCAATCTGGATCGTCGATCCAGCGTGAATGCTGAATCCGATCGGGAACGCGATTTCGGTTTCACCTTCGTCATCGGGATCGGACGACAACTTCAGCCGCCCATGACCGCTGGCATCGACAGCGATTGAGCCGATCAAGGCGCCGTCGATCTGAACGTCGAGGGTGGTCAGAGGTGTGGCCCCTTCGATCTCGATTTCCAGCTCCAGCTCGGCCCCGTCCAAATCGTCGGCCTCGTAAGAATACTCCGCCTGGCCCGACACGCCGGTCGGACTGGAGAGAACCGCCTTTAGCTCGACATTCAGATCGACCGACGTGCCGTCGCTTTCGTAATCTCGACCTTCGTCGCCATCGAGCAGGTCGTCGCCTTCCCCGCCCGACAACCAGTCGTCGCCCCAGCCGCCGTGCAGCCTGTCGTTGCCAGAGGTGCCGTAGAGCTGGTCCTTGCCGGCGTCGCCGAAGATCTGGTCATCGTCCTCGCCGCCCGCGATGAAGTCGTTGCCGTCGCCGCCGTGGAGCAGATTAAGGCCAGGACCTCCGAAGATCTTGTCGTTCTTCGGACCACCGAAAGCCTGATCGTCGCCAGCATTGCCGTAGATGTGATCGACGCCCCACTGGCCCTTGAGAATGTCGTTTCCCTCGCCGCCAAGGAGCCAATCGTTGCCGGCGCCGCCGTCAAGTTCGTCGTTGCCTAGCCCGCCCGCCAGGCGGTCGTTGCCGTTTTCGCCAAACAGCAGATCCTCGCCGGCACCGCCGTCGATGCGGTCGTTTCCCCTGCCGCCGTGGATCGTGTCGTTCCCACCGCCGCTATGGATCCGGTCGTTGCCAGCACCGCCGTCGATCGTGGCGGGGAGCGTAATCGCGGGATCGATCGTGATGCGATCGTTCCCCTTGAGGCCGGCAATATCGATTCCGGTCAGGCCGGCCAGCGGAATTGCCAACGATTGCTTGTTGATCGTCACCTGGATGTCGCTGGCCGAAAGAACCAGGCCGATGCGATCGCTTTTATTGGTACCGGTGACGGTGAGAACCCCCTCCGGGGTGACGGCGATGGCGAGAAGTTGACGAGATTCGAGCTGCTCGAGCCCCACGCGGCGAATCAAGCGACCTTCCATTTTGTCCCAAGCTCTTATTGCGAGTAGCGGCACCTCCGTTTTTCCACGGCATCGCGCCGCGGATTCACTGGTGACAACAACGGCAGACGAGAACCTCGACGCCATGCGCGAAACCGCAAATTTCGGCTGGGACCGTGCCAGCATCTGATGTGATGGCGAATGCGTCGCGAGCGGACGACGCCACCACGCCAGCGACTACTCGAGCAACTACTCGGCCTCCGCTGGCGCAAGCTCGCTGAAGGCCAGGCGGAACGTGCGCTCGCTCTGGTCGCTGAAGAAGCGGACGACGGCGTTGCGCTTCGTCCCCTCGCCAGACAGCGCGATGATCGTGCCGGGGCCATACTCCGGATGGTCCACGACCATGCCATGCTTGAAGACGCTGGGCGAGACTCGTTGGCGTGATTGTTTCGTCAAGAGATCGGCGGCGGTGATCAGGCCCGATGTGAGGGCCGGCGATGCGCCGCGCTTGCTCTTTGAGACGCGGACGGCATCTGGATCGTCCTGCGCGAATTCTTCATCGCGATCCACGAGCTGCGAAGCGTCATCCGTCTGGGCGCGAGCCTGCGGCTCCAGTTCGCTGACCCAGTCGGGCGTCGTTTGGCGGCCCGTGAAACCCCCCAGGCAATCCATCTCATGTCGCGGCAATTCCATCAGGAAGGGGCTGGGCACGGTCGGGCAGGCCTGCCCACGGAACGCGCGATAGTCGGCGTGGCTGAGTTGTAGCTCCTCGCGGGCCCGCGTAATGCCCACGAACATGAGCCGGCGTTCTTCTTCGACTTTTTCTTCGTCGTGCATGCTCCGCTCGTGCGGCAACAGGCCGTTCTCGACCGCCACGATAAATACGCAAGGGAATTCGAGCCCCTTGGCCGCATGCAGCGTCATCAGCGTGACGCGGTCGATTTCCGACTCCCACGCGTCGGTGTCGGCGACAAGCGACGATTCTTCCAGGAATTGCTCGAGATGGCCGCCGCCCGGATTGCGAATGTCGAATTCGCGGGCCGCGGTGAGCAGTTCCTCGATGTTGGCCAGGCGTTCCTGATCCTCCTCGGACTCGCTGTTCTCCAGAACCTCACGGTAGCCGGTGTCGGTCAGGACGCGGCCTACGAGTTCCTCGACCGAGCCGTGCGCGGCTTCGCCCAACCGATCGCACAGGGCGACAAAACGGGCGATGGCGAGCGTGGCCGCCTTGCCGAGGTCTTCGATGAGCCCAGCGCGGCGGGCAGCCTCCAAGAGCGGCAGCCCCTTCATCCGGGCGTACTCGGCCAACCTGGCGACGCTGGCCTTGCCGATCTTGCGCGCCGGGACATTGATGATCCGCAAGAGCGCGACATCGCTCCGCGGGTTATTCAGCAGATGCAGATAGGCCAGAACGTCCTTGATCTCCTTCCGCTGATAGAACTCCAGGCCGTTGACGATCTGGTACGGCACGACGTGGTCGCGCAGGGCATGCTCGAGCTGCCGCGAAAGGGCGTTGGTGCGATAGAAAATCGCGAAGTCGCGCGGCCTGCGGCGGCCCGCCTGGACTTCGCCAGCAATCGTCGCGGCGATATGGTCGGCCTCGTCGCGCTGCGTGGGATAAGTGATCAGGCGGACGGGCGACCCTTCGGGGTTGTCGGTAAACAGGTCCTTCTGTTTGCGGCGAACGTTGTGGCGGATCAGTTCGTCGGCCACGCGGAGAATCGCCTTCGTCGAACGATAATTCTGCTCCAGGCGAACGACGCGGACCTGGGGAAAGTCCTTCTCAAATTCAAGGATGTTGCTGAGGTTCGCCCCTCGCCAGCCGTAGATCGATTGATCGGGATCGCCGGTCACGGCGAGATTCGGATGATCGATCGACAGTGCGCGGACAATGGCGTACTGGGCAAGATTCGTGTCCTGGTACTCATCGACGAGGATATAGCGGTAACGATCGTCGAGGCGGGCCCGCAGCTCGTCGTGCTCGCGGAGCAGCGTGGCGACGTGCAGCAAGAGGTCGTCGAAATCGACGGCGTTGGCCTGGAGCAGGCGGTTCTGATACGCCGGATAGACCTTTTCGACAATCCCGCCCAAGTAGTGGCCGCGGCGCGGCTCGTATTTTTCAGGCGTGAGCAGGTTATTTTTGGCCCAACTGATCGCATGCGCCACGCCGTCGGGAGTCGCGTGCGTAAGTTCCACGCCTTCGTCGGCAAGCGCCTCGGCGAGCATCTTCCGCGCGTCTTCGACGTCGTAGATCGAAAAGTTCTCTTCCAGGCCGACGTAGCTGGCGTACTGCCGCAAGAGCCGCGCGCAGAACCGATGGAAGGTTCCCATCCAGACCGTCGGCAGGGCGACAAGACGGGCCAGGCGGGCCTTCATCTCATCGGCGGCCTTGTTGGTGAAGGTCAGAGCGAGGATTTGCTTGCCTGGAATGTCTTGCTGCAACAGGTGCGCGATCCGGTGCGTGACGACGCGCGTCTTGCCGCTGCCGGGACCGGCCAGAATCAAGAGCGGGCCGGCGACGTGCGTCACGGCCTGCCGTTGGGCAGAGGTGAGTCCGGCGAGGATGTCGATGGGTCGGGGCGCAGAAGCGGCAGTGGTTTCCATACGCGGCGAGTGCGAACCGGCGGGCGGCGAGCGAATGTCCTGTTTCGTCATTATAAGTCCCGGCAGACTCGGGCTGGAGCCCGCTGTCATAGCATTGCTAGCAGGATCGGAAGAATTCTTCAGGAATGCTGGCGGAAAACGCTACCAATTCGTGCGCGACTTGTTATATTCTCCGCTCAAGTGATTGCAATTCTCGTTGCAAGTCGAGCAGTCACGCGCGATCGGGACGATTCCGACGCTTCGCGGAAATTCCGGGGGCCAGCGGGCCTCCGAATGATTAGGCATTGTCGCCATGTATTCCCGCACGACCCACGGAGGGAGCCAATGAGCCGCACCCGCATCCCCGTCAGCCGCTTGGAAGAGAACAGCCGATTGATGGCCGAGCGACTGGAGATGAGCACCGCGGAGATCGGACTTTCGGTCCGCACGACGAATTGCTTGGAGGAGCGCGGCATCTTCACGGTCCGCGATCTGTTGAACAGTACGCCTGAGCAACTCCTCTCGATCGCCAATTTCGGCGAGAAGACGCTGGAAGAAGTTTATAAGGCGCTCGAGAAATTCGGCTTCTACCGGGCCTCGCGGAAGCAAGCGGCAGCCGTTTAGCAATTCGCCGCCAAGCGCGCTTGTCCTGCGGCTTTGTTGTGGTGGGTCGCCGTTGTACAATAGAGTGATGGCGACCCTGACGGATTGCTTGCGCACCTTGCACCGGATTCACCGGCAGTTGGCTGATTTGCAGGATCGCCTTCAGCGTGGTCCGAAGCAGATTCGCGCCCACGAAGCCAACGTCAAGAAGTGCGAGGGGGACGTCGCCAGCGCCAAGGATGCCTATAAGCAGGCCAAAATGGCCTCCGACGAGAAGCAACTCCAGCTCAAGCAGCGGGAGGCCAAGCTCAAGGACTTTGAGGCCAAGCTGTTCGCCGCGCAGAGCAACAAGGAATACCAGTTGCTCAAGGATCAAATCGCGGCGGACAAGCAGGCCAACAGCGTGCTCGCTGACGAGATCCTCGAAGCGCTCGACAAGCTCGATGGGCTGCAACTGGCGATCAAGACGGCCGAAGGTAATCTCGTCAAGGCCAAGGACGAGAGCGGGAAGGTTCGCCAGCGCGTCCAAGACCAGCAGCAAGGATTGGAAACCGAGTTGGCCCGTATCAATGGCGAACTGCGCACGGCTGAAGGGCAGCTCGACAATGATTTGAGGCCCAACTACGAGCGCCTGGCCAAGTCGATGGGCGCCGATGCCATGGCACCGGTGGAGGGCGAGTGCTGCGGCGGCTGCTCTCAAACGCTCACCCCGCAAACGATCAACGCCCTGCGGCTCGACAAGGCGGTATTCTGCAAATCATGCGGGCGACTGCTCTATGTCCCCGAGTAGCCGGGGCTCAGTGACATAGGTTGTCACGTTGAAAATCGATTTTCCCACGATTGTTGGTGTTTCGCGTTGACCACGCTCGGAGCAGGCGGATAGATTGACTGCCTGGAAGTTGCGTCAGGCGGCAGTTGCCGAGCGAGGCAACCCGCGACACGGAGGATGCACGGATGGGTGGGGTGCTCGGCATCGTGGAGGTCCAGCCGGCGATCGAGGGGCTGTCGGACAAGTCCCCTCTGGCCGGAATGGCCCGGCGGCGGTTTGGAGGCAAGACGCTGCTCGAATGGGTCGTGCGCCGAATGTCGGACGCCGAGCGGCTGGATGGCGTCGTCGTGCTCGCTGGCGACGATTCCTTCTCGAAAAGCCTGGTTGCCCATTGCCCCACGGACGTGCGCGTGTTTCATGCCACCGAGGCCGATCCCCTGGGCCGGCTGGCAGCAGCGGTGCGGCACTTTCAATCTTCAGCGGTGCTGCGCTTGTCGGTCAGCCAGCCGTTTGTCGATCCGATTCTGATCGACCGGCTTCTCGCACTGGTGGCCTCCAACCATAGCTGCGACTACGCGAGCTTCGCGCTGGCCGACGGGCGGCCTGTGATCGAGTCGAAGCTCGGAGTCTTTGCCGAGTGGTGCCGCGGCGAGGCGGTGCTGCTGGCCAACCGACTCGCGCGACACGACCACGAGCGGGCCGATGCGACCCGCTTTCTGCATTCGCATCCTGAGATCTTCGCGATTCGTCTCTTTCCCGTGCCGGGACAACTCGATCGGGACGACGTGCGCCTCGCGATTCAGGACGAAGAGGACTGGGAGCACGTGCAGCTCATCCTCGACGCGCTGGGGCCCGAGTCACTCGACTGGCAGTACATTACGGCCCTGATCGATCGCCAGCCGACGATCCGCGAGCGAATGGCCCGCCGCAATCGGCAGCAAGCGGG
>Ga0065705_10104474_pt1 | contig 14828 bp, 5 predicted proteins | sample SwibulcommuniRL2_FD_59092 | JGI IMG/M metagenome (GOLD analysis project Ga0065705, IMG submission 59092) | Bulk soil microbial communities from switchgrass field near Rose Lake, East Lansing, Michigan, USA - RL2 Bulk Soil v2 (version 2) | ecosystem: Environmental > Terrestrial > Soil >...
AAAGCATCAGCAGACTCTATCCCTTTCTGGATCTGATCCCACCAATCTGCGGTAGGAGGAATATCATCCCAATCAATCCAGGAATCAAGATTGATGCCTTTGAGGGCAAGATCCAATGTTTCTGCGGATGCTTTATCTTTTCGGGAGTAAGAGATGAAAACTTTGGTCATGTTTGTCCCTGCTTGTCTTGCGGACCATAAGAATCATTGGATATTTCTTATCATTTTAGGCTGTTGGAGGCTCAATGTCAACAGGGTCCATTAATGTAATAGGCACACTGTTTGTTGTTCAGTGCGTCAACATTGGAGAGAGGTTGGCTCATTTTATGCAGATACTGGCAGGGTTTCTGGAAAATCCGGTCAGGATGCTAGTGTAAGTTTTGTAGACCAGAAACTGTATCTTGAAAACGCAATCCCGAGCGAGTCACTCGGGATTGCGTTTGTGTCTCTGGATCATTCACTGGGCGGCGGTGGAGGCATTGGACAACTTTGTGTATCAGGATAGGCGCTGTCGAAATACTGCTGCCATTCATCCTCATCCAGCACTCGACCGGCCTTCTCACAAAGATCCTCTTGCCATTGTTTCAGGGAATCATGCCATGCCTCTTTGTTGAAATCGAGGTTAATCAAGCGTCGTTCCTGTGGCAGGTAAATCTGCATGATGCCGTTATTAGATCGTTTTACGATCCCGCTCTGGTTGAAGGATGCGAGCTGCGTTCGTTCGTTTACATCCCATACGAGGATGCGCCCATCTCCCGTGTTGGCGGCGAGGAGCGTATCGTCCAGAATGAACGTTAAGTCAAACACAGGATTTTCGGCCACCTCCTTTGGCGTGTCCAGTTGGCCGTTGTCTTCAATCAAGCTTACATAGACTCGGTCTCGTTCCGTAAACGCCAATGCGGCGCCATTGCCACTGAACGCCAGGGGGCCGTAACAGAAAACATCCTTGTTCGGAAGCTGATACGGATTGGATCCATCCACAGAAACGATGTGCAGCTTGTTTTTTCCACTGATATAAGCGATTCGTTTTCCATCCGGGCTCAATATCATTTTGCAGGCATTCGGTATGGCCGAACCTATATGGGTGGGTTCTGAAGCTGCCTCCGAAATCTGTGACCGGTCAACGCTGCCATCTGCATTCAGAAGGATAATCGAATTTCCATCGAAGGCAACATCGATGATACGCCCGATTTTACCTGGCAAGAGCGGAGTGAGCGGGTTTTGCGTCGCGACTGACCATACAATCACGCCATCATTTCCGATGGTTGCCAGCTTGCTGCTATCCGAGCTAAACACCATGCGGTTGATGGACCCGCCGGAATCCGCAATCCTAGGCAGGGTTGTACCGGGATTCAGCAGGTCCCAAACATAAAGGCCCTGGTTGCCGAATAGCACCAGCAACTTGCCATTTTGGGCGAACCGGATACTGTTCAGGGAACCCTCATAAGTAAATGTATCGATTGGTGGTTTGTTGCTCTCCGTCGACCATATGGAAATCTCAGTCTTGCCTTGATTCGTTGTTGTGGTCACAACTGTTTTGCCGTCTTCGCTGAAGCCGACAAGCTGGCTAGAAGTCGCAAGATCTGTTTTATGTTCCACAGAGTCTATCCGTGATAACGAGATAGTGCCCTTCAAAGAGATCACAAAGTACTCCCCACTGGGGCTAAAGACAATGCTGTCTGCCTTGCTGGTCGGGCCAATCAGGGTTTTGTTTTCCGGGTCAAAGAACATGAAACTGCCCGCTTCGCTGTCGCGGAAGACGAGGAGCTTGTTGTCTGGACCGTAGGAGCCCCAGAAGGAGCCTTTCAGGCCTGGAAAGATCATCTTCTCCGTTGATGTATCCCATAACGAACTGCTGTCTCCGGAGCTGTCGCGCGCAAGGACATACTTATCGTCGAAGGTAAAACCAGAAAACGTGCCGGGGATCGAGAAGCTTTTTCCAGTGGCAACGTTCCAAACTGTGAATTCACCCTTACCGGTCCCACCCACGAGGAACCCTCCATTGGGGCTGATTGGGGGATAATAGTCGAGAATGCTATCGATGGGTGCCCGCGACTCCTTATTTTGTTCCAAGTTCCACAGGTGGAAGATGGATTTGGATTTGTCGGCCTGATATTCTCGCAGGATTGCAAAGTTGCCATCTGAGGTTATCTTTATCATCTCCCAGGGTAACTGCTGAATGGCTTCCCCACGCTCAGCAGGATCGAGACTCCAGACCCGAGTCTGTGGAACGCCATTCTGTGTGGTGCTATTCTGTGTGACGAAAACAGTCTTTTCATCCGGGCCAAACCTGTTAAACACACCCGGTATGGGATCTCCTATTTGGTCCACCTTGATGCTACCGTCTGGTCCCGAAATCTGGAGAACCTTGAAATCCTGGCCATTGGGCGAGGGCAGAATCATGTATGAGGTATCCATCCAAAAGACCGGATAACCTCCGCTCAAAACATCGCCAATTTGCTCGCCATTGCTCGTATCCCATAATGTGTAGGAACCGCCGTAATAAGAGTACGTGGAACAATAAGCATAATATGTGAATGGTGAAGAGGAATAGTAGCTATTAGTGTAGCCCGAAGGGGAAGTAATCAGTATCCGACCATCCGGACTAAAGCCGCAGAAGGCCTCCTTAATTGGTTCTCCAATCCGCGTGGCAGTCTTCGTATCCCACAGAGAGATAGTCAGGGTCGCCTGCCTGTCATTGGTCGCCAGTGTTTTGCCATTCGGACTCAGATAGATATCCAACGGCTCATTGAGATGAGGATTTGGACGCTGGTCCGGTCTGACCGCATCAACCGGATTCCAGAGCGCGATCCCATCTTTTGAGGCCGAGGCGAGGACCTTGCCATCTGGACTCAATGCCACACTAGATACCGGATCCACAAAATCCTTGATCTTCTTCGTAGGCATTGAAGGCGATAGTGCATCCCAAACGGTAAGTGTGCCGTTGGGGTTAAAGATTGCAAGCCTGTCTGCTTCCGGGCTGAAGATGGCCATGTCTGAAGTCTGTGGTTGACTGTATGGTTGATTCGTTGTGATAAAGCCATTCGGATCGCGGGTGATCTGGATCTCCCCAGTCGGGTTGAATAGTGGGAAGCCTAATGTGACCAGACTGCCAAGTTGTTTGGATGTTTTTGTGTCCCACATTGTGATTGCAGCCCTATTGCCGATGTAACTCAACATCGCCAGGGAGCCTCCATCTGTACTGAGACCTACAAACGAGGAGCCGAAAATAGGCTCCGCTAATCGCTTCATTTCGATCAGATCCCACAACGTAACCTTATAGCCTGCCGAGACTGCCAGAACCTTTTTATCTTTATCAAAATAGATCTGGCCGCCTTCGATCGGGCCCGCGAGTCGTTTGCCGGTCCTAAAATCCCATAAGCTGACCCCACTATAGTCGGTGATGAAGACGATTTCGTGATTGTTATTGAGCTTGAGGACTTTTGTTCCATTCGTGTCAAGTTGTGCCAGGCGACCAGAAACCGTCTGCCCGAGTGGCTTTTGTGTCGCCAGATCCCATAACGTATTTACACCGGGCATGAAGGAATTGGGCGTATAGGATGTTGTGATGAGCCTTGTTGCATCGTCGTTGATCAGTACGGCTCTATCATCATCGATCGCCGGTCCAAGCGGGTTGCCAGTCCCTGTATCCCGCAATTCCAGCTGACCTGAAGATGTAGCAGTGACCAGGATCTGAGATTTGGGACTGAAGTAATAATATTGTGGGGCGTCATAATCGTTGAATTGATAGACCGTAGAAAGGGCTGCAGGGAAGGGTTGTCCTACCGGGGCTCGCTTTTCCATATTCCAGAGCTCAAACTCGCCCGTGCTATTCGAGGTTAGCAAAAGCTTATCGTCAGGGCTGAACCCCAAAAACTGTCGTCCGGCAGCCGTCGCATCGGCAGTGCCAGTCGCGGCCTCGTAGATTTGAGATATGAGTCCGGCAGAATCCGTCACTATTACATATTGTTCTTGTGCGCTATAACGTGCGGTACCCTGGATCACATCTTCGACGATTTTGTTCCCATTCAGTATGCTCCAGAAAGTTACCTTACTTTCGCGATCAATCGTTTCCAGGATCCGTTTATTGGGGCTGAACCTGTAAAAAATACCATCGACCGGAACAGTCTCGCGCAGAGCCGGGGTCCACAGGCTGATGCTGCCTCCTTTCTCAAAGATCACAGCCGCCTGATCGTCTGCAGCCACTTCGATACGGTCTATTGGCAGGTCTGTAGTGACTGTGATCGCGGGCTTGAAGTCCTGATCCAGAAGCACAATACTGGTACCGGCAATGGAATAGAAATAGGTCCCATCCGGGCTCACGCCGATGGAGGAGATGCGGCCGGTGTAATTCAGGTTCTGGGTGCGCGAGGTTGGTTGTCCAAGGAGCCACTGTGTCAGGCTGCTATCTGTATAACCGGCGACCAACTGGGTACCGTCGGGACTAAACGCCAGGCTCGAAACAGGACTCAAATGATCTCCTGTCAGGCTAGGGAATTTCGGAGTGCGGCTACTCACCTCCCACACATCGATTCTCCCATTGGTGGCGCCTACTGCCAGTAGCTTGGAATCAGCACTAAACTTCATGCTTGAGGCTGCCGCTTCCAGTGGCGGGAACGGATCGCCTTTTGCGGTCCCCGATCCGACATCCATTAGGGTGATCTGCTTGGTCGTACTGTCAAATATGGCAAGCGTCGTGCCATCTGCACTAAATTCTGCGAGCGTACCATTTCTGGGTTCACCTGTCAGCCCCCCTTTTTCTGCATCATAAAGGGTCGTCTGGTTCGCAGAATCACTGATCGCAATCTTCGTGCCGTCCGCGCTCAGGAAAACATCACTAAACGTCAGTCCACTTTGGGGCTTGATGGGGCTGACCACAGCTCCAGTGTCATCGAGGATCGCCACGCCTTCCGTAGGGTTGAATACCAGAAGATTTCCATTCGGGCGGACCATGATCCTCTCGATTTTTTGCTGCATGGGAACCGTGAGAGCCATGTTCACAAGTTCCTGATTGCTGGCGACATCCCAGAATGTGACGCCTCCATCTTTATCCGCGATAGCAAGCTGTGTCCCATCCGAGTTGAATGCCATGCTTGTCACAGAATTTGGATCGGTAATAATGGTCTTCAAATCCTGCGGAGACGAAAGGAAATCGCCCAGGGCGATCGTGCCCGAACTGTCATAGGCCGCGAAGAATCGGCCGTCAGGGCTGAATACCGTGATATCGCCGCCGATATTTTGTTCTCTTCGCTGCAGAGCGCCTGTCAAGGCATCCCCGAGGGTCATCTCGCCGCTTTCTCCAACTGCGACGAAATGTTTTCCATCCGGGTGGAAGACCACCTGCGTTACCCTGCCGACGTGCTCGTTGATGGTTTCCTCTTTCGTGTTTGTTTCGAGATTCCAGCGGTTGACACCACTTTTGTTCAGGTAGATGAGATAGCGATTGTCGCGGCTGAAAAAGAACATCTCAACCTTTCCGGTCTCCACAGGCTCGCTCTTGGGCGGATTCTGATCCAGGTCCCAAAGTATGAAATCTTCGCTTTCCTCATTTTGCTGCGTTAATGCCATGAACTTGCCATTTGGACTAAAACGGAACTGGATAGCGGGTTTCGAAGGATTCGTCAGGATACCGCGCAGCTTGGTCGAGAGCTGGGCATTATCGAAGAGAACGCTTTGGGCTTCCAGACTCTCGGCCGCTGGATTTCTTTCCGTGATCTGAAACGCCTCCACACTCAACAGCATGGATAGATCCAATTGCTCGTTTGACTTCTCCTCTGCCTGGCTGGCGAGTTCGCGGGCACTCGCGACATCGGCTCTTTGTTGCGCCAGTGACTGTAGCCTTACAGCCTTCGCCTCTGCTTCCTTTGCACTCTGCTGGCTTCGATACGCCAGGAAGCCAACGATGATCGAAGCCACGGCCAGAATCGAGGCAATAACGGCAAAGAGTCTTGATATTCGTGCTGTGCGTGCGATTTTCTGCGACAGCTCCAACTCGCGTTGCTGCTGCAGGCGTTTCGCCTCCAACTCTGCCTGGTGTTTCCGGCATGCTGCCAGAAAATCGTTCTCCACGTTGGTCATTTCCTCAGGATGCTGTTGTGCCCAGTCCTCTACATCCACCAATGCCTGATCGCTTAGCAACCAGTTTTCACTTCGCCCCTGGTCACCCCAAAGCGCTGCCTGCTTTTGCAAGGGGCTGGAATTCTCCCTCCATCTCTGATTGTCCGTAACGATCGGTTCGACCATGCGATCATGCGTCAGCTCGTAGAAGGTTGCACCACCGCTGCGCTTCTCCTCACGGACCAAGCTACCTAGAAATTCTCGGACCACATCATCGTCCAGATTGCCGCTCTTTCCACCTGTTTCCTGTGCAACCATGTTGCGCCGTTTCCCGTCGATGATGAGTTGCTTTTCGAACCACTGGCGAATCTCGCGTTCTTTTACACCCTTTTCCTGGACCTTTTTTTCATCCGCCACCGCTTTTACGCGATCGGCGTAGAAATTTCCCAGCGCCTGATTCAAATCCCCTACGTATTTTTCAACATCCTGCGAGGTAATAGTTGTTACTTCCTCCGGCAGTTTTCCCCACAGGCTGGCACAGACGACCTGCAATTGGACGGGTTCCACGTATTGACCCGGTTGAGGCTCCCAGTCACCGCTGGGTTGTCGCACCATGATATTGCTGAGTTCATCCACGAGTTTTTTTGCCGCTCCCGGTGCATACGAGCGACCAAAATGCTTTGCAGGACCCTCAACGGCTTCGATCGCCTTGTCCTTTTCCAGGCGCTGCATGTAATAACGCGTCCGCAGTTTGCCGGGCAAGAGATACCGGTAGGGATCCATATTGGCGATGTAATCTTCCCGCATCACCAGGACGATCCAAAGGCAGGGAAACTCCTCCATGGCCTTCGTAATCTGCCTGAAGAAATCCTCCCGTTTTTCCCACTCCTCTTCATAGGTGGTGAACAGTTCCTCGAACTGATCGATGATGAGAACATAATTCCACGTTCTTTGTTTGTCCTGCTCAAAAATATTAAGGGTAGGTTCCTGACTGTAGATATAACCGTCTTTGCCATCCGACTCCAATCCTGCCAGGTACCGGGAAAGGGATAACTGGGAAAGCATGCGCTCATCTACATCGTTTTTCGTGAGGCTCGAGATCAAGTTGTAAATGTAAACATTACGCGTTTTGATGCCCACCACTTCATCCCGGCGCAGCCTTCCGACGTGGAAAACCTTGAATCCTTCCTCTTCGATCAGCCCGGGGATGAGTTTTGTGTTGATGAGCGAGCTTTTACCGGCACCCGACTGCGCATAAAACAAAACGAGTCGATCTGAGACGACCAGGGAAAGGAGATCCTGAGCCTCCCGTTCCCGCCCGAAAAAGAGTTCGCCTTCCTCGCGCTCGAAAGTACGAGCACCAACATAGGGTTTTTTATCAGTCTTGCTCATGAGGTAACTGCCCTTCCCAGATGGCCCAAAGGTCGTGAGTAAATTCCTGCGGGCCCTTCCACTCGATATCGAACTGTTTCAGGTTGAAATAGCGCATCAAATAATCAAAGAATGTTTTCCGCTTGGGAGGAAGCTGGATAAAGATTCCCGGTTTGATATTGCTTGTGCTTCCTTTTCGCTTCTCAAGCACAAATCGAAACAGTACCCTGAAATCCCAGTCGCGCAGATGATATCCCAGCAGCATCAGATGGGACGTGGTGATGACCTTTCGCAGCTTTAGCGGCACGATGGGATGCGATGCATCGTCATCGGTGACCACCGAAACAAGAAATCTCATGTAATCATCTTCGCTAATGATGAGCGAGCCCGGATAGTTCTCCAAACCAAACAGATGATAGACTACAGGCTCGGCGGCGCTGGCCTTAGGCTCCGCAAGCGGAATATGTTCGCTGTCCACCGTATCCTCATCGTAGTCTGAACTATCCAGGAAGATCACCTGCGTCTTGGGCGTTCTGCCCGCTTTCAGAAGGGCACGTTCGAGAAAATCGAAATGACTGGTCGTAATGTAGACCGGAAACTGGACGTTAGCTAATTTCTCCAGGGGGTCACTGTTCTCGAGTGCCTTGGTATATCCCATTTGCGAAACGATTTCGGCAAAACGAAGGCTTTGGGCGTCTGCTCTCAATTTGCGGACAATATCCTGTTTCTCAGAATTGATCTGAAGCAAAAAGGAGTTTAGGAATGTCAGGTAATCCTCTTTCGCTACAACACTGCTGTCCTTCTTCACCTGGTAGTACTGGGCAACCCGTGCCAGATTATGGTCATCCGTCATGGGATATTCGATGTTTTTTGCCCAAAGCTTGGTCAACTGCTCATCGATCGTCAGATCCTCATCGATATCCTCCGGATGTTCCGGTATGAGGCTGGCGATTTTGTCCTCATTCCGAAATAATTCGTTCAGATAAAAGGAGTTGCTGATGATAGGAACGACATTCTTAATATTGTTCGTCCTGATGATGTTCCGCAGAATCTCAGACTTGGGTAGATTGCCTTGCCCCCAATCCGAATCATTCGGCTGGGTCAGTGATTGAGAATCCATGCTGCAATACCTCCACTGCTACTTTTCGATCATAACAACCCGAAAGCTGTATCGAGAACCAGGATAGCCGCGACTCTCAGGGAATACGCCGGTACGGGCGCTGCAGCGCAGCATCACAGGTTCATCCTCGTACGAACTTCCGCGCACCACCCGCCAGACTAGGCTGGATTCGTCGGGGTTATTGCGGCCGTCATCATCCCATGGGTACGCATATTTGGGATCGGGTGCATCTGGAGTATTACCCCACAGGCTGCAAGTCCATTGACGGACGTTGCCAACCAGGTCGTAACATCCATAGTCGTTCTGCTCGAAATATTTGTTTACAGCCGCAATTTTCGGCTCCCCGTGATTGGATCGCGCGGGATCAAGCTCATCACCCCAGGGATAAAAATATCGATTTCCTCCTCGACAGGCTTTTTCCCATTGCGCCTCGTTCGGGAGCATGTAGTTGCGTCCTGTTTTCCCGCTCAGCCACTGACAGTAAGCACGCGCCTCATACCAGGTGACGCCAGTTACCGGATGTTCCTCCCGGCCTTCCGGAATTTTCTGTGTGGGCCAGCCGATTTTTAGGGCAGAGATCCCTTTTTCCTTCATGAAAACTTCGTATTGTTTGTTGGTGATGGGGTATTTCCCAATGCGGAAGGCTGGAATACTGATCTGGCATTGCGGCTGCTCGTAATCAGGGATTCCCTCCCCTGGCTCGCTTCCCATCCAAAACGGACCTTCCTCGATGCGAATCGTTTTGGGCTCATAACTGGCAATTTTGATGTCATCTTCCATGAACCCGCGTAAGGTTCGAATCTCACGGACTAATCGGGCGAAGTCACTTTCAAAGTCCGGGTGATTCCGCAGAATCAGCCCCTGAATGTCGACCAGCTCGTGCAAACTAGGGGGAAGATTTTCTTTTTGGGGAAAAGGAGCGCCCAGGATATAAACAGGCATCAATGTAGCCTTGCTCTCTCGGCTTCGTTTCAGCCCGGTTTCGACCTCCCAGCGCGTCACATCGGCAGGATCGAACAAACGCAATTGGCCATCAGCATTTTTCAGGTTTGTCCAGTCCGGACCGATCACAACTACCATCACCTTGCAGCTGTTGGCCTCCCTATCCAGGACTTCTTGCCACTTTGTGCCCGTGTGAATATCGAGCGCATCGCGGAAGACATTTTCCTTTCCAAAGACTTCCGCGAGTTTATCATGGATGGTCCCCACGATATACGATTTATTATCCTCAGCCCGTCGATATGATATAAAAATCTTCATTCAAAAGCGCCCTTTTTGGCTGCGGCTGCGAGGCGGCGATGGATTCAGCAACTGGTCATGTTGTGAACTTCTCAGCTTAAAATCCCATTCCACCCTCATTATAAACAGAATATGGACAAATTCAATCCCTTTTTTGAATGCATATCCAACCCGCGACTGATTCGTTTAGGTCTGTAGAATATCTTGTAGGGATGTCGGGAAGAAACGGCTCACTTTTTGGCGATAACCTACTTATTAAAGGCTTTTCTTCTTATTTCACTCGATCACTTCGATCTCCCTCCATGCCACCCAGGACGGCGATTGTTTTGTAACCACCCGAATAATGCGCATATGCTCCATTGGCGTCGCCGGTTCGAAGGTCAGCACTTGGAACTCAGCTGTAAATTCATGGAACTCATGCAGCAAACGCAAACTGGATTCGGTATCGCCGCCCCAAATCTGATGGATGGTCTGACCTTCCGGATGTTGTGCAACGGTAAGGCGAATCGCTGAAATCGTTTGCGGATCACCCAAATCGATTTGAATCCATTGCTCGGGATCATTTCCTGAATTCCAATCCGTGTCAATGGAACCATCAAATGCATTCGCCGCGGGTTCACCGGCCAGCTCAGCGGAAGCCGTTACTTTCGGATTGGAAGCTGGCTGGGCAGTGGATGGAAGAGTCACTGAAGCGGAGGGACACATAGCTTCATCTCCGGGCGCGCACCATTCCACCCTACCATCTATCATACTCATCTGTACTTTTATGTCTTTGAGCTGGTCAGATCCAACATGTAGAGGATTGTTTGAGAGGATCACAAGGTCGGCCAGCTTGCCCGATTTCAGGCTTCCGATGTCGTCATCGAAAAACAACGAATAGGCAGAGTTGATCGTCATCATCGGCAAGACTTCATCAATGCGTAGTGCGCCAGCCGCAAGCCAATCTGGCGGATCACATATAGAGCCGTCCGTGTTGACTTGTTTGCGCGTGACCATACCCCACATATGATCGAAGGGGTTGATGGTGTTGAAGATGGGATAATCGGATTGCCATGCGATGGGAAGAGCCGGGTTTGCGTCCACAAGAGCACGCCACGGCCAATCCCATGCGCCGTACTCCTCTGAAAGAATATATTTGAACTTTTTACTTTCGCCGGTGCTGCGAATGCAGGTGGAATAGCTTCCAAAAATCACGGGGACAATACCAATCTCACCGTAGCGAGGCAAAAGCTCAGGACGAATCGTGGCATTGTGTTCGATGCGATGTCGATATGTGTTTGATCGTCCATCGAGCGCGCTGGCAATCGCGTTTTGTGCCTGTTCGACGGCGCGATCTCCCAGGGCGTGGATGGCAACCTGGAAACCTGCCTCGTCCACTTCCCGGACCATTTGGTTGAGTTGTTCCTGAGTGAAAAAGAGGTCACCTTTGCCACCTCCGGGATATGCCACACTCATCGCCGGTGCTTTGCAGGATCCGCCATCTGCAAAGATCTTAATACCTCTTACATACAAATTCGGGGCGATCTGCTGATTTGGTTGATAGGCTTTCCACCAGTCTCCGATGATCTCGCCACAGTTGGAAGTATGAAGCAGGTAAAGGTTGAGGCGCATCCGTAGTTGACGCGCCTCTGCCAATGTTTTGAACTTATTTAGAATCGATTGGTCTACATAAAATTCGGCACTGGTCGTGATTCCATTTTCGATCGCCATTTGCTGGTCAGGGAGCGGATCCTCATCATAAAGCAGATGCTCGCCAAGCATATGATTGTGCGCGTCGACGAAACCAGGCATCATCGCGTGCCCCGCAAGATCTACGATGACAGTAAGGTCGCCTTGATAGTACAAAGCCTCTTCATTGGTACCAACAGCCAGAATTCTGTCTCCAAGGACCGCAACCGCTTCCGCAGACGGATTGGCGGTATCCATAGTGATGATGTCGCCATTTATGAAAATAATATCCGCAATTGCCAATGGTGGTGCGGTTATGGTTGCGACTGGCCGTGACGTGGGATGGGCTGTGGGTGATGCCGGAATGTTTGCGCTGCAAGCCAAAAGCACGAAAGGGAGCAATACCAGCGCGCTGAGCCGATAAATTTTCATAAGGCGCCTCCGATTCCTGGCGATCTATTTGCTACGTCATTGGCAAGGAATTTTTAGGATCAAAAGGATGCTTTATTCGGGTATTGGCAGGCTCTGGCAAAGTTGCACGTAGGGCTGCTCGGAACCAAACATGACCTGCCACTCGGAGTGGCTGAAATTTGTGATCAACCGCGAGCAGGCCGCCTGGACAAGATCCTCGGTTCCCGATTTTTGCAGTTTCGTGACATCCCAAAGCTGGACCAGCTTGAGTGATGCGGTTGCAAGCGTCTGTCCATTGGGCGCGAATGACACGCTGTAAACGATACCCTTATGGGCAATGCGGCTGACCTCGTCGCCCGTGCTTGCATCAAAGACATAAGCATTGCTGCCCGTCCCAACCGCAAACAGATTGCTCCGGGGATCGAATGCCATGGAGAAGGGTTGTTCTCTTGTTATCGTTTTCTGCCATTCGGAGGTCCCGTCCTGGATCTTCCAAATCTCAATTTGCCCGGAAGAATTTGCGGAAACGAGCAGCGAACCATCCCTGTTGAATTCCACAAATTGATTCTCGCCCGGCGAGTCCCACTCCATCAGTTTTTGTTCGGCGTTGGCATCCAGGAGCATGATCTTGTCCACTGCGCCGAGTGCAATCGCCTGGGAACTGGCCGCCAGGGAGAGTATTGAGTCACCCACATCCAGGGAGCTGATCCGATTCCTGGTTTTCACGTCCCAGGTTTCGACGATGCCATCCGTTGTGACCGTGATGAAACGCGAGCTGTCAGAGGAAAAACCAATTGCGGCAATGCTGCCCGATGGCTCGACTCGTCTCGGTATGAACGTTTGCAAACTGTAAATGATGGCCTCGTTCTCAACCGTCGAAATTCCTATCAATTCAGAACTAGGGCTGACCACGAGATCCTGGATATCATTGTCAAAGTTGTGCAGCGTTTCAGGAGCGCGCGATCCAGTTGCAGATGATGTTTGAGGGTTCAACAGCCAAACCCGATTTGCGGCTGAGGCAATCAGCTCGTTTCCTGAGGGCGCAAATTTTGAGATGCGCGCCAATTCATCGAATTGGATATAGTTCGTTGGCACGATAATTTCGGAAATATCCCAGATGGCGATATTGCCATCGAAATCTCCAGAGACCAATCGTTGATCGTCATCACTGAAAATCAGCGCCGAGCCCGATGCTTCGAGCGGAATCTGGTAGATTTCGACGCCACTGTATGCGCTCCACATACGTACTGTATTATCTTCACCCGTAGCTGCAATCCATCTGCCATCGCTGCTGATGTTTACCGCTGTAATTGCATTATCCTGAAACAGGATCAGTCGTTCCTGAGCAGTGCTCAAATCCCAGACCCGCACTCTTGCGTCATTCGATGCCGTTGCAAACCATGAACCGGTGGGTGCAAAGGCGATATCTGCAACCGGATCTGAATGCAGCAGGTGAAAAATCTCCTCGCCTGTTCGCGTGTCAATGCCGTCGGCATAATTATCGGCGCCACCCGAGATTACAAAACGACTGTTTGGGCTGAACCGAATGGAAAGCACGGCTCCCTTGTGCCGTCCACCCGAATAAATCTCCTTGCCATTCAAATTCCAAACCGTGATGCTGCCTGTTGCCGAGCCGGCTGCGTACCAGCGCCCATCGGGGCTGAGATCCGCCACTGTCAGTGTTCCGGTCAGTTTCAATGGATATCCCTTATCCTTTTGATTTTCGATGTTCAGGATCGTGATGTTGCCATTCTCACGGGCAATTGCCAGTTCCGTCCCCCTCGGACCGATATCCAAATCTCGTACGGAGGATCCCGCATCGATCTCACGTTCCACGGCTCCATTCTCTGCATTGCGGATCTGGACCAGACCGGATGAGTCAGCAGTTGCAATGGATTTTCCACCTCGAACAAATAGAGCGTCACTCAGCGACGTGGAAACGGTTTCGCAAAATAGTTCTTTTGCGTCTCTAAGATTTCGCACGCAGACCGTACCCTGATCGGTAGCAGCCAGGAATGTTGTGCCGGTGGGGCTCAGTTCCAGGGCGATGAAGTTTCCATTTTGAGAGGCTTGCGCTACTGGATGGGGAAGCAAATTGATATTTTGTCGCAGGAGTTCTTCTGCCTCAGTCGAGGGCGATTTTTCCCAGGAATCCAGTGCAAGGAGTGTGCTGGTGTACAACTCTCCCGTCCGGGTTTGATAGATCTGGGCGCGTGCCGTACTGCGCTGTGCCTCTGCGATCTTTCTCTGCTCCCTGGCAATCCGTTCCTGCTCCAGGGCTTTTGCACGTTCCTTCTCCGCTTCCACTTGTGCCCTGCGCGCGGTGACTTCATTCTTGTGTGCAACTTCCGCATTCTGGTTCGCTATTATGGCGTTTTGCCTGGCTACATCCGCATTCTTCGTTGCCAATTTGGACTGTTGAACGGCTAAATAAGAGAGGATCGCCATTGCCACGACCACAAGACCTGTTGCGATCCAGGCGATGGTTCGGTTTCGTTCTGTACGCACACTATGATCGATGTATTTCCGCTGAAGTTCGGTGGGTATGGGGTCCTTGGATGTGTACGTCTGCAGCATATGCTGCGCATTGCGCAGGTCCCTGCCGCGCAAAAGCAGGCTCACATCCTTTCTGCGGTGCCATTCCAGGGCGCGAACCTGGAGTCGGCGATGTTCTTCCAGCCAATCGAGATCCAGTTCGATGGCGGTCCTGATCTTTGCCAGTCCCTCTTCAAAGTTATCTGCTTCACGGATGAATGTCCAGTTGAGTTTTCGAATGCTCTCGAGAGCATCCCTGGGGTTCACATCCCGCAGGACTATGGGAATAATACGTTTGTTGTTCTGAACGGCGCGTCCGATTTCCACTTTACAGACTTCGGAGGCGATCGAATCCGGGCTGACCAAGAAGACAAACGCGTCCGCTTCCTCAATGCCACGGAAGATCTGTTCCAGCCAATCCACGGCGG
>Ga0065705_10001975_pt1 | contig 14817 bp, 12 predicted proteins | sample SwibulcommuniRL2_FD_59092 | JGI IMG/M metagenome (GOLD analysis project Ga0065705, IMG submission 59092) | Bulk soil microbial communities from switchgrass field near Rose Lake, East Lansing, Michigan, USA - RL2 Bulk Soil v2 (version 2) | ecosystem: Environmental > Terrestrial > Soil >...
GCTGGCAGCCAGGACCACTTCGGAGACGGGTCTCGCGGCGCTAGCGCAGCGCGTGCGCGACCGTAGCCTCCACAAGGACTGGCTCTACCACGGCGTGGATGGCGCCAGTGCACTCCGGTCGCTCATTTTGTTGCGCGCCCCCAATGCCGCCGAGACCGCTCGGTTTGCACTGTGGCGCGACGACCCTGTTTTGGAGACCGTCGCCGATCCGCGCTTCTCCAACCCGCGGGCTTGGACCGACTTCCGCGTTAAGATGGTAGCGTTCCCTGCATTGGCACATCTTCCCGGTGAACCAGTCGAGCGACTCTGCCGTGACTATCTCGCGCTCGATGATGAGGCCGCTCGGACGCTCGGGCCCCCGCAATTCGAAGAGGCGGCACGGACGCTCCTGGCAGTGAGCCCAACTGCCGACACGGCTCTCGCACTGATAAAACATCGGCTGCAAGTCGTGCGTGGCCGGGCGATCCTCGTTTGCCTGGCCCATAGTGACGAACCATGGGCTCGGACCGCTCTGGAACAAGCCGCGCCGTGGGCGCTCGCGTACAAGGTTGCCTTGAAGTGATGCGCGACTGCGAATTACTCAGCCAAACGCTGGCCGGCTGGACATTTGATTCAAGGAGCAGATTATGAAAGACCGTTTGATCACGATTGTCTTGTCCGTCGCGGCCAGTTACGGCGTCATGCAAGCGACGCCGAAGCAGGAGAAGGTCCTCGATGTCGATCGCCTGATTGTGCGGCACGAGCTAATCGTCTCGGATACCGGTAAACCCTGGGAGACCGGTTATGAAGAGCATCAGATCCCCCGCGGTATCTATGCCAGAGCGCTGCACGATGGCCCGGGCGGACTGTGGGTCCGCAGCCGGCTGATCAAGGGCGAGATCGACGACCCGTTTGACGACCGGTTCCACGCACTGGAGACCGACGGCAGCTTGCGCCGAGCTCCGGGGCATATCTCGTGGAACGTCTGGCTCGACGGCCACTGGAGGCAGATGGCGATCATCCAAGGTGAGGGATTGGAGTTATCAGAAGTGCCGCGAGAGCAATGGAATGGCCAGACCCATCCCGGCAGGCTCCGCTTTCAGACCTTTCGTCCGGGGCACAACGAGCCATTGACCGACGCGTTAATCGGCCAGGGGATGATGAGCCTTGGGGGCGGCGGGTATGGCGGCGGCGGTTTGCCCTACCCGGCCGAGATGCTGGAGTTATGGGGCGGCTCGGTCCGCGAGCACCAGATGCCCGTGCCCGCGGCGCCGACCGTGGTGAAAGATGACGGCTCGGGCGAACACCACTACTCGCTGGTGGCCGTGGGAGTGCGCGGTCAGCGCAGCGCCCCCTCGCCCTCGGTACGCGCAGCCGGACTGGCACGGCTAAAGTGGGACAGTGTCGCCGGCGCCGACGCGTACATTGTCATCCGCGATGATAAACCGCTCGCCGGTCCGCTCCGAATCGAAGGCGCTCAAAAAGAGTGGACAGATGGATCGAAACCCTGACTGCGCCGAAGTGACTTGGCGTGAGAAAATTGCCGAATTGCGGAGTCGCCTTTGTCCCATCTCAAATTCTTGGCGGTCCTGCAAAGTACCCCCGGCAGGAATCGCACCTGCGACCGTCTGATTAGAAGTCAGATGCTCTATCTACTGAGCTACGGGGGCGAATATTGCACGCTGAGACTCATTCTATGTCGGCGATTCTGTCAAAAAAGGCCCTCTGACGTTAGCCGAAGTCTTGCCAAGCTCTGCGCGGTGTAGCCGCCGATGCGGAAAAGCGTCACCTTCCTTCATAGACACGCTTGTCGAACCGGTAGCAGGCTTACGAAAATGTTTTCGTGACCTCGACTGGCGCTAGCAAACGATGCACCGCCTATACATTCACGCTGCGTGGCGAACGCTTCGTGTTTGCTGATCTGCGCGAACTCTTCGCGAAGGCCAACGAGGTAAAGTCGGGAGACCAACTGGCTGGCATTGCTGCCGCTTCCGACCGACAACGGGTGGCCGCCAAGCTGGCCTTGGCAGATGTTACGCTGACCGAGATTGTCGCATCTCCACTTGTCGATCCCACGGGCGACGATGTCAGTCGATTGATTCTGGAGTCGCTCGACCAGGAGGCATTTCAAAGCTGGCAGAACCTAACTGTCGGCCAACTTCGAGAATGGCTGCTGGGTGACGACTGGCGCGAGGAGGAACTGCGCCGCCTGCAACGGGGAATTACTCCGGAAATTGCCGCGGCGGTCGCCAAGCTGATGAGCAACAAGGACCTTGTGTTTGCCGCCAGTCGCATCCGCAATGTAACGCGCTGTCGCAATACGCTCGGGGAGCGGGGAGTGCTGGGGGTCCGCGTGCAGCCGAATCACCCCGCGGACGATGTGGCGGGAATTCTCATTGCCGCCGTGGACGGCCTGCTCTATGGTTGCGGCGATGCAGTGATTGGAGTGAATCCCGCCACCGATTCTGTCGAGACTGTCGGCGCGATACTGAACGGGCTCAACCGTCTGGTGAACGGATTGCAGATTCCCACGCAGACGTGTTGCCTGGCGCACATCACGACGCAATTAGCATGTCTCGATCGTGGTTCCCACATTGACCTGCTGTTTCAGTCGGTTGCGGGCACCCAGGCGGCCAACGAGAGCTTCGGGATATCTCTGGGGCTGTTGCAAGAAGGTCGCGAGCGCGTGCTTGAACATCACCGCCGTCGCGACACTGCCTGGCTAGGCGAGCAGGTCATGTATTTCGAGACTGGACAAGGGAGCGCCCTCTCCGCTGACGCGCATCACGGAGTCGATCAGCTTACGCTCGAGGCGCGTGCCTATGGTGTGGCGCGGACGCTGGATCCGTTCCTGGTCAACACCGTCGTCGGCTTCATTGGGCCCGAATACCTGTTTGACGAGCGTCAAATTGTGCGTGCTGGACTGGAGGATCACTTCATGGGCAAGCTGCTGGGCCTGCCGATGGGGTGCGACGTCTGCTATACCAATCACGCAGCAGCCGATCAGAATTCGGCGGATAACCTGTTGCTGCTCTTGGCCACGGCCGGGTGCAACTACTTCATGGGCGTCCCCTGCTCGGACGACGTGATGCTGAATTATCAATCGACGAGCTATCACGATGCCGCGCTCGTGCGGGAACTGCTGGGATTAACGCCGGCACCCGAATTCGCGGCCTGGCTGGAAAATCGCGGCCTTTTTCACAATGGCAGGCTGCCGACTCGCTCGCGCTCGGCGGAAGCGGGCCTCATGCGACAGGTAAGGAACCTGTTGCCATGACCGCTGAACCGCGAGCGGAAAACGAAATTTGCCCATGCCCATGCCCACTGTCCCCGACGATTCTGCGACGATTGCCGCCGATGCTCGGCAGCTCCGCGAGATGGGTTATGTTCAGGAACTTGCCCGCCGGATGAACGGCTTTTCCAATCTGGCCATTTCCCTCTCGATCATCTGCATCCTGGCCGGCGGTCTCACTTCGTTTCACTTGGGGTTTTGCAGCGTTGGAGGGGCATCAATCGGGCTGGGTTGGCCACTGGTGAGCCTATTCTCGCTCGTCGTGGCGGCCGCCATGGCCCAAGTTGCCTCGGCGTTTCCAACGGCTGGCGGCTTGTATCATTGGGCAGCAATCCTGGGCGGTCGGGGCTGGGGATGGTTGACCGCCTGGTTTAACATTGCAGGGTTGGTAACGGTGCTGGCGGCGATCAACGTCGGCACTTACCAGTTCGTGGCGGGTGCGTTCTTTCCCGACCTGGCAAACCATATTCCGACGCAGCTTGCCGTTGTCGCGCTCGTTACGTTCTCGCAGGCAGCCATCAATCATCTGGGAATTCGAGTGACCACGCTGCTGACCGACTTCAGCGGCTATTTCATCCTCATTGTCGCTGCCCTATTGACGGTCGTGCTCTTGGCCGCCGCCGGACAGTGGGAGCCGGCGCGGCTTGTGACGTTTGCCAATTACAGCGGTCTGCCCGAGGGCGCTCCGGTTTGGGGGCGCACTTCATCGTACGGTTGGCTCTTCGCCCTGGGGTTTCTACTGCCGGCATACACAATCACAGGATTCGACGCCTCGGCCCATGTTTCCGAGGAAACAGTCGGTGCAGCCATCAATGTTCCCCGCGGAATCGTTCGCTCGGTGCTGGTTTCGGGAATCGCCGGCTGGATCATGCTGGCTGCCATCGTTCTCGCGATTCCAGATATGGACGCCGGCGCTGCACAGGGACCGCAAGTCTTCTTTGTAACGCTTCGCGCACTCCTGCCGAGCTGGACCGTCGCGCTGCTTTGCGGCAGCATCGGGATCGCACAGTATTTGTGTGGCCTGGCGACCGTAACCTCGGCATCGCGGATGGTTTATGCCTTCGCGCGGGACGGCGGGCTGCCGGCCACGCTCCGCCGCGTTTGCCCGCGGTTTCGCACGCCGGATGTCGCAATTTGGGTCGTTGCCGCCACGGCATTTCTGTTTACGGTTTACACGCCGGTCTATTCCACGATTACCGCGGTCTGCACAATTTTCCTCTACATTTCTTACGTGCTGCCGTCCGCTCTCGGTCTGGCGGCTTATGGCCGCACCTGGACCCGCATGGGGCCGTGGAACCTTGGCATCTGGTATCGGCCGCTGGCGGCTGCGAGCGTCTTGGGCTGCTTTGGCTTAATTGTGATCGGCATGCAGCCGCCCAACGAGCAGGCGTTTTGGGTCGTGTGCGGTGCGGTGGTCGTGCTGGCAGCGGTTTGGCTGCTCGTCGTGCGGCATCGATTTGCCGGGCCACCGGTGGGAATCGCTTCGCTGAATCATCCCACAAGTCCACTTCCTACATCACGCGACGACGAGCAACCGGCTGCGCAGTCGGCTCCACTCCTGGCGCCATCGCGGGAGGCCATCCACGAGTGACGAGCTATGAGCGACAAGCGATGAGCGATGAGAAAGACTTAAGCATTGGCCCAGGCGCGGATTCATTGCAGCGTCCACAGACGGACGATTCCGAGCACGGACCGCTTGGCTGGGCGATGGACCGCACGCCGGCCCGTGTGTTTGTTGATCGGTGTGGCCCAGCCTATCGGACGCAGACTCAACTGCAACTGCGCGCCGACCATGCCTGCGCGCTCGACGCGGTACAGGACGAAATCGACCTATCGCGGGATTTCGCCACGGAATTCATGTCGAGCCGGCGTCTGTTCGCCATTCAATCGCGAGCCACAGACAAACGTGAGTTTCTGCTGCGGCCCGACTTGGGCCGTCAATTGAACGACGAGGCAAAGGATGCGATCAGCCGGCTTTGCCCGTACGGGCCCGCCGTGCAAATCGTCCTGGGAGACGGACTCTCCGCGGCAGCCGTCGTGCACCAGGTCCCGACGCTGTTGCCCTGCCTGGAAGAGGCCATCCGTCGCCGCGGCTTGAGACTGGGGCAGACGTTCCTGGTCCGCTATTGTCGCGTCGGCATCATGAACGAGATCGGCGATCTGCTGAACCCCGAGGTCATTGTGCTCCTAATTGGCGAGCGGCCGGGGCTGGCCAGCGCGGAAAGCCTGTCTGCCTACCTGGCATATCGCCCACAATCCGGGCAAACCGACGCCCAACGAAATCTCGTCTCGAACATCCACTCCCGCGGAGTGCCCGCGACCGATGCGGCTGGCCGGGTGGCCGCGCTCATCGACCAGATGCGCGAGCAGCGAGCCAGCGGCATCGCAATCAAAGAACAATTGGAAGTCCTGAACGAAGCCCCGCCGTGGGGAGCGCTCAACGATGGATCTGGTTCAGGTGAGCGCCCGGCGGATCCTTCATAGCACGTGCGGCACGGCGGGCGCCTAAGTTTGACCCACGCGGCGCCCTCTGAGACAATCGGCCCGAACTTCGCCCAGTTCTCTGCCCACACTGGACCAGTCATGATCGCCGTATTGCCAATTGCCAAGCAGTCGCACCTTTTCTGGCTGGCGGCTCTGGCCACCTTCTTGCTGGCCATCAGCCATGCCGATTCGCGCCACCTGGCGGTTGCCGCCGATGGGACCGCTTGCGCCGAACAATCCAGACAGCCCAACATCCTCCTCGTGATGACCGATGACCAGGGGTACGGCGACCTGGCGTGCCATGGCAATCCGCTCATCCAGACGCCGCATATCGATGCGTTCTACAAACAGGCGGTCCGATTTACCGATTTTCACGTTAGCCCGACCTGCTCGCCGACCCGTTCGGCCCTGATGACCGGCCGGCACGAGTTCAAAAACGGCGTTACGCACACGATCAACGAGCGCGAACGGCTGACGCTTATGGCATTCACGTTGGCTCAGCTCTTGAAGTCGGCCGGCTACACCACCGGCATTTTTGGCAAGTGGCACCTCGGCGACGAAGCCGACCATCAGCCCAACCGCCGCGGGTTTGACGAAGTGTTCATTCACGGAGCGGGGGGCATCGGCCAGACCTACGTGGGCAGTTGCGGCGACGCGCCGGGCAACACCTATTTCAATCCGGCCATTCTTCACAATGGCACGTTCGAGAAGACGAAGGGCTATTGCACCGATGTATTCTTCGCCCAAGCGACCGCATGGATCGACCAGCAGCGTCAGGCCGGGCGGCCGTTCTTCGCCTACATCACGCCCAACGCGCCGCACGCCCCGCTCGACTGCCCGCCCGACTATGAGGCGAAATACACGGGCAAAGTGCCCGCCAATGTCGCCAAGTTTTACGGGATGATCACGAACATTGACGACAACTTCGGCCGGCTGATGGACAAGCTGAGGCGGTGGCGCCTGGAGCGCGATACGCTCGTGATCTTCATGACCGACAATGGCTCGGCGACGGGCTCGCAAACTTTCAACGCGGGCATGCGCGGCGCGAAAGGAACGCCGTACCAAGGCGGCACTCGCGTGCCGGCGCTGTGGCGGTGGCCTGCGGGCTTTGCCGGCGGGCGCGATGTGAAGCAACTAGCGGCCCACATCGATATTTTCCCCACGCTGGCGGCGATTACGGAGGCAAAAGTGCCACCGGAGTTCGCCGGCCAGGTCGAGGGGCGTTCACTCCTGCCGCTGCTAGAGGATGACGCGGCCGATTGGCCCGATCGCACACTGGTGACCCACGTCGGCCGCTGGGAAAAGGGGCAGGCTGCCGCCGCGAAATACTCGGCGTGCAGCATCCGCAACAGCCGCTTTACGCTCGTGAACGCCAAGCAGCGGGGCGAGCAATGGGAGTTGTTCGATCTGCAATCCGATCCCGGCGAGACAAAGAATGTCCTGGCCAAGCATCGCGACATTGCGGACGAACTCCGCGACAGACTGGACCAGTGGTGGACCGAAGTGACGCCGCTATTGGTGAATGAAGACGCGGTCGGGCCGACGCAGAACCCGTTCAAAGTGCTGTACTGGAAGCAATTTGGCGGCGGGCCGAAGGAGCTCGTTCCGTAACGGCAGATTTAGTGCCACAAAAGCGGGTCTAACCCAGAATTATCTAGCAAATTTCGGCACAGTAGTTGCCGGTTTTACCGTCGAGATGCCATAGCCAAGACCCGAAAAGCCTCTGGCTATTAGGATTCTGCACCTCCACCAGGAAAGGTCAAAACCATGTTTCGCATCGCCGCTCTTACCGTCGGTTTGCTTGCGCTGGCCGCGTCCACGACTCAAGCGCAAGTTGTCATTGACGCTTCGCCCGTCGTATCGACGTATTACTCGCCGGAGCCAGTCGTCACCTACTACTCTCCTAGTGTGAGCGCGGCGCCTGTCGTCACATACTCCGCGCCAGCCGTCGCCGCGCCGATAACGACCTACTACTCGCCAGTCGTAACCGCGCCAGTGACGACGTACTACGCGCCCACGACCGCGTTTTATTCTCCTGCCACGACGACGTACTACGGCGGAACGACTGTTTCGACTCCAGTTGTCGTGGGCCGGCCTGTCGTCGTGGGCAGCTCGGTTTATGGGACATTCCGGCCATACGTTTATGGACAACCGGTGCGTAACACCATGCGGTTCTTCGTGCCGTAAGTTGCTCGTACGCGCCGGTTATCGGTCCGCACGGCGCACCACGACGAGCTCTTGCGATTCGTCCCGCTTGATCACCAGGCGGGACTTTGCCTTCACCGGCTGGACGACGCTTCGCTCCGTGCCGTCAGCCTTCGGCAGCAGGAAGGTGATTTCGGTGGGTCGGCACAGCTCGTGAATCCGCGCGAATCGCCCCTCCAGGTCATAGCTCTCGTTCCCCAGCTCATACTTCACCGCCGCCGACGTGCCGTTTTCAATTTCGATGCGAATGCTCTCGGATTTTGGCCGTCCGAAGAGCTGGACCGCATAGAAGTGTCCGGTTTTTTCGCTCTTAGAAACCGCCGTGCCGATCTCGCTCACATCGGGATCCAATAGATTCGCCCGATGCTCCTTGGAGTTCGCCCATCCCTCCACAAACTCGCGAGCTAGCTGCTCGGAAGAGAGCGGCCGGGTGCTGAATTGCTGGCCGATATTCTCCGCAACGATGCACGCCTCGTAACCTTGCGCTGCCGCGCGCTCGCGCGGCTGGCGGTCGTCGGCCGTGTGACCATACTTGCCTGTGCGGGCCATGAAGGCGGCGAATTCTTGGGCGGCCTTCATCAACTCGTCGCTGCCGCGCAACTCGGCCAGCTTCTCACCGGCGCGCAACGCATTCGAGCGAGCGAGAATCAGCTTGCCAACCGCCGGTTGCTCCGCGACCGGAGAGTCGCTATTCGCTTCGACTTCCGGCTTGGGACGCGATTGGCCGTCGGATTGGGCGAAAACGATTGCCGCAGACGATAGGATCGCGGCGGCCGTCACAGCATGGACGATGAATTTGAATTGCATAGCTTGAGCCCACATTAGTACGACAAGCCAACGAATCTCTCTGCAAGATGGATGCCAAAGCCGATTGCTGCGCCCGCAAATGTTGGAATTGTCGGCCTCACAATGCGAACCCCGGCCGCTGCACATTGTCAGTTTCGGGTGGCGCCGAGGACAACGCGGGATGCCAGAATGTCCCTTTTTGGCCCGGAGTTTCCGGTGACACACCGTCTTGCCCTTATCGCCGACTTTGATTCCACGTTCCCTCCACATCCGGCCACCGAACGGGCGGTGAGGCACGCGGCTGCGAAGCTGGGAATTAATGTCGAGCCGGTGTGGATAGGTACGCCAGAGCTGGAACCCCATGCAGCGGCTTGTGTGCGGGGATTTAGCGGAATCTGGATTGCTCCGGGGAGCCCGTACCAAAGCCTAGATGGCGTTCTGGCCGCAATTCGTTTCGCACGCGAGAACGAAGTCCCCCTCCTGGGCACCTGTGGCGGGTTTCAGCACGTGGTGATCGAGTATGCGCGGACCGTGCTCGGCTATGCCGACGCGGCCCACGCCGAGTACGACCCCTACGCCTCCAACCTTTTCATTTCGCGTCTCTCCTGCTCGCCGTTTGGGAAGGTCATGCAGGTCCGGTTTGTCGCCGGCAGCCGGACGGCCGAGGCGTATGGCGCGCTGGCAGCGGAAGAGGAGTACTACTGCAATTTCGGGATCAATCCGGCGTTGATCGGCGAGTTATTTGGCCCTTTGCCCGACCAGTCGTCGGAGTGTGGCTCGGCAGGAGCCTCGCCCTCCCAGCTAAGGTCGCCCTCCTTTATTGCCAGCACACCCGCGCCAGCGTCAGACCTGAAGTCCGCGTCACCCCGCATACTGACGATCTCCGGGACCGATCAGAATGGCGAGTCGCGAGTGATTGAGTTGCCCGGCCACTCATTTTTTGTCGCCACGCTCTATGTGCCGCAGATGCGGTCAAGGGTGAGTGAGCCACATCTGCTGGTAGTGGCCTGGTTGGCAGCCGCTGCTGGTAGGACGGATTTGTAATCCGTCCGGTGCCAGCGTGGTAACAATCCGCCCCAGTTGCCGGACGGATTGCAAATCCGTCCTACACGAACTGGCAAGCGGGGCAGACTTTGCGGGCTGTTCCTGTTTTGCGGCAAGGACCCGTTGTAGTGATGCTGCCGGTGCAGCCCGTCGAAACCTGTTATGAGCGTCGTTCCGCGCGTAGCGGACGGCGCGATTATTCAGGGGGAACAGGCCGCTCATGCACACCAACCATCCACGTGGCAAACACGTCGTTCGTCGGCTGGGAGTGCTGGCGCTTGTGGCGCTAGTCGCCTTTGGAGCGGTCGCCTTTTCGCCCGCGACTGCTTGGGGGCAGCTCTACGGACGGCCGGTTGCCCAACCGTGTTTCGATTTTCCGAACTGGGCCCGCTGGTCCGACTGCCGGCCCGGACCGCTGCCTTGGGGCTATGACGTCTTTCCCGGCTACGGCCCGATTGATGGCACCTGCATTCCCGACTCAGTCGCCTGCGAGCTGGATTTCGTTGCCCACCGGCCCAGCACATGGTACGCGTCGGCGGATTTCGTGCCGATGACCATGGATTACGGATCGGATACGGTTGTCGCGCGGGTATTCGTACCGGAGACACCGCAGCCGGGCTTCGACGCAAATGGGGACGGTGACTTAAATGACCCTGTTGACACCCCTGCTTCCCCGCCGATTCCCGCCCATTTCGGTCATAGGGTGCTAACCTCCGACGACCTCAAGCCGGAATTCGACTCGGGAGGAAAATTCACCATCGGCCGGCGAATCTTTGACTGTTATCGAATCGAGGCAACGTATCAGGGCAACTATCATTGGGAGAGTTCTGCAATTGCCCGCAGCGTCAACGATGACTTGTCTTCGATCCTGGGGGGCTTCCCCGACCCAGTCGATGTCGGCCCGGATCCGATCTTCGACAACAACGAAGAGGTTTTCGTGGCGCAAGCTACGAGAATGAGTAGCGCCGAGCTCAATCTCCGCTACTGGGTCAGCATGCCGCCCGGACCATTTGATGTGTCAATTCTCGTGGGCGCGCGGTACATGAACCTCGACGATCGCTTCCGTGTGCATACGCTCAGCGATGACGGAGCAAATGACGCACTTGCCGCAACGGAAAACACGCTTTGGGGCGTTCAACTTGGCATCCAGGGCGCTTGCCTGAAAACGACGCGATACTGGATCGATTTTGATCTTAAAGGCGGGATCTACAGCAATGAAATCACGCTGGACTACCGCCTGGAGCGGTTTGACGAACCTGAACCAATCACCTTCGAGGGCGCGGCGAACCGGACCACTTTCGTCGGTGATATTTCAATCGTCGGCCACTGGCAGGTGACCCCCTGGCTGGTCTTCAACTTGGGCTACCAGGCGATCTTCGTGGACGGCGTCTCCCTGGGTCTGAGCAACATTGCGAATCGTCCGTTTCTGGACGGCATCGACGATCCTCCCACAACGCAGTTCGACGACAGTGGCCGAATTCTCTTTCACGGGCCGACGATCGGCGTGATGGGGATCTGGTAGTTGACAGCCGCGGCGAGTGGCGATCTTGAACGTCCTTCGGGACTTCCGCGACCATTACGCTGTCCGGACCAGCCCTATTCCCCGACCAGAGCCACGCGGAAGCCGATGTGGTCGGAGGTCCGCTCCGGCTCGTATCGCAGCCGCATGGCCGAGCGGCAGAAGCGGCCCTCGTCGGTGAAGGCCCCGCCGCGGCGGGCGCGGGAATAGGTGCCGTCCCGATTGATCGTCCCCTTCGTGGCCGACAAATCGGGATCGTCCCCGCCCGACAGCTTCTGGTGATACCAATCGCGGCACCACTCGAAAATGTTGCCGTGCATGTCGGCCAGGCCCCAGCGATTCGCCGGATAGCTGCCGACCGGCATGGCCCGATCGAGCGACGGGCCCGCCTCGCCGTCGCTCGTCGGCTGCCCCTTGAAATTGGCCTGTTTGCTGTTCAGCCGCTCGCCGAATGCGGTGGCCGTGGTGGTTCCGGCCCGGCAGGCATATTCCCACTGGGCTTCGGTCGGCAGTTGAAAGGCCCAGCCCCGCGGCACTTCGCCCGCTTCCCGGCCCCGCTTGGTCGCCTTCTGGCAGAATCCGACGGCCTCATCGTAGTTGACCGAGTGCATCGGAAAATCGTCGCCTACACCGATCTTCAGCTCGCGTGGTAACTCACCCACGATCCGTTTCCACTGGCCCTGTGTCACTTCGTACTTCCCCATCCAAAAGCCCTTGGTCAGCCGCACCTCGACGGGCCCTTCATCGGGACGGCGATCGGGCTCGCTCGCGGGGCTGCCCATCAAGAATTTTCCCGGCGGACACCAGCAGACCTTGATTCCCGCTGCCACCCGTTCCTCTCCCGCCTTGGCGCCAACAAACGCCTCCGCCTCGTCCGCGGCGGCCACGGGCCCAATCGCGCACAACCCGACAAAAAGCAGAACATCGATCCAACAGCGGCAGCAAGTTCGAACCATCGCACTTCTCCGGACGCCCTTGCGATTGGTCAGGAGGATTCTCCTCGCGTGACTACGTCGATACGCCCCTGAACAGAGGGCGATCGTCATCCTCGTTTCTCATGCGACTCTCGCCCCTGGTCGATTCCTTGTGCCTAGTTGCCTCCATCGCCGGGAACAATGACCTCAACTGTAATACAATAGCCCGCAGGTCTGGCGCGACTTCATCGGGCAAGAAGGTAGCCGCCGCCTCTACGTCGCGAAAGTTTAAGCCTAGGTTCTCGGCGATGTACCGTCGGAATGCCTTAAGCGCCTGCTTCCCGTCCAAAAGGCGCCATGGGATTCCTCTGCGAGCAATTACCTCTGTGTACTGCTCGCGAAAATAACAGTTCATTTCTTGCGTCATTGCCGTGCGATGAGCAGCGTCGCCTCGCAGGTTCGGCTCGTTTGCGACGTTCAACACGGTGCGAGTCAAATCCTCTTGACTGGCCGCATAGTCAAGAAACCACGCACTAATCCCATTCGCACTAATGATCGGTGGAAAATCACGACCGCCGTGTTTTTCCATCCACTTTTTCTGCAGCAACCGACTAAGAACGTCTGGCTCAATCAAGTAGCACTCGCGATTGCGGCGGGAAAGGTGCTTGATGAGCTGACCCTCCCTTAGCGCTCGTGCTTCTCGTGACGCGACCTCTTGCGGCATCATTAGATCGCGATCCGACACGTATACGTACTTCAACTCTGCCCCGATCAGACGCTGGAATGCTCCGATGGCGTCAAATGGCCAGTCCTTGTGACCTTCCCCAATCTCGAAAACGATCAATCCTCGGGTTGCAACCTTGAAGTGCGGATCAAGTATTTGGCCGAACGACAGTATGAACTCTTTGTAGTCTTCCTCTTCGCCTTCGACAAATAAGACCTTACGAGACCTTAGCGTATCCATGACCTTGGATGGTGGCAGCGACAGTCCACGGTCCGCAAGCAAAGGCACCAGTTCCTCGATATGCTGCGCTTTCATTGGAGCTGCGTCCGCTCGGTCGATGAGCAAAATGTTCTCGAGGCCCGCCTCGTCAATCAAGATTGGTGAATGAGTGGCGATCAGCACTTGCAAGCCCCTGCGGAGCGACATGCGATCCAGAATGTCGAACGCGAGCCGCAAAAGATCCTCGTGCATATGAGAGTCTGGTTCATCCAGTAGCGCCACCTTGCTAGGGTTTCGAAAAAGAAAGGTAAGAAGATTCACAACCTGTAGAAAACCAGACCCAGCTGACACGAAGTCAAGCGCAACATCCGCCTCTTTGTATACCGCCTTTAGCCACAAGTCATTTTCGCCGTCAAATGGGACGTCGATGTCCGTGAGGTGAAACAAAGGTTCAATGATGTCTGAGAATTCTTCCCATTCACCCGATTGTCGTACCCCATAAACTAAGTTTCGAAGCACTTGGTTTTGCCGACCTTGGTGAATCATCGTATCGATCGAAACGGGACGATAATAGTCTTCGCGCGCTGTAACTCCTCCGGTACTCGGCACAAATACAGGTGCTAATCGCCGTACGTCTGCAAACTGCTTAGTGGTGAGCGTCACGTCATTGCCAGCAATCATAAAGTTGCGGCCGTATGCTTGATATAGATCGATGGCAAGCTCAGGCACATCGTCAGCTTGAACGGCAAGACGAATATGGGTTGGGTTGCGCTCGGTTCTTAGCCTCTGATTGAAAAAGACGTCGCGAACGTCGGCATATGGGATCACTGGGATTTCCGAGGTTTGGGTCTTACCTAGAACGACGTTCGCGTCGCGATCATCCGCGATCTGTTCAAGCGCCCAAAAGAAGAGTTGGAGCGCATGAAAAATGGTCGTCTTACCGGAGTTGTTGCCTCCAACGAGCAGGTTAAGCCGGCTGAACTCGACATCGTAGTGTCGGAACCCTTTGAAGTTCTGGATTGTCAGTCGACGGAGCATGCCCTTGCCCATTTTAAAGTCTCTGCGCATTGTAGCAGGCAATCAAAAGTGCTGCGGATTGTCGACCCGCAGTTAGTGTGCGGGGGGCTGACATTTGGGTCGAAGTGCAAGGGAATGGTTCCGACGTCGTGAACACCGGCATCGTTGAATGGACAGAGCCAGATCGCGCACGGCTGATGTGGGGATTGCCGCTCGTTTGGGCCTCGACCACAACCGGTAGTAGGTCGTGGTGGATGGACATACAAGATGTTGTGGCTTGCTTGACAGTTAGTGAACGAATGGGTAAATTGCGGGGTGCGAAGCGGTGCGAACGCCTGGAGAGTCCAGGGTCCGAAGTCGAAGGTCCAAGGTCGTAGGTTGGCGACAGGTTGGGCATGCAGCAGCCTGGCGGAACNCCACAGAGGTCGTTCCNTACAAGTGGATGGCGGCGCGGCCGAACGCCACAGAGGAAGCACCTCAGANGGGCGGANGTCGATCAGGGTTGNATATGCGCATAGCGCGCATAAGCGCATAGCAGAGGATTCCGACGTAAGTCACTTGGCGATAGTGAGTTAGGTCGAATCACTAGGCCGGAAAAAAGTTTTCGTGCGGATATGCGCTACGGAGCGCTGGA
>Ga0065705_10104475_pt1 | contig 14769 bp, 9 predicted proteins | sample SwibulcommuniRL2_FD_59092 | JGI IMG/M metagenome (GOLD analysis project Ga0065705, IMG submission 59092) | Bulk soil microbial communities from switchgrass field near Rose Lake, East Lansing, Michigan, USA - RL2 Bulk Soil v2 (version 2) | ecosystem: Environmental > Terrestrial > Soil >...
TCCGCTCCCCCCAACCCCCGCCCGGTCCGCGAATTCCGCGAGGAAGTCGAAGCCAACGGCCCGGTCCCAGACAACATGGAAAGTGGAGCACCTGTGAACAAGGAGAGAATCCGTACGGACGGTGGGGGACCCAGCGCCTCCGTCGTGGGCGAAAAGCTGGACATCACCGCATTGAAGGAAATGAGTATCACCGAGCTGACCAACATCGCCAAGGATCTCAACGTGGAAGGCGCCACGGCCATGCGAAAGCAGGAGCTCATCTTCAAGATCCTGCAGGCGCAGACCGAGAAAAGCGGTCTGATATTCGCCGAAGGCGTCCTGGAGTGCCTGCCCGACGGTTTCGGGTTCCTGCGGGCACCGGAGTACAACTACCTGCCGGGCCCCGACGACATCTACGTGAGCCCGTCGCAGATCCGCAAGTTCGACCTGCACACCGGAGACACGATTTCCGGGCAGGTGCGCCCTCCTAAAGAGGGCGAGCGCTACTTCGCGCTCATCAAGGTGGAAGCCGTCAATTTCGAGCATCCGGACGAGTCCAAGGAGAAGGTGTTTTTCGACAACCTCACTCCCTTGTACCCCAACGAGAGGCTCAAGCTCGAGACTTCCCGGGACAACATCTCGGCGCGCGTGATGGACATCCTCACTCCCATCGGCAAGGGGCAGCGGGGCCTCATCGTGGCGGCACCGCGCACCGGCAAGACGATGCTGCTCCAGGCCATCGCCAACAGCATCAGCCAGAACCACCCGGAGGTCATTCTCATCGTGCTGCTCATCGACGAGCGGCCCGAGGAGGTGACGGACATGCAGCGCTCGGTGAACGGTGAGGTCATCAGCTCCACCTTCGATGAGCCGGCCCAGCGGCACGTGCAGGTGGCGGAGATGGTCATCGAGAAGGCCAAGCGGCTGGTGGAGCACAAGAAGGACGTGGTGATTCTGCTCGATTCCATCACCCGCCTCGCCCGGGCCTACAACACCATCGTCCCCCCCTCGGGGAAGGTCCTTTCGGGCGGCGTCGATGCCAATGCTCTCCAGCGCCCCAAGCGGTTCTTCGGGGCGGCCCGTAATATCGAGGAGGGAGGCAGCCTCACCATCATGGCCACGGCCCTCATCGAGACCGGCAGCCGCATGGACGACGTCATCTTCGAAGAGTTCAAGGGAACCGGCAACATGGAAATCCACCTGGATCGGAAGCTGGCCGATCGCCGCGTTTTCCCATCCATCGAAATCACCCGCTCCGGAACCCGCAAGGAAGAGCTCCTTCTCTCCAAGAAGGAGCTGGACCGCACCTGGGTGCTTCGCAAGGTGCTCAACTCGCTGTCCAGTAGCGAGGCGATGGAACTGCTCATCGACAAGATCGGCAAGACCAAGAACAATGAGGAGTTCCTGGGCTCCATGAGCGAGGTGACCTAGAATCTGGAAGCCCCTCCCCGGGACCCGGGGCGCCCCACTGCCGGTGCGGCGGCTGGGAACGAGCCGGACGGAGGTTGGGCGGGGTGGATGGAATATCCTGGAGCCGGGTGGGGTTGCAGGAAATCCGGCTGGTAACCTAAAATGCGCGGAAACACGGAGAGTCCCATGAAAGCCAAGATTCACCCCGATTATCAGAATGTCACGGTGGTCTGCGCCTGCGGCGAGACCTTCGTGACCCGGAGCACCAAGAAGGACCTGCGTCTGGAGATCTGCTCCAAGTGCCACCCCTTCTTCACCGGCAAGCAGAAGCTCATCGACACCGCCGGCAGAGTGGAGCGCTTCAACCGGCGGTATTCACAGTCGACCGGCACGAAGAGCTGAGGCGGGCGGATCCCGTGTCTGAAGAAGTGCTTCTCGGAGGCCAGGCGGTCCTGGAAGGCGTGATGATGCGCGCTCCGGGTGCCTATGCGGTAGCCGTCCGCAAGAAGGGAGGGGAAGTCGTCACCCTGCGCCGCGAGGTGATCCGTCTCTCGGATCGCTATCCGGCATTGAAAATGCCCGTGCTGCGCGGCGTGGTGGTGCTGTTCCAGTCCCTGGCCTTGGGAATCCGCGCGCTGAATTTTTCGGCCGAGCAGGTTCTGGAGGAAGAGGATTCCCGTCCCGAGAAAAAGTCCTCCGGCTCATTCGGTATTTTCCTGTCACTCCTCCTGGCCCTGGCTTTCGCCTTGGGGCTGTTCTTCTATCTCCCCCTGCTTCTCACGGAAGGCCTGGTGCGGCTGGCGCCCGTTCTGAAGGGCTCCCTCCCCTTCAACCTGGTGGAAGGGACCATCCGCATCGCCCTGTTCATCGGCTACATCCTGGCGATTTCGGCCCTTTCGGACATGCGCAGGGTGTTTCAGTATCATGGCGCCGAGCACAAGGTGGTCTCCACCTATGAGGCGGGGGAGCCTCTCACCGTGGAGTTCGCCAGAACGCACAGCACGCTGCACCCCCGGTGCGGCACCAGCTTTTTACTGTTCGTCATGGTGATTTCCGTGCTCACCTTTTCCCTGGTTCCCACTTCCGCTTCCTTCGGCGTGAAGCTCGCTTCCCGCCTGTTTCTCCTGCCGCTCATCGCCGGGCTCTCCTTCGAGCTGTTGCGCTCCAGCGCCAAACACCGGGGCAATCTCATCTACGCCGCGGTAGTGACCCCGGGAATGTGGATGCAGCGACTCACCACCCGCGAGCCCAACGACGATCAGCTTCAAGTGGCCATCGAGGCCCTGAGGGTGGCGCTGGGCGGCACACTCCCCGAGCGGCGAGAAGCGTTCCCCCTCTAAGGCGACGGTCCTGCCATGTTTGAAAAGCTCAATGCACTGGAAAAGCAATACGAAGACCTCTCGCGCCGGATGAGCGATGCCGACGCCATGAAGGACAAGGCCCGCTACCTGGCCGACGCCAAGGCCTATTCGGACTTGGAGCGCGTCGTGGAAGCCTACCGGGAGTTCAAGGGCATCGAGAACGAGATCCTGGAGACGGAGAAGATTCTCAAGAGCGCCGATCCTGATCTGAAACAACTGGCCAGCGAAGAAAGGGAGGAGCTGCAGCGGCGCCGGGAGGCGCTGCTGGAAGAAATGAAGCTGCTCCTGGTGCCCAAGGACCCCAACGACGAGAAAAACGTGATCCTGGAGGTTCGGGCCGGGACCGGCGGCGAAGAGGCCGCGCTGTTCGCCCAGGAGCTGTTCCGCATGTACAACCGGTACGTCGAGCGCAAGGGGTGGAAGCTCGAGGTCCTGGACATGAGCGAGTCGGAGCTGGGGGGCCTTCGTGAAGTCATCGCCACCATCGAAGGGAAGAACGCCTACTCGAAGCTGAGGTACGAGAGTGGCGTCCACCGGGTGCAGCGGGTCCCGAAGACGGAGGCGTCGGGCCGGATCCACACCTCCACCGCCACGATCGCCGTCCTTCCGGAGGCGGAGGACGTGGAGGTGGACATCAACGATAAGGACCTGCGCATCGATCGTTTCTGCTCCACGGGGCCCGGCGGACAGAGCGTCAACACGACCTACTCGGCCATCCGCATCACCCACATTCCCAGCGGGCTCGTGGTGCAATGCCAGGACGAGAAGTCCCAGCACAAGAACAAGGCCAAGGCGCTCCGGGTGCTCCGCTCGCGCCTCCTGGACATTGCCCAGAGGGAGCAGCACGAGTCCATCGCCAAGGACCGGCGTACCCAGATCGGCACCGGTGATCGATCGGAGAAGATCAGAACCTACAACTTTCCCCAGAGTCGCGTCTCCGACCACCGCATCAATACCACCATCCATCAGATTGAATCATTCATGGACGGCAACCTCGATCCGCTCCTGGATCCCCTGATTTCCCATTTCCAGTCCGAGAGGCTCAAGGCAGAAACTGGCGTGGCGGCAGCGCCACCCGCGTCCGCCACCTCAGGCTCGTGAGCCCCGCACCCTCTCCAACCCTGCAAGAGCTCGTCCGCGAAGGAGCGGGCTACCTGGAAGCGCGGGAGGTTCCATCCGCCCGCTTCGATGCCCAGGTCCTGCTCGCCCACGCCCTGGGGATGTCGCGATCCGACCTGCTGCAGCGCGCTGATGAAGCGGCCACGGAGCCCGCAGTGCGCGCCTTCTGGAAGACGCTTCGGCGCCGCGGAGAGCGCGTGCCCCTTCAGCACCTCACTGGCGTGCAGGAGTTCTGGTCCCTGGAGTTTGAGGTTTCTCCGGCGGCCCTCATTCCCCGGCCGGAGACCGAGCTTCTGGTGGAGGAGGCGCTTCGCCAGGGGCGCGGATCTTCTCCTCGGATTGCCGACATCGGCACGGGCAGTGGCAACATCGCCGTGGCCCTGGCCCGGGAGCTTCCCGCAGCCCGCATCGTGGCCACGGACACGAGTGCGGCAGCGCTGGAGCTGGCGCGCCGCAACGCACAGCGGCACGGGGTCGCCGCGAGAATCCAGTTCGTGCAGGGAAACATGGCCGAGCCTCTGAAGGAAACTGTCGAGCGAGAGAGCCTGGATTTGCTCCTTTCCAACCCACCCTATATCTCCGCCGCGGATCTGGCTTCGCTCCAGCCGGAGGTGCGCGAATATGAGCCGAGAGAAGCCCTCACGCCGCCTGAAGGGGGCGGCCTGGCGCTCTATCCGGGGCTGCTGGATGCCGCGGCAGTGTTTCTCCGCCCTGGAGGAGTGGTGATTCTGGAGCTGCCTGCCGGCGGAGCCGATAGCATCCCGGTGCTCATGACTGGCCGCGAATCCCTGGAGCTGCTGACCGTTCGCGCCGACTATTCGGGGATTCTCAGGGTGATGGTGGCGAGGCGGAGACTGCCATGAAGGATCCCAAGGCTCCCATGAGAAGCGTCGAGGAAGCCCTGGAGATCGTCCTCCGGGAGACGGGTGTGCTGTCCGCAGAGCGCATCAGCTTGGAAGAGGCTGCCGGACGGGTGCTGGCGGAAGAAGTCTTCGCCGACGCCGACCAGCCTCCCTTCGCGAAAGCCATGATGGATGGCTTCGCGCTTCGCAGCCTGGATGTGTGTGCCGCGCCCGTCGAGCTGGAGGTGATTGAGGAAATCCCCGCTGGCACGATGCCCAGCCATGCCTTGAAACAGGGCCAGGCGGCCCGGATCATGACCGGAGCGCCGCTGCCGGAGGGGGCGGACGCCGTGCAGATGGTCGAGAAAACCGAGTCTGTCCGGGATGGCGGATGGGTCCGGATTCTCGAAGCGGTGGGACCGGGCGGCCATGTGGCGCCCCGGGGGCGGGAGCTCAAGGCAGGGGAGACGGTCCTCCTGCCGGGGGAGTCCCTCACTCCTCCCAGAATCGGGGTTCTCTCCAGCGTAGGCAAAGCAACGGTCCTGGTCCACCGGCGGCCGCGCGTTGCCGTGGCGCCGACGGGAGACGAGCTGGTGAGCTGGGATGCGACTCCGAGCCCCGGGCAAATCCGTAATGGCAACGGTCCGGCACTGGCTGCGTCTTGCCGCCAGCTCGGCGCCGAGGTGCTGGATTTGGGAATCATCCGAGACGATGCGGCGGCGCTGGAGAAGTGTCTCCAACAAGGACTGACGACGGATCTTCTGCTGCTATCGGGGGGAGTCTCCATGGGGACCTACGATCTGGTCGAGCCGGCGCTGGAGCGCGGAGGAGTGGAAATCTTTTTCAGGCAGATCGCCATACGTCCCGGCAAGCCCGCAGTGTTCGGGCGCAAGGGAAATTGCCTGGTGTTCGGGCTTCCCGGAAACCCCGTCTCTTCCCTGGTGATTTTCCAGGTCCTGGTGGCGCCGGCGCTGCGGAAGATGCAAGGAGAAGCGAGGTGGGAAGGATCCAGCTTGGAGGCGCTTCTTGAAGCGCCGGTGACTCAGCATACGGGCCGCACTTCCTACCTTCCCGGGACCCTCCGGTTCGACGGCGCGGCGGCCCGCATCCATCCGATCCCCACCAGCGGCTCAGCCGACCTTCCAGCCTACTCCCGAGCCAACGCCCTGCTCATCATGCCCGCCGACCGGGACCGGGTCGAGGCGGGAGAGAAGCTCCGCGTGCTCCTTCTGGATTGAGTCCCGCAGAAAGAATGGCTCGGCGCAGCCATTTCGACATCCGTCTCGAGACTTCTAAGGAATCAGTGGCCCCTGCCTGGAGCTTGCTCGGGGCCCGGGTGGAGCAGGCTTTGGATCTCTTCCCGGGTCCTGACGCCGAAAAACTTATAGTGCTTGTAAGTCTGGACGGTTCGCTCTTCCCAGGCGAGATGTACCCGAGCGGGCAGTGCCGCTTTCGAGAGGGAGTAGAGGCTCGAGACGACCTCAGCCCGGCTCGGGAATCTCATCCCGTTCTTGACCATCCCGAACTCGGTGCTGGCTGTCTGGATTTCATAGAACCGGGCGGCTGGCTCCTCATCCCCGGCGGTAGGCAGCTCCAGGTCTCGCTTCAGATTCTCCCAGTTTTCGTGTTTATCCGCTTTCATGGCCTGGACCCTCAGAATCTGGAAGGTCTCCGGATCCACCCAAGCGGTGCCGAACCAATCGTTGATCGCTTCCTTATAGGGCGGAATCGGCTCGAAGTGGATCATTTGCGCTTTGACCCCAAGCGCTTCCGCCTCACCGAGCCCCTCGTAGTGAAAGAGCCTTTGTCGTTTGCTGTTGAAGATCAGAACCCAGAAATAGGCGCGCGTGAGAAAATGATTAAAGCCCAGCTTGGCGGGGTCCACTTCCGGTCGCACCCCCTTCCCCTTGTTCATGCGGTAATCCTGCAGGGAGCCGCCCGGCTCGTGAACGAAGATGTACTGGAAGTGTCGGATCCGAGCCGCACTGAAGGGTTCGGTAATTGTCTCGTCACAGGTGAACCTCAGGGCCGTGTCGAGATAGAGGCGGCTGGCTCGATCCATCCCCATCAAAAGTTCGGGAAGCCCGGGCGCCTCAGGGGACGTCTGAGGGGTTCCTCCTAGAAGGAGAAGGGCGGTGACCAGAAGCGACGAGCGCGCGGCCCAGTTCACGGGCTCTCCTCAGGGATGCGACTGGATGTCCTGATAGAGACGCTGCAGCGCCGCGTCTTCGGGGCGGGTGCTCAGCCTTTGTCGCAGAAAGGACAGGGCCTCGTCCCGGCGCTTCAGCGCCACGTAGCTCAAGGCAGTCCCAAGATCGGTGCGCTTCGGGTCCGAGCCCAGACGGGCGGCGCTCTGGAACGCGACAAGCGCTCCCTCGGCCTGGCCCAGATTCAGCCGGGCATTGCCGAGTGCCAGCAGCAGATTTCCGTCGGACGATCCGGCCGCAGCTTTCTCCAGAACCACCGCGGCTTCCTCCCAGCGGCGCAGGTCCATCAGAGTCAATCCGAGGTTGAGCGCGAAGCGGGAATCGCCCGGGTTCAGCTCCACCGCCCGGCGGAACTGTGCCAACGCGGCCTGCTGGTTGCCGCTCTGCGCGTCCAGGACTCCCAGCAGATTGTGATACTCGTCGATGCGCTCGCTCTTCTTGAGACCCGCCTCGAGAATGGGACGCATCTCACCCAGAGCTCCTTGCTTGGCGTAGAGAGCGGCGAGAGGTCGGGCGGCGGCCACCAGAGTTGGATCGGAAGCCAGGGCCGCCTGATACAGGTGCATCGCCTGAGGGATGTTTCCCGCGGCCTCCGACAGCACTCCCTCGCAGGCGTTTTTGACGGCTGGGGCTTCGCTCAATCGGCTCCGATGATCCTCGAAAAATTTTCTCGCCCCGGCCGGGTCTCCCAGATCCAGGGCCAGCTGGACGTACCAGAGGATCGAATCCTCGGCCATCGCGTCGGGCACCGACTTCCAGCCTTCCTGGAGGGCGGTGAGCGCCTCGCGCTTCCGCCCCAAGGCATCGTACGCCTCGGCCAGCATGGCGTAGCTCTTGGGGAGCTTTTCCCTGAGATTGGCCTGGTCGAGCTCCCGGATGGCGTTCTCGTATTCCCGGCGGCTCAGGTAATAAGTCGCCAGATTCCGGTGGTAGCTCACCGCGGTCTCTTCCACCTCGTCTTCTTCGGAGCTCGGCACCGCCGCGGCGGCCTTGTTCTCGGGGACCGAGGAGTCGGCCCCCACATAACCCAAGGCGCGCAGCTGCGCCATCATCTCCGCAGAGACGGCTTCCGAGTCTCCTTCCGCTTCCGTCTGACGCTTCTCTCCCAGGCCCTCGTAGGTCGGGAGCGAAGCGGGCGGGTACTTTCGCAGGAATTCAGGGTCGAGAGCGTCTGAGATGACGTGTCCAGGCATGTCAGAGGGGATGGGCGCACCCAGCAGCGCGAGAAGCGTCGGGGCGATGTCGTAGAGATCGGCCCGCTGGCGAAGCGAGCCCCTGGCGGCCGACGGCCCGCTCAGGATAAAGATGCCGTCTTCCCGGTGCCACTCCACCGGCTGATCCACCGTGTAGGGGAGAACTCCCTCGGGGCGACGCTCCCCGGTCTTGAAGCCATGATCCGAGATGACCATTACGGTTGTCCCGGCTCCGGCCTTGCGCGCCAGCTCGCCCAGGAGCCGGTCCTGGTATAGGTAATAGGCGGTCACGACATTGTTAAACTCAGCATACTCCTGAGAGCTTACCATCTGCATTTTCGGCGGCCGGTAGTGCTGAAATCGGTGTCCCACCAGATCGATGCCCTCGAAGTAGATGGCTGTCAGGTCGAAGGGACCACGGCCCAGGAGATTCAGCCCCGCCACCTGGTAATTCCGCGCCGCGGTGAGAATCTTCAGCAAGAGTCCCACGGGATCCTGGACCGGGGGTTTCCCCTTCTCCCCCTCGGGAGTCGCCGGCGGATGGGCAATCCAATTGAGGCCGGCGCGGTACTCCTCCTGGGTGACGGGGGCGAAGGTGCGGAGCTCCTCCAAGGAGATTTCTGACGGTCTAGAAAAATCAGGGAGCAAAGAGGCGAGCGTTTCAGGGGGGTACGTGTAACCGGGGCTGGCTGCCAGGGTTTCCCGGTTCGGCAGCATGCTCAGAGCCGCCACCCGATCGGTCACCATCACCCCATGAATTCGATCCGCGGGGTAGCTCGCCCACCAGCCCACGACCGCCGCGCTGCGGTCCAGATCGGACAGGATGTTCCAGATCGCCTTCACTTTGCGGTATCGGCTGCTGATCGGGACTCTGGCGCCTGTCTTGGCTTGAACGACGCTGAAATCGGCCACTCCGTGAACATCGGGTCCTTTTCCCGTTGCCACGGTGGTCCAAAGCAGTGGTGAAACCATGGGATTGTAGGATCGCAAGGGGCCCTGGATGCCCCGATCCAGGAGCGCTTTGATATTCGGAAGGCGCCCCTGCGCCAGGAGCGGATCGATCGATTCCCAGTCAGCCGCGTCGAGACCGATCAGCAGAACATGGACGCCGGTCGAATGCGCCAGCGCGCGGGCCTGGCTCCTCAAAGTGCTAACCCGGAACTCTTCGGGAAGCTGGATGTCCCATTTCAGTGAAGATATCTCGAGCCCCACCGCGGCCATGCGGCGGGTCAAGGCGGAGCTCAGGGAGGCGTCCAGCGCGCCGCGGTCCAACAGCTCGGAGGCGGAGCGGGTGGTGGTCAGCTCGGCGATGGCGGCTGTGGCGGTCTGCTCGAGCAGGGGATGGAACCCCAGCTGCTTTTCGCGGGCAGCCTGCGCCAGAGCTTGCAAGTTCGCCCGATAGTGGAAGGCGAGCACGGCCTCGGCCTTGACCCCCTCGCGATTTGCCACCGGCAGGGGTGGCAAGGCCCCCTCACCCTCCTGTTTCAGAATCCGGGTGGAGGTGAGGGGCGATGCGAAATGCCAGCCCGGCGGGAAAATCCTGCCTCCGTTCGTCCCGAAGTGAGCGGCGGGAACGTGCACCAGCCCCCGCCCGGTCCAGAGCGCGCCGGCGGCCAGCAGGCCGAAGAGGACAAGGATCGAGACGATTGCGACCCAGTGGCGCTTCACGAGGCGAGTCTAGCCCAGATGACAAAAAAAAGGGCCCGCGTGAGGCGGGCCCCCGACTCCGGCGGAATGGAGTCTAGAACGACCAGTTCACCGAGAGCCGCATCGTCCGCGGCGGCCCAAAGTCGTTGGGGGTCAGGAAATCCGGGTCCGTGATCCCGGCGATCGACTCCACGTTGTCGTCGAACTGCCTCGCTTCCTGGTTGTTGAACAGGTTGAAGACGGCCAGGGCGAGGTTCAATTGAGATTTCGTCCCGAACTTGATCGGGTAGCTGAAGTTGACGTCGAAGGTGACGATGTCCGGAGTCCTCCCCAGGTAGCCACGCTTGACCTTCTTGTAGTTGTAGAGAAAGAGCGTGGAAACCGTGCAATTGGGCGTGGGTGCGGCGCCGCAGGCGGGCAGATCGAAAAAGTCGTTCCCGGTGCCTTGCGCGAGAATATCCGGGGCACCGTCTCCATTGACGTCCTGCCACCAGGCATAGTTGGGGTTGATGCCGGGAATCTCCCCGGCATTCTGGTAGCTGGGATGGGCCAGAAACGGTTGGCGCGGCGTGCCGGATTGCCAGTTCATCCCACCGCCGATGGTGAACCCGCTGGCCCACCGGTAGTAAGGGAAGACGTTCAGCACGTGCGTCCGGTCGGTGTTCAGGAATCCGCTGAAGAACTGCCCCTCCATGAGCGGCGAGTTGGGAAAGTCGAACAGCGAGCTGATGTTGGGATCGCTCTGCCCGTTGTCGTTGCGGAACAGCCCTTCATAGTTCCCAATCAACTGCGCGTAGCGGTAGTTGATCGACATGGCCCAGTTGTTGGAATAGGTCTTGTTCAGGACGAACTCGAAGGCCTTGTAGTCCCGCTTGGGATTGGGAAACCCGGCGGAGGCGGGGGTATTCTGGGCCGGATTGGCCAGGACATATTCGCCGAACGGGGCCGGGTCGAAGGAGCCGGCCGCGACTCCGGGGCAGGTGACGCCCGAGCTGGGAAAGGGATCGCAGGGGTATCCGTAGTTGGTGCCGTAATAGTAGTTCTGGATAGACTCCAGCGCGGTGAACTGGACGTCCTCCAGCACGCGGCCCTGATAGCGGAAGATGCCCCTCACCTCGATAGACAGGTCGGGGCGGAGCTGTTGCTGATAACCCAGGACATACTCGTCCTCATAGGGAAGTTTCGTGCCCTCCTGGACGCGGGTGTTGGGGAAGCCCTGGAAGTTGGGAGCCCCGACCTGCGTGGCCTGCTGATCCCAGGGCTGTATCACGTTCGGCGTGCCCGCGAGAGCGTATTCCACGCGTGAGCTGGAAGTCTCGCTGCTGAACGACCGGACCGCCAGGTCATTGGGGACCCGCTCATAATACCGGGCGTAATTGGCGTAGAGCTTGCTCCTCGCATTGCCCAGGACATCGAAGGTAAACCCCAGTCTCGGCGAAAACTCCCAATCGAAGGCGTAGCTCCCCGGCGTGAAGGTGGTCGTGCCCACCCGGTTCGCAGCGGTCAGATCCACCGGGAGGGTATAACTCCCGGACCCTTCGATCTTCTCGTGGGTGGCCCGTACGCCTGCCTTGAAGACCCAGCGGGGCGAGGCCTGCCAGGTGTCCTGGATGAAGAAGTTCATGTCGTTCGTCTTGGTCGCGTCCGGGGTGGGATAGTAGCGGTTCCGGACCATCCGGTAATCCGTCGTGCCACGCCGGTCAATCGTGGCCCCCGAGGTCGTAGCCACGGGGACCTGATTGTAGACAGAATCATCGCAGGTATCTCCTGGAAAGCCTGCGTCGTCACAGCCGGTCGGAGGGCAGGTATCGCCGGGAAAACCGATCGTGTCGCAGTCGCCCTGGCTGGCGCAGCCCAGTCCCGAGAGGGTGCAGACTTTGGTGCGGCAGGGGAGGCCTGAAAGGGTGCAGGTATTCGCGAAGAAGACGTTCGTGGTCGGACCCGTATAGCTCTGATCGTCCAGGTACTCGAGCTTGCTGTACTCCATTCCGTACTTCAGCTCGTTGTTTCCCGGCAGGACATTGGTCATCTTCACTGACAACTGCGTGCTGATGTCGCTTTGAACCGACAGGAAACCGGTGCCCCCCGTGAAGTTCGCGGGTCCCACGGGAACTTCTCCCGAGTTGAACAGGATCTGGACGCGCCGGTCCCGGATCCGATAGCCGTCAACCACCGTTTCCTCGCTGAACCTGCCGTCGTGGCGGGAAAGCTGCGCATCGATGAAGAACTTGGGGGAGAGGATGCCGTTGTACTTGAAGGCGACGTTGTTGGCGCCGTAGCGCGTGCCGCTTTGGCCCCCTCCCTGGTCGTAGTCCGAGTAGAGCAGCGCGGACACACCGCTGCGGTTGAACAGGTCGGCATTCTGGGGCCCTGTTTGTCCACGGGAAGGATCGCCGAAGACGGTGAAGTCCAGCCGGTGGTTGTTGGCCGGAAACCAGGTCAGCTTGCCGGCGTAGTTGTAGGTGCGCCGCGTGCGCTCCTGATCCGGCAGCTGGGAGGCAGGGAAGGCCTGCGTGCCGGCGATGTCGGAGATGTCCGGGTCGCACCCCACGCAGGTCGGGAAGATGACCGAAGGGGCCGAGAAGAAGGTCTGGGTCTCCAGCGGATTGATCGCCACGAACCAGAAGAGCTTGTCCTTGATGAACGGCCCACCCATGGAGAATGCGAAATCATAGATGTTCTCCTCGCGGGTGTTGACGAAGCCCACCTCGAAGCGGACCAGCTCCCGGGACCCCTCCAGGGCGCCCACAGTGTCATAGAAGGCCAGGTTTCCCTTGAGCTCGTTGGTGCCTGTCTTCACGATGGCATTCAGGACTCCGCCCAGGGCCTGGCCGAATTCCGCTTCGAAGCCGCCGGTCTTTATCTGCACTTCGTCCAGGAAGTCGGAGGTCACTCCGGTGCCCAAGGAGCCGTAGATGGAGTTGAAGGAGCCGATGCCACCGTATCCCGTGTTGGTGATGTTGACCCCATCGATGATGTACGAGTTCTCCAGACCCGTGGCGCCGCCGATGGAGTAGTTGCCCGCTCCCGTCCCGCCGCCGCTCACGACCCCCGGGGCGGTGGCAAACAGGTTGCTGTAGGTCCGTCCCACGGGAATGTTCGCCGTGAAATCGTCGACATTGACGTTGGTGCCCGTGCCGGTAGAGGTGCGATCCACCACCGGGGCCTGGCCCGTGACCGTCACCTTCTCGACCTGGCCGGGTTGCAGGGCATAGCTCAGCCGGGTCTTCTCGTTCAACTTGACGACGATGCCGTCCTGGACCACCGTCGCTGAACCAGCCGCTATCACCTGGACCGAGTAAACTCCCGGCGTCAGGAAGGGGATGATGAAATAGCCGTTTTTGTCGGTAACGGCCTTTCTGGCCCCCTGCGGCGACAAGGCGGTGACCACCGCGTCCGCGATCGGCTTGCCCTTATCGTCCGTCACGGTCCCATGGATGGTCCCCGAGGTGACTTCCTGGCCGAGCGCCGGCAGCGTGAGGCCGGACAGTGTGGCCAGGAGGCACACGTAGAACAGGCTGCGTCTTAACATAGAGCCTCCTCTAAAGGGATACCTGTGCGGGGATGGGGGCGGCGGAAGGCGCAACGCCCCACTACGGGGCATACCGCGGAACTTGGCCATCCGAACAACGGGTTTTTCTGGGTCAAAGAGAGCCTTCCTACCTTTCCGACTCAACTTCGGATGGGAGAAGGACTCGGCTAGTAATTCGAATCTAGATCAGGACTTTGGACATGTCAAGCCTCCCGCGGGGCCCGATCTTTTCTGTCCACGGTCTGAAAATGGAATGCTACAATATGGGCAAGTATTCCCTGCCGCGGAGTGAAACGATGAGCCGCCAGGACCGTTTTCGCAAGCTGTTTCGTTCCGTCATCCTATCGGCCACGGCATGGACCTTCTGCAGCCTGGCCCACTCCCAGCAGGTTTCCTACGATCCCCACAAATTCATGCTCGCCCGATCGCACTACACGAAAGCCATGCAGCTGCTGGCGGACAACAAGCTGGGCGAGGGCGAAGCAGAGCTGCTGGAGGCGGTCAAGACCTTCCCGCAGCTCGCCGAGGGCTTCATCGAGCTGGGCAACCTCTCCATGCGCCGGGGGGAATACCGCGAGGGGCTGGAGCGCTATCTGAAAGCCCGCGACGCCCTCTCCGCGCTGCAGGGGATCAAGCGCCAGCAGGAGGCGGAGCGACAGCGCCAGCTGCAGGAGAGCATCGACCTCCTCAACGAGCGGATCAGCGATCTCAGCCGCAGCCAGCGGTCCTCGGACCAGGGAAAGATTCAGCAGGCCATGGTGCACCTCGAGAAGCTGCAGCAGGAGAAGACCAACGCCCAGCCCTCCATCGAGTCCCCCTTCACCCCCGAGGTCCACTTTCTGGTGGGGACCGCTCAGATGAAGCTGGAGCAATTCGAGGAGGCGGCGAAGGAGTTTCAGAATGCGCTGACCCTGCGCCCGAACTTCGGAGAGGCGCACAATAACCTGGCCGTGGTGCTCTACTACCGGCGCGACTACCCGGCGTGCTGGGAGCATCTGCGCGCGGCAGAGCGCGCCGGCGTCCGAGTGGATCCGCTGTTCAAAGAAGAGCTGACCGCCGTCTTCCCGGAGCCGGCTGCGGCGACTCCGTGAATTGTCCTGGACGCTCCTCGGGGCTCTGTTGTCCCCCGGGCTTGGCACGCCTGGGTCTGGAGGCCGCCTCCCGGCCGGGGTCAGGCTAGCGGCGGGGCAGCAGGGCTTCGCCGAGCGAGCGGAGGGAGGAATAGAGGTAGCCCGAGAGGAACAAAAGAACGAAGGGAATTGATACGTAGATTCCCTTGCGCATGGCGTAGGCCAGCACGAAGACAAAGTAGAGGGCCGCCCCCAGCTCCAGCAGCGCCAGCGGCGAGAGTCTTCCTCGATAATCCTTGGTGGCCGAAGTGCCGGCTCCGCGTCTCACGTCGAGCTTCGGCGTCCTGACGAAGTCGGACTTCCTGCCCCAAACCGCTTCCAGCACGGCCTGCGAGTTGTTCACACATAG
>Ga0065705_10002680_pt1 | contig 14705 bp, 17 predicted proteins | sample SwibulcommuniRL2_FD_59092 | JGI IMG/M metagenome (GOLD analysis project Ga0065705, IMG submission 59092) | Bulk soil microbial communities from switchgrass field near Rose Lake, East Lansing, Michigan, USA - RL2 Bulk Soil v2 (version 2) | ecosystem: Environmental > Terrestrial > Soil >...
ACAGCTCGGGGATTTGCGCAAAGGCAGGAGCGGTTGCCAGGGTGGCACAAACCGCCGTCGCGGCAGCGGCACGACACAGCAGTGACGTCATTGCGGACCTCCATCGCCAGGGGAACCACCNGAGACGATGCGGCCGTCGGCGAGCGTCACACGCCTGGCGTCCATCAGGTGTGAGCCGTCGCGCGCNCGGTAGCCGTCGACGGTCATGGTGTCTCCGAGCTTGAGGTCTCCGCGCTTGAACCCGCGGCGCGAGAGCTGTGCCGGAGCGGCTCCCTCGCAGCCCCACGTGACCACGGTGCCGTCCGGCTCTTTGACGTCGAGATAGAAGTAGGTGTGCGGATTGCCCCACTCGACTTTCGAGAGCGTGCCTGTGATGCGGATAGCCTTGGTGGGGTCGTACTGCGCCGCAAACGAGTGGTGTGCCGCAAGCCGCATCCCGGCGGCACCCACGACGAACGCCACGAGAAACGCGAGCCTGATCTTCATCGTGATTCCTCTCGAAGCTAATCTTACTCCGCGCGCCTCTTGAGGCCCGGGGCGAGCATCTATAGGCCAACGGCTGAGAACTTCAGGTCGCCTCTACGAGCCAATCGAGCGAGCGACTCCCAACAGCCGCTCCTTCGACGGTCGCTCGACGGGCAGCGTTTCGTGATGATCAAGCGGACCGCGGCCACGGTAGCACCGCGGCTGATCTGCGCGATGTTCGGATGATTCAGCGCCGCAAGTGTCTTCGCCTCGCGCTCGAACCGCGCAAGTCGATCGGCGTCCTGAGCGAACGCCTCCGGCAGCACCTTGATTGCGACCGGCCGTTCGAGATTGCAGTCGATGGCCCGACACACCTCACCCATCCGGCCGGCACCGATTGCGGATATGACTTCATATGGGCCGAGGCGCGTGCCAGCAGGCAGGGCCATCTGGTACGGGGCTGATTACAGGGGGAGGGACCTGGACAGAGGCGTGTGCGAATTTGTGCGAATAAAGTCGTCGCATGCGTTCGCTTGAGCACGCTCCTGCCCACCATCCGTCTGCAGGACACGCGTCAGTTCACATCGGCACAGCAAATCAACCAGCTTGAGGGGCTGGCGGTAGCAATACCGTGGGGGTTCGAGTCCCCCCTTCCGCACCAGTTGTTGGTTCTCAAAACGTAGGGATCCTTCCTGACAACTTCTTCAACGGCCGGCGCTCTCACCGAGGGAACCCAGCCAGCAGCACACAACGGTTGCAGGTGTAGGATCGGCCCACGTTCGTCGCTCGAATCGGGCAAGGTCTTTATGAACCCTGAGCGGTGGAAGCAGGTCTCGCAGCTCTTTCATGCTGCGCTAGCGCGTGATGCAGCCGAGCGGGCGACGTTTCTCACCGGCGAGTGCGCCGGTGACCACGAGCTGCGCCAGATCGTTGAATCGCTCATCTCGCAGCAGAGTGCCGCCGGACAGTTCATAGATGAGCCGGTGTTCGAGATGCTGGCGAAGCCGGATCCCGAAGGCAGAGCGAACGATCTGGACAAGACGTCGGCCGACACACTGAATGTCGGCGTACAACAAGCCACGGGATTCACGCCGCGAATGGAGGGCAGGCGTCTCGGTGCCTACCGCATCACGCGGGAAATCGGGCACGGCGGCATGGGAGCCGTTTATCTGGCGGCTCGAGCCGATGACGTGTTCCATAAGCAAGTGGCGATCAAGATCGTGCGCACAGGACTGGCAAACGCCGACCTCCTCCGCCGGTTCCATCAGGAACGTGAGATTCTCGCGTCGCTGGATCATCCGGCAGTTGCGCGAGTCATCGATGGCGGGAGCACTGAAGAAGGCCTGCCCTACCTGGTGATGGAGTATGTTGACGGGCGGCCGATCGACGCGTGGTGCGACCAGCGCCGGTTGAATGTCTCGGAACGGTTGAAGCTATTCCGTTCGGTGTGTGCGGCGGTCCAGCATGCGCACCAAAGACTCGTCTTGCACCGGGATATGAAGCCCGCACACATCCTGGTGACCGCCAACGGCGACGTCAAATTGCTCGATTTTGGCATCGCGAAGCTGTTTGCCGACGAGGGTCTGGCGAGGACGCAACCGGAAACCGAGACGGCGATGCGGATCATGACACCAGAGTACGCCAGCCCGGAACAGGTCAGAGGAGATGCGGTTCACACAGCAAGTGACGTCTATGCTCTGGGCGTCGTCCTGTACGAATTGCTGACGGGGCGCTGGCCGTACGGGGTGCGCGGCCGCCTGCTATACGACGTCATTCGCGCAATCTGTGACGAAGAGCCGACGCGGCCGAGTATCGCCGTGAGCCCCATGGAAGAGGCTCCCCCGGCGAACGTGGCAGAGGGAAGTGTGAACGCGTTGCGCCGCCGGTTGGAAGGCGATCTGGACAATATCCTTTTGAAGGCTCTCGAGAAGGACCCGTCCCGCCGGTACACCTCGGTCGAGCAATTCAGCGAGGACATTCGGAGACATCTGGAAGGGTTTCCAGTCAGTGCCCGGAAGGATACCGTTGCGTACCGGACGCACAAGTTCGTCCGTCGACACCGGATCGGCGTTGCGGCTGCCGCCGTGATCGTCATGTCGCTGTTCCTGAGCACGTTGACAACACTGTGGGGATTGCAGGTCCCCAGGCAGATCTCGACACCGGCCCTAGTTCTCCTCAACTACATTGCTCTGGTCGGCCTCGGCGGCGCGGTCTACTTTACGCAGCCGAAGGTCTGGCGATTCGCAGGAGCGCTGTGTGGCGGGCTGGTCTTCGCGCTTCTGATTATGCCCTTCAGAGTCTCGAGCGCCTCTCCCGCGCGGCTTCTGATGTATTCGGCTGCCTTGGCGGCGGGCACTATCCTCTCGTTGATCGGCTGGCGCGTCACCCGGCGATTCGGCTGGCGTGGTCAGATTGCATTCATTGCCATTATCAGCATCTGGGGACCGTTGAGAACCCGCGCGTACGCAATGGCATCGAATGCACTCGTGGTTGCGCCTGGATTTCAGGGATACATTTCAGACGCTGCGAGATGGGCGTTTGCGATCGTCCTGTCTCAGTTGATGATGCGCGTTGTTGCCGGGCCTGCGCGGAAGGACCTGCTGGCGCGCGTTCAGCGCAACAGGGATCAGGCACAGCCTGCATCGTTCTGAGTCCCACTCGCCGCGCGTCTCTTGCGCCGCGCGGCAGGTTGATCTCGTCAAGCAGCGCTCGTAATCCTCGAAGCGTGTGCGAATGTGTGCGAATAGAGTCGTCGCATGCGTGCGCTCCAGCACGCTCCTGCCCAACATCCGTCCGCAGGAGACGCGTCAGTTCACATGAGCACGGCAAATCAACCAGCTTGAGGGGCTGGCGGTAGCAATACCGTGGGGATTCGAGTGCCCCCTTCCGCACCAAACCCTGCTAAGAAGGAACCGGTGCCCAGCCCCACATGACGACAGCGGACAGAAGGAGTACGTGAGGGACCAAGGGATGGGATTCCCGATGTCGACGACCAACCCAACGGACTTCAGCGGCGGGATACCACCCAGGCTTGCCGTCAGCGGGAACGACTCCGGTGGCGATCGCGTCCAGCGCCTCTTACCAGATGGTGGTATGGGTGCTGTCAGCGATACGCACCAACAACTGGAACCAGGCATTCAAGATGCTGAGGAAGTAAGGAGGCCGGTTACTTGATCTGAATCGACTGCAGGTAGTCGACCAGTCTGAGAAGACGCACGTCGACTCTAGAATCGAAGGGATTCAGTTCGCGGAACAACGGACCCCAGACCGGCATGTCGCTCGACCCGTGCGCGGCCGGCCTCCGCCCGACGATGAATGCCGTGACCTCGGCCTGCGGGAATCGCCCGCCTTTCCGCCTCGCAATTGTCGTGAGATCCGGAGGAGCGGCTCTTAGCGTGGGCGCAACGGGCCCATCACCCTTGCCGGCGCGACCATGGCACGCCGCACAGTGGAAGGCGTAGGTGTCCCGACCCGACTCGATCGCCTCAGACGGCACCGCGCGATCGTCTGGCCGTTGGGCTGCGCCTACTGAGGTCATGCCAATGACGATGAAACACGCGGCTGTGAAGCACAAGCTCACGGTTCTGTGTGCAACGTGGCGAAAACCCCGTCGCCCAAGCGCGAGGACGACCATAAACACCCCGTTCTAATCGAGCGGAAGTACGGCTCGAATCACGTCGACGACCAGGTTCGACTGAACATCGATCAGGACGAAATCGTGGTCGACTATCCGGTAAGCGAGCTCCTCGGGCAGAACTGGTAGAGCGCCAACAAGCCACGGCATCGTGACACCGATTCCTCTCGGCAGCGCCTCGTTGACCCGGATGGGCGGAGCGACCAGTTCCTCAACGTCCAATTCCGCCAGCACGTGGGCGGGGGTGTACTCGTACGCCTGGAGTGTTGCGGCGATCCGTCGTCTGAAAAGGTCGGCGACGTCCGGTGAGAAGATGTCGCCTTCCCGCGGCGCCGGGTGCGCCTCACGCGGCACGTCAGCCAGCGCGTTCAGTACCGCGATTGAGTCCTCTGGCAGGCACATGAACTCCTCGGACAGTGGCTCGAACGGACGGTGGTGCAGCACGACGTACGCATCAGTAGCCGTCAAAAAGCGGGACATGACGACGTAGTCGGCTTGGGAGGCCGCTGGTGCTGTCCGTTGGGCGCCGAGGGCCAACGCAGGCCCGACAAGTAACGCGAGAACTGAAACTCGAAGGACGCGTGAGGCCACCATCGCGACACCTCCTCGACGAATGCCCGCTCTGTGCGTGCACGGCCTGCCCGTTTACACGAGGCACCAACCGTACCAATTCGGGGCGGCGCGGCCATTTGAGTTCCGGCGTCCGTTCGAAGGATCGGCGGAGTCCTCGCCTGCACGGTGCGTTGTTTTTCGCGTTGGCGGACATAATTTCGCGTTCGCCCAGACGGGTCGGCGCTGTCTGGCGCGTTCGATGTGGTGCGGCGGTCGGCACGAGCGTTGCCCTTGGGTGCGGGCATGTTCCAGACGTTCTCGACGACTGCTGCGATGTCTTGTCCCGCCTGTGGACGGTCGGTCGAACCGGCGCCCGACAGTTCCTGGATAATCGCTTGGTACAGCTGCCGGCGCTGCGGCCACGAGTGGTCCGCGCGCATTCGGAACGGACGACCAGACTTTTCGGCAGTAGACGAGGCCTTCGCGCAGAGCACGGCGAACAAAGCGCGGCTCTAACGCGGGTGATGCTATCGCTCGCAAGGAAGGACTCGCGGGCATGATTTTTCGGCTGTAATATCGGCACGCTGTAATAGCTGTCACGATAGCGGTGCCCGTAGCCGCCCGCGTACGCGGGCTATTCATCTTCAGGATTGTTCGGCGACCATCTTCAGCAGGTCCATGCTTGTGATGATGCCCACCGGTTCCTTGCCTTGTGTCACGACCAACCGGTGAATGTGCTGGTCGACCATGATCCGTGCCGCTTCCGCCACGGAGGCCGTGACCGGCACGTGGTGGATCACTGGCGTCATGACATCTCGCACCGTGACCCCCCGTTCTTCGACATAGCGCTCCCCGGGGTCCTCCAGCATGACGTCCGCGGCGATATCGCGATAGAAACCCGAGCTTCGCAAAGATTCGACATCAGAAGGTTCAGCCATATTGCGGCCGATGTCAGTCATCGACACCACCCCGATGAGGTGTCCCTGGCTGTCTACAACCGGCGCGCCGGAGATTTCCCGCTCGATGAGATATCGAGCCAGTTCATCGGTCGTCATCTCGTCGGCCACCGTCATGATGTCCGGGTTCATAAGGTCTTTCACGTTTCGTGTTTTGCTCATCGTCCAGTTCTCCAGGTTTCGGTTTGCTTGACCCCCGAGAATCGAGGCCATTTTCGGACCGCAGTCGTCATTGGTTGTTGTCCGAACAGCGACATCTTGTTCTTGGGGGCGGGTTCCATGTCGCGGCTCACTTGACTCGGGCGTCTCGCTCTCTTTCACGACCTCGCATTTGGGGTCACGCTCACTTCACCAAAAGCACAGGGCACTGCGCGAGGAGCCCGACCTTGTAGCTGATAGTGCCCCAGTCGCGGTTCACTTTCGAGGGATTGACACGGTGCGAGGCGAGGATGATCAGATCGACGTCGTTGGCTGCCGCAAACTTCACAATCTCTTCGGCACGTCGCCCATATATCAACACATTCTTCACACGCATGGAGGGGACCTGTCGAGCGAACCGGGTCATCGTGGTACGGGCTTTTCGTTCCAGGCGATCGTAAAAGGGTTTCAGTTCGTCAAACTGCATTCCCTCGATTGTCTCGATGACGTGCATCAATGTGATGCGGGACGTATCAGCGACCGTCAGCTTGTCGGCCAGATCCAGTGCCTTCTCAGTCCGTTCCGTCAGATCGGTGGGAACGAGGACATGATGAAAGCGCAGGATGGATTTCGCACTCGACTTCGAACTCGTTCTCGGCTTCATTGCGTGACCACGATGTTAGACGGCTCCTGATCGGTCCTTCCATATCAAAACGAGACCTGCAGCATGTGATTGGCGCTTGCCGCACCAGCTCAGCCGGTAATGCGCAACAAGCTTGTCAACACGCAACGACTGCTCAATGCCGTGGTCACTGCAGACTACCCCGCGCTCGATCTGGATGCTGCTTGCGATGATTGTCGTAGTGTGCCATGCCGCCCTCGAACTAGAGGAGCACCTCGTTGGGTGGGCACTCTCGCTGGTGGTCGCGGCGATTAGCGGCAATCACGACGGCGCGACGAGCGAGGTGAAGGCCATCTTGGATCAATTCGGGTTCGAAGTAGCCGATATGGGAGCGGTCGAAGGCGCACGTGCGATCGAGCCGCTCTGCATCCTCTGGTGCATTCCTGGATTCTTGACCAACAGCTGGACGCATGCATTCAAGCTGCTAAGGTAAGGCGATCATGAGGACTCTTGGAAAGAACGGGCCGTCGGTCTCCGAAATCGGTCTTGGCTGTATGGGAATGTCCGACTTGTACGGCCTTGCGGATGACACGGAGAGCATGGCGACCATTCACGCCGCGCTGGACGCCGGCGTCACGCTGCTCGACACAGGCGACTACTACGGCATGGGGCACAACGAGCTGCTGCTCCGCGACGCGTTGAGAGGACGGAACCGACAGCAGGTCGTCATCAGCGTGAAGTGCGGTGCGTTGCGCGATCCGAAGGGGAACTGGCTGGGGGTGGACGGCCGCCCTGCCGCCGTCAAGACCTTCCTGGCCTACTCCCTGCGCCGGCTCGGAACCGATTGGATCGACATCTATCGTCTTGGACGAGTCGATTCCGCCGTGCCCATCGAGGACACGATCGACGCAATGGCACAAATGGTCAAGGCCGGNTATGTCCGACACATTGGCCTGTCGGAAGCCGGAGCCANAACCGTCCGGCGAGCGCAGGCCGTGCACCCGATCAGCGATTTNCAGATTGAGTATTCGCTCATCTCGCGCGGCATCGAGAGCACAATCCTGCCGACGTGTCGGGAACTCGGCGTCGGCATCACCGCGTACGGCGTCCTGAGTCGAGGTCTCATCAGCGGGCACTGGACAAAGGACCGTTCAACGGCGCCCAACGATTTCAGGAGTCACAGTCCGCGTTTCTCCGCTGAAAACATCGGACACAACCTTCGCCTCGTGGACCAACTGCGGCAGGTGGCAGAGTCGAGAGGCGCCACCGTCGCTCAAGTGGCCATTGCGTGGGTGCTATCGCGTGGTGTGGACGTTGTGCCTCTCGTGGGCGCCAGGCGACGGGAACGCTTGAGCGAAGCGCTGGGTGCAATGAAGCTGACACTGACCGGCGACGATCTGCGACAGATCGACCGCGCGGTGCCACTCAATGCGGCGGCGGGCGATCGCTATGCCGCAGCGCAAATGTCAACGCTTGACAGTGAAACAAACTAGCCGGTGTGCAAAAAGGGACGAGAGGAGAGCCGCTGCTGTCAACGGCTATCACGCGTGCGTCACGGCGGCACGAGGAGCAGCGCGGAGCCGTCTCCTTCATCCGCCACAACCCGCGGTAGACTCACGTGGCGACTCAACGCTGGAGGGATGAAGTTTCGGATGGCAAGGCGCGACAACGGAACAAAGCGAACGAGCGGTCCCACGACGACGACCCACGCGTCAGGCGCGACGACAGCCGATGCGATGGAGCAGCGAGTGCTGGCGTTTGCCGAGCAGCTCGGACGGATGGCCGGGACCATTCAAGCGAAGGCGGAAGGCTGGATGGACCGCGACACGCTGAACAGACGGATCGCCAGTGTGCGTGACGGCGCGGCAGAGTTGCTCGAGCAACTGGCGGGCGGCGCGACGAACGCCCCCGAGAAGAAACCTGCAGCCGCGGCGACGCGCGGAGGAAACAAAGGGCGTAGCGGCGGCGTGGTCGATGCGCCCGGTAAGAAACATCGAAAGCCGAAGCCGAGCGATCCGGGCGCGAGCCTCGTGGGCAGTCAAGCGGCCAAAATCCGGATGGCAAGGACGATGGTGAAGACGAACCGGCGTCGCGGGCGCGGCTAGGTGTTAATGTCCAGCACGTTGTTCGTCAGGCAGCCTCCTGAAACCGAGTATAGGCGCGCGTCGCTCGAGCCTCAGATGAGGGCGCTGACGGTCTCCGCTCCAAATGGTCTCAGCGATCGATCCCGTAATGCTGTTTGACGTGCGCCACGATCTCGGGATCTGTGAGCTTGTCAGTGGACTCGATATCGACCGTAAGTCCGGACAGCGACTTCGAGTGGCTCATACGCTCCTGGAGCTGCAGCTTGGCCTCACCGGGCCCAAAGATCAGAAGAGCCTCGGGCTGGCCCATCCGGCTGATAACCTCGTCGTAGTAGCGGTCAAGGGATTGCCGGCTGCGTTCCGCGAACTTCTTTTCACCTCGCCCAGCTTTTGGGCTGTCCGGCGTCGGGTACGCGGCCCGGTCTGAGTAGCGGGCGTGGGGTCCGACGTCAGATTCCACGGTTTTGGCGGTGACCTGATCGGACGAGGCAAAAACCATGACGGCCTTTCGGTGGTCGATCCAAATTCCGACCTTCTGCCTCATAATCGTTTCGACTCGCGATGAGAGATTGGCCTGCGTGCCGCCGGCACGATAGGCCGATCGTGATAGCGCCCATAGGGCGTCCAGCGTTGCATCTCACTCCGCTAATCGACGGACGTCTCTATCGGCATTCCGGATGTTGGCAGCCGCAGCGAAGCTCGGTGTGCTGGCCCGATTCCTTGCAGTACTCGCTACAGTACTTTCCATAGGGACCGCCCTTGGGAACCATGCATTGGCAGCTGGGATGTGCGCATTTGTTTGCGTCAGCCATGTGCGAGTCACCTCGGGGTCACTCTATGCACCTTGCATGAGAATCACAAGCTCGGGCGCTTCGCGACCGCGCGACGAAGGACGTCTCGCGTGTGCCGCAGCCGGCCTGGGCGATCTGAAGAAGGCTAGGCAAACTGGGCGACTACAAAGGGCTAACAGCATTCAGTCGGCGATGTGTTCGTGATCGTCGGGTTCGCGACGTCGCGTCCGATGCCAGTGAAGCGTACGAAGAGTCGGACCCAAGGGGCAACAGCCGCAAACCACGGGATCCTCATTCCGGTGGGCCGTGTGCGAATTTGTGCGAATAAAGTCGCTGGCGCTCGCTTCAGCACGCTCCTGCCCACCGTCCGTCTGCAGGATACGCGTCAGTTCACATCAGCACAGTAAATCAACCAGCTTGAGGGGCTGGCGGTAGCAATACCGTGGGGGTTCGAGTCCCCCCCCTTCCGCACCACGTTACGAGGACCCGTCTGATGTCCGCAGCGATTCAAACCACGGCGGATGGCAGGGCCGTGCAGGTAAGCACGCCCGAAGTGCTCTTTCCGGTGCGCCTGGCGGCGGGCACAAACATCGCCATCGGGAGCAATCTCGCCCGTGCTCAGTATGCAATCGCTCCTGATGGTCGTTTCTTGATGATCACGCCAACCGACGAAGCTGTGACGTCGCCGATTTCCATTGTGCTTAACTGGGATGCGGCCCTCTCCCGGAAATGATCTTCAACGCCTAAGGGAAGGATCTGTCATGTCGAGGCGGGACCGTCAGTTTCGACTGGCCATTCGCTGACGGCCTTCTCCAGGAGCCGATCCATGACGTGGCCGAGTGCGCTGACATGCCGCGTCAACTTTGTCCGGCTATCGCCAGGCACCTCGATTGTCTCGACGTCGGCCGCGACGGTCTGCCACCACTTTCGTTCGGTGGCAGTCGCTGGAGTTTCCTCACGGCCTCGAATCAACGTCACACGGCCGCCGAACCGGCCGGGGAAGTAGCCCCTGTCGATCTGCTGGTAGACGGCGCGCAATCGTTGCCGACGGTCCGCGCGAAAGTCATTGGGATAACGCGCGCCGGGCTCGACACTCGAAATGTCGTCGCCGCGCCTGGTGGCTAGCTCGCCGAACTCCATCGCACGGCGCAGGCTGTTGCGGAGAAGTTTGCCGAGCCAGGCTCTTTTCGAGACCGTGCCACCGTTCAGCGCGAACGCCGTGAGCCGACGGAACATCGAGCGTTGTCTTGACGCCGAAAGTCCAAGCACTCTTCCGACGATTCTGAGCCATCTTGACAGCCAGGCAAACCGGACGTTCTCCGCGGATGCCGAAAGCATCATCAACAGGCTCACCTCTTCACCTTGCGCCTCGAGCAGGCGGGCGATCTCGTAGGCCACGAGCCCGCCGTTGCATTCGCCGCCAAGTATGTAGGGACCGTGCGGTTGAAGCTCGCGAATCGTCCGGAGGTGCTGCTCGGCCATCGCCTCGTAGCTCGAGGGGATCGACCGCCCGTCGAAACCACCAGGAGCGACGGCCAAAAACGGCTGGTCCGTGTGCAAATACCGCACGAGCTCGCGGCAGTAGATGCCGCCCGAGAAGTAGTCGCCGTGAAGGAAGAAGAGAGGAGGACGACCGCTTCCCTTCCGAATGGCCACGACCGGAGCCTCCATGTCTCGTGAATCGGTGAGCGCGAGTGCAGCAACACGCTCGATCGTTACGTCGCCCTCACCCAGCAGACCGGCCACCGCAATACTGCGCTCGAAGATCTGCTCAGTCCTGTCGATCATGACCACGGCAAGAAGCGAATCGCCTCCGAGATCGAAGAAGTCATCGTGAATCCCCACCGGTGCGACGCCGAGGAGTTCTTCCCACAACTCACACAGCCGCAGCTGGGCAAGGCTCACTGGTTCGACGATAGGAGCGAGGTTCGGACGCGCCGTTTCCGGTTTCGGCAACGCCGCGCGGTCGATCTTCCCGTTCGCGTTGAGCGGAAGCTGCTCGAGCTCGATGAAGCGCGACGGCACCATGTGCGCCGGCAAGCGACGCGCCAGCTGCCGACGGAGTGACGACGTCCCCGGCCGCGCATCGCTGTCGGTCACGTAGTACGCGACGAGACGCGTATTCGCATCGTCTGTCCCAAGTGCGGCGACAGCGGCCTCTCTCACATCGGGGAGCGCACCGAGCGCCGCGTCAACCTCGGCCAGTTCCACCCATTGCCCGCGAACCCGCGCACGGCCGTCTAAACGTCCGAGATACTCGAGCCGCCCGAGATCGTCGATTCGGCCTCGATCTCCCGTCTTGTACAGTCGTTCCAGACATCCAGGCCCGGCCGATTCGAAGGCTCGGGCGGTCGCCGCCGCGTCGTTCCAATATCCAGTAGCAAGAAATCGGCTTCTGACGACGATTTCTCCGGCGGTTCCTGGTTGTGCCGGTTGTGCGTCGTCGCCGCGGACTTCGAACTGCATGTCGGTCACCGGGTAACCGATCGGCACAACGCCTTCGGGCAACGCGCAGCTGTGGTCAAAAAAGTATTGACACACCAGACCCGTCTCAGTCGTCCCCAGCCCGACGGCGAGGACGCTGCGTTCCGTGAAGTGCCGGCGGAATAGTTCGAGATCGAGTCGAGTGGCCCGATCCCCCTCGAGCCGGACCACGCGCAGGCGCGGGAACACCCGCCCGGCTGACGCCACGCTTCGAAAGAGTGACGGGACAGAGTGATAGATCGTCACTGAGAGCTCGTCCAGCCACTGTGCCACCCGTGCGGGTGTCTCGGCTCTCATATCCATGGGACACGACGTCGCGCCGTTGAGCAATGCTCCGAACATGCTCGACACCGTGCCGCTGAACCCGCACGACTGCAGCAACGAGAGGCGGTCGGCCTGCGCGATGTTCAGCGCGCGCGTGTACCGCATCACGTTGTGGAGAACGTTGCGGTGACAATCGACCACGCCTTTCGGACGCCCCGTCGATCCGGACGTGAAGTAGATATAAGCAGGTTGGTCGGCAACAGTCTTCACGTGAACTGGCGGAACATCGACGGCTGGCGGCTCCGGTGACAGTTCGACGATCGACGCGCCGATGCGATTTCGGAAGGCCTGGCTGAACTCGGCGTCCGTCAGAAAAACTCGCGCGTGCAGTTCACCGACGAGATCGATCGTCCGTTGCTCCCCCCACGATGGGTCGATAGGCACATAGAACTTCCCTGCTTTCAGGATGCCGATTGTCGCGGCAATGGCCAACGGTCCCTGAGGGAGGAGAAACGGTACTGGTTCCGGGGACACGTCGAGACGGTTGAGCAGGTCGGCAGCGATCGCGTTAGACCAGCTGTCGAGGCGCCCATAGGAAAGCTGGCGCGTGCGCGTCCGTACTGCGATGCCATCGGGCGCACGCTCAACCTGCTCCCTGAACCGCTCGGGAATCGACCGTTCGATCTCCTCTAACTGGATCGGTGTGGACGATCTGGACGAACCTCGCTCCACGCTGGCGGTATCGTTGTCCTGCATCGAGCGGCGAAGGCGACCGTAGCACAGGGCGAGATCGCGGTCAAAAACACTCGCAAACGAGGCCGCCGCCGTTCGGAGGATCGCCGGTCATGCTCCACGCAAGCGAGCGGTAAATCGAAGCGATGCTCAAAGTCGGATCGTGTGGTGACGCCGCCACGAACGCCGCGAGTAAAAGTAAGTCCGCTTCCTGCTACAGAAAGATTTTGTTGACCTGGGCGATGGCGATGCGCGTAAGCCCATGACAGGCAAATCAACCTGCTTGAGGGGCTGGCGGTCGCAAGACGGGTTCGAGTCCCCCCTTCCGCACCAACCTTCGCTCACGCGCTGCAACCGTGAGCGGATGATTAAAGCGGCGTGGCAGACTCCGCCTGGACGTCGGGCAATACGGTGGCGTCGCCGTTTCCGGCTATGAGGTGGGAGTGTTGATCGCAGATCTCTTCGATCGCTGCAGCTTTATAGAAGTTCCCGATCGAGTAGCCGCAGAGCAATTTGAAATCCGGGGTGGTGGCCAACTGGTTCCACAGGGTCTCCAGCCGGATCGCCGCCGCTTCTCGGCCGTCTTTCCAGAGTAGATCGACCATTTCTCCATACGCTCGAATGGTGCAATGCTCGCGTCCGCGACCGACGTGCGTGAGCGCTGAGCTAACCACCCGTCTGAACGCGCCGGGGTTCGGCATTCCATCCACCATGAAGAGCTGTAGCGTCTCGTGTGCGTCCAATGTGACGAGACTCCCATGACGCTTCAAGTCGTCGACGTCGATGCCGCGGGCGCGCAAGCAGGAGTCGATTCGAGCGGCATGGTCAGGAGTAGCGATCAGGAGGGCAAGAGCACCTTGTTCGAGACCTTCGCCGACAAAGCCGCCGACGATGCGGCACAGGGCATCCGGATCGTTGTAGAACTGCACGCCATGAAAATGCCCGGACCGTCCGCGTGGCCGCGGTGGCGGCTCGGCAGTCAGGTCATCGGTTCTCTTCTTTCGTCCATTCGCGCCGTCGGGGGCGATCTTCTTCACGACCTCCGCCAAGGGAACCTTCTCGAAATGCAATCCTGATTTGCGTGGGACCGTGATCTTCTTCGTCATGCATGGACGGTAACAGAGTGCAGGCGATACGGGTGACCCCTTTGCGGAACCGAATCCCCGTCTTTACGGCCGGTGATACCACTTTGATTACCGTTCCCGCCGGAACTGCTGCCCAAACGCTACGCTTTAAAGAGTTTAGCGAACCGAATCGATACTTGCAGGATCGTTATGATTTCGATACGATTACGCTACGTTAGTTTAAGTTTAGTGTGATGCCAGGGAGGGTTCGATGGCCACTCGGACCAAGCGGGCGAAGATGAACTTCAAGGCGATGCGGCAGGCGGACGTGCCGCATGCGCGCAATGGAAAGCACAAGGAGATCGTGACCAGGATCCTCTCGGATCTCGATCAGATTGAAAAAGGCACCGCGCTCAAGGTGCCGCTGGCGCAACTGACGGAAAGCAAGGAGAAAGTCCGCTCGGCGTTGAATCGTGCGACCCGGAAAAGAGGGCACAACGTGGCGACGGCGAGCGACGACGCTTTCTTATACGTCTGGAACGAAACGTCGTAGCGGATGATGTGCCCAAAATAGGGACCCGGGCAGAGGCGTGTGCGAATTTGTGCGAATAGAGTCGCTGGCGCTCGCTTCAGCACGCTCCTGCCTAACGTCCGTCCGCAGGATGCGCGTCAGTTCACATCAGCACGGCAAATCAACCAGCTTGAGGAGCTGGCGGTAGCAATACCGTGGGGGTCCGAGTCCCCCCCTTCGGCATTTCTCTTGGAGTCAGTGAGCTCCGCCAGCTAAGCCAACTGCACGTGGAGACTACCCTCCAATGATTCCCGACACGCCGCGCGGCACCTGGGTCACGACTGACGTGCCGGGCCGGCTTGACGCGCTCGGCTGGTCGCGTTGGCACCAGCGCCTGATAGTGGCGCT
>Ga0065705_10002111_pt1 | contig 14682 bp, 14 predicted proteins | sample SwibulcommuniRL2_FD_59092 | JGI IMG/M metagenome (GOLD analysis project Ga0065705, IMG submission 59092) | Bulk soil microbial communities from switchgrass field near Rose Lake, East Lansing, Michigan, USA - RL2 Bulk Soil v2 (version 2) | ecosystem: Environmental > Terrestrial > Soil >...
TCTATCTGCATTGGAAAAAAGCCCAGGAAAAGGGCAAGCACCTGCCGGCGGCGCTGGTCATCGGCGCGCCGCCCATCGTCTCCTACGTGTCGGTGCAAAAAATCCCCTACGGCGTCGACGAAATGGGAGTCGCCGGCGGCCTCGCAGGCGAACCGATTCCGATGGTCAAATGCAAAACCATCGACATCATGGTGCCGGCGGACGCGGAGATCGTCATCGAGGGTTATCTCAACACGGAATATATCGAGCCCGAAGGGCCGTTCGGCGAGTCCCACGGCTACATGCATCCGCGCCAGCTGAACCCGTTCATGGACGTGACCGCGATCACCCATCGGAATGACGCGATTTATACCTCCTGGCTGAGCCAGCTTACCCCGAGCGAATCGTCGGTCATCCGCAAGATCGGCTACGACCGGCTCATGCTGGTGCACCTGCGCGACGAGTGCCGCATCACCAGCGTGCTGCGCGTCGAAATGCATGAGCCTCTCACGAACACTTACAAATTGGTCATTATCCAGATGCGCCGGCCGAACGAGGCGGAAGTGTGGCGCGCGCTGCATGCCGCCTGCTCGTTTCATCCCGGTGTGGGCAAGATCGTTGTCGCCGTGGACGAAGACATCGACCCGTCCAATGAGGCGGCGGTCTTCTGGGCGATGTGCTACCGCATGAAGCCGCATAAAGATGTCCATATCGTTCCCGGCATGGAAAAGGGACACGCCCCACCGTTTCTCTACGAGCACGAGACCAAGGGAACCGACGTGGTTTCCTATCATTTGCCGGCGGATGAGTCGGCGATGCTCTGCAACGCGATTCTCAAAGAGCCGTTTCCTCCCGTGTCGCTGCCGAAACGCGAGTACATGGAAAACGCGCGCAAGATTTGGGAGGAGCTCGAGCTGCCCAAGCTGCGGCCGCAGATGCCGTGGTTCGGCTATTCGCTCGGCCAATGGAGTGAGGAATTGGATCAGGAAGCCGAGCTCGCGGTGCAGGGACGCCATTTTGAAACTGGTGAAAAACTGAAAGCGGGTAGGGTTAAAGTCAGATAGCTAGAAGTTGGCTTAAGACGCTGTGTCGCGACCGGGGCAATAAGTAGCCGCTACTCTTCTGGTGCCCCGCCGGACTTGGCTAGGTCATCCACTTTGATTTTCTCGACATTCATTTTTTCGGCGGCCTTGGTCATGCGGTCCATAACTTCGTCGAAACTCAAGGGTGCGGCGTCTTTGGGGCGAAAGCGGATCGGGTTGATGCGCGCGACGACGAAGCTTTTTAAGTAGGGGCTGGTGAGGCCCTTGGCTTTGAGCGCTTCGACTTTTTCGATGACGGTTTTGTCGAGGTCCATCAAAGTTTTTGCGCGCTCGCGGCGGATGTCGATGGCTGAACCGAGCGACTTTTTGATGAATTGATCGGAGCGGCGCAGGATCGGATGATAGGCGCCGCCGCTGAAGCGGCCGTTTTCGAGGTAACAAAGTCCAAGCGTGATCAGCGCCGCTTCTTCAAATTCCAGCGCGTAAGTTTCTTCGGTGGCATCGTCGAGGGTCGCCAGCTCCTGATACATTTTGATCACTTCGAGGGCGCGCTCGCGCAGATTGTGCGCCTTCTCCGTGTTCAATGCGAGAATCTGGTAGGCGGTGGAAGCTTCCGGAACGACGAGGGCGACGATGCTTTTGGCCCCCAGGGATTTCATGGCGGATAAGCGATGATTGCCGTTGGGGGTCCAATAGCGCGTGCTGCTGTCTTTGATTTCTTTGCGCACGACGATGATCGGGTCGAGGAATCGACCGAGCTTGGCGATGACGCCTTCGAGCTTGCGTGCATGGGCATCGGAAAGATTGCGCTGGTAGGGTGTCGGCTCCACTTGATCGATGGGCAGGGCCGCCAGCACCACCCAATGGCCGCTAAAGGGCTCGCGATAGGTCGCGAGGACCTCGCCGCCGTCTTTATCGATGGCTTCTTGAAGCGCGCCAACGGCGCCCTGCGGCGTTCCCTTCGATAATTCGTTTGCTAGAAGGCCGGTGGAATGGCCGGCGAGCTTGCGCCGCTTGCGCGGTGCTCCGGATTTTTTCTTGGCTCGTTTTTCCGTCATGGGATCTGCCTAACACAGGATGAGTCACTGTTCCAAGCGGCGGATGTTTGGGTAGAAGATCATTACGAGCAGCGCCATGGCCGCGACCATAAAACCGCCGAAAGCCACCGCGACGGGCGCGCCGGCGAATTCCGCGATGGCGCCGGCGATCATGCCACCCACCGGCATGAGTTCCCAGGCGAGGCCGTAAATGCCCATCACCCGCCCGCGCAGTTCGTTCGGCAAGTTGACTTGCAGCACCGTACTGATGGTCGTCATGTAGAACTGGCTGGCGCTGCCGAGCGCCAACGCTAGCCCCAAAGAGAGCGCGTAGGATTTCGACAGCGCAAAGGAGATGAGCAGGACGCCAAACGCCATCGCCCCCGTGAGGGCCTGCATCCCTTTTCCACTGGAATGGGAAAACCATGCGACCGCCAGCACGCCGACGAGAGCACCGGCGCCGCCCAAACTCTGAAGAAAGCCAAAACCCTGGGAGCCGACGTCGAGGACATTGCGCGCGAACACCGGCATGAGGATCAGATAGGACATGCCGAAGGCGCTATTGAAGAATATCATCGCGATAAACATGAAGTAGATTTCGCTCTTGCGAATAAAATTAAGCCCCTCGGCCATGTGCTGCAGCACGCCGCCGGACGCGGGCGCCGTCGATTGTGCGGTCAAACGAATGCCAAGCCAGAGGCAAACCGCGATGAGTGAAGCGCCAAAGCAGAAGTAATAAGTCGGGCCGATGCCGATCAAATAGATGAGCATACCCGCGAGCGCCGGGCCGACGAGGCGATTGAGCTGCCAGATCGTGCCGCCGACAGCGACGGCGTTGGCGATGTCTTCCTTGGGCACCATTTGCGGCAACAGCGCCATGCGGCTGGGACGATCGAAGGCGCGCACGCAGCCGGACACAAAGGCGACGGCCATCACGTGCCATAGGGCGATCCATCCGAATAGGATCAATGTTGCAAGCAGAAAAAAATTCAGCGCCGATGCGCTCTGCGACAAGATCATGATGCGCCGGCGATCGGCGCGGTCGGCAATCACGCCGCCGAGCAGCGTCAAAGCGATGGTCGGGGTCGCGAAGGTCAGGCCGGTGAGACCGAGCAGCAGCGGCGAATCGGTCAGCTCCAGGACGAGCCAGCCCTGAGCCACGCCTTCCATGTTCTGCGCCAAGACCGACGAGAGCTGGCCGAACCAGTAAAGCCTGTAGTTGCGATGGCGCAAAGCACTTAGCGCCTGCAGCAAGCGCTCGCTTCCTGAGTGGGTTTCAATCGCGGCTTTTGACATGATGAGTGGGCATCGATGAACGANGGTTTGGTCATTGTTCATGAAACGATGCTTCCTGTCAAAGNNCGCGGCGAGACTTTTANATCCGGCGATGCTACTTTTGATCGATAGGATACATCCAAGTCAGAGGTGAGTATGGCGCAGTACGATTACGATCTTTTCACGATCGGCGCGGGATCCGGCGGCGTGCGCGCCAGCCGTATGTCGGCATCCTACGGCGCTAAAGTCGCCGTTGCCGAAGAGCGTTACCTCGGCGGTACCTGTGTCAACGTTGGATGCATTCCGAAAAAGCTTCTAGTGTACGCTTCTCATTTTAGCGACGATTTTAGCGACGCCGCGGGATTTGGCTGGAATGTGGGAGAACACAAGTTTGACTGGGCAAAACTCATCGCCAACAAAAACAAGGAAATCGCCCGCCTGAACGGCGTCTATCGACAAGTCCTCGGCGACTCGGGCGTCGAGATCATCGAAGCGCACGCTGAAATTTTAGATCCGCACACGGTCAGCGTTGAGGGAAAAAAAATTACCGCCAGGTATATCCTCGCTGCCGTCGGCGGCTGGCCTGCAGTGCCGGAAATCCCCGGTTACGAATACGCCATTACATCCAATGAAGCTTTCTATCTAGCGACCCTGCCGAACCGGGTGATCATCGTCGGCGGCGGCTATATCGGGGTCGAATTCGCGGGCATCTTTCACGGTTTGGGCGCGCACACGACTCAGCTCTATCGCGGCGCTTCGTTCTTGCGCGGCTTTGACGATGACATTCGCACCACGCTCGCCGCGGAGATGCGCAAGCGCGGCGTCGATCTGCGCTTTGAGGCGGATATCAGCAGAATCGATAAGTCCGGGGAGACGCTGCGCGCGACGCTTACGGACGGCAGCGTCATTGAGGCGGATAAGATTCTTTACGCCACGGGGCGGATGCCTAAAACCGCCGCCTTGGGGCTTGAGCGCGCCGGAGTCAAACTGAGCGGAATCGGCGCCGTCCTGGTCGACGAATATTCCCAATCGAATGTTGAAAGCATTTACGCCATCGGCGACTGCACCGATCGCATGATGCTCACCCCGGTGGCGATTGCGGAGGGAATGGCGGTCGCCAACACTTTGTTCAATAACAAACCGATGCGGCCGAGCTATCTCAACGTGCCCACAGCCGTCTTCAGCACGCCCAATTGCGGTACTGTCGGGCTCACCGAGGCGCAGGCGCGCGAGCAAAAGTTCAAAGTCGATATTTACCGAACCTCTTTTCGGCCGCTAAAACATACACTCACCGGCCGGGACGAACGGACTATGATGAAACTGGTGGTTGATCAAACCACCGATCGCGTACTGGGCTGCCATATGGTCGGGCCGGACGCCGGCGAGATCATTCAGGGTCTCGCCGTGGCGCTCAACTGTGGCGCGACCAAGGCCCAGTTCGACGCCACCGTCGGGATTCATCCCACCGCAGCCGAGGAATTCGTCACCATGCGCAGCAAAGTCGACTAGCAGAGGTACCGCATCTACGCGCAGATAAGTCGCATTCTCCTGCGACCAGCGACGTGGATGTCACAGGCTTGACGCGGATGCCACAGTATTCGCTTCGTGCGGGCGTGTTGCGCGGATCATACCCATCACTTGGTCGGTCGGTTTTCAGGATTCGAAGTCCCAAGTCGGCAGCGCAGCCCGATTTCTCCTGTCAAATTGGAGGATTCACCGATCTGCCGCTCGTCCTCACTACGTCAAGGCCAACAAGATTAGCCTGTTAGATCTTGGCACCATCGTTGCTGGGCTACTTGATAGAATTTGCCTTGGTGACGAGCAGGAGGGCGGCTATGGACCGGGAAACGTTTCGCGAAGAAATGCTCAGTGTCATGGAACGAAAGAAGCATTGGGCATGGCCGCTGTTCACCTCGGGTCGGGTTGCCAAAGACCGCCTGCATTTCCATTTCGAACAAGAATACGCGACCTACGTCCGTGACTTCCCGGTGATGGTCGGCAGAGCGTACGTACGCTGCCCCATTGCGGTCATTCGCAGAAGCCTTGCAGAAAATTTGTATGAGGAGGAAACCGGCGGCTTGGTTGCCGGTAGCCCTCATCCGCTGCTGTTTCTGGAGTATCCCCGGGGCCTGGGCATGGACCTCAAACGCTTCGAGCACGTGGAGCTATTGCCGGCCGCCGAACGCTATCGCAGCTTTCTCGACGAGGCGACAGAGAGCTTCGGTTGGGATATTGCGGCGGCGATCGTAACTATTTTTGTCGAAGGAAATGCCGACGAGCGCGCGGCGTTGGGTTCGGAAAAGAGCCAGCCCCCGCCGCTGGAAGAACATCCTCTGGTAAAATTCTACGGCTTACCGGTCGAGAAGCTGGCCCTGACCAAGGCGCATCGCCAGGTCGAGGGAAATCATCGTCTGGCCGCATGGAGCGCTATTCTTGAAAATGTCGCGCCTATGCGGCGCGGCGCCGTGGTTCGAACCATGATCGAGGCGCTGGATTTTTGGCTCAAATATCGCGACGCGGTCGCGGAGATTTGCGGGCTCAAGTGTAATGCCGCTTCAACAACCCGGAGCAAGGCGGCGCGCAAGAAGCTACCCGATCGGCTCGCCACGGTAACTCTTCGCTAAAATCTGCATGGGATTGAGCGGGCGCCGGCCGTTGCCTTGCTCGATCTGAATCGCCGCCAACGGGCAGTCCGAACAAGTGACTTTGGGATCGCCGGCAGCCATTTCGTGAAAGGCGCGGCTGCCGTATTTGAGCGACTGCTCGAAATGTTCCTTTTTCATTGCCCAAGTGCCATCGTGTCCTGAGCATTCCTCAACAACCTTGACGGTCGTACCGGGAAGCAGCGCAAGAACATCGCGGGTTTTGTAACCGATGTTTTGGGCGCGCAGATGACACGGCATGTGGTAACTGATATCCCCCGCACCGGTCTTAAAATCCTTGTTCAATTTCCCCGCGCTTGCCAGCCCGGCGAGAAATTCCATCGGGTCCATCGTCTTTGCTGAAACCTTCTTCGCTTCTTCAGTTCCGAGCAGACGAGGATATTCGACGCGGATCATCTGGGAGCAAGTTGGATTGGTTGCAATAACACTGCGGCCTGCTTCGACATGGCCAAGGAGGAAGGCCATATTTTGTTTCGCGACCTCGACCGCGCCGTCGACGTCACCGTTGTGCCAAAGCGGCATGCCGCAGCAGCGCTCGTAGGCAAAGACCACGTCGACGTTGTTGCGCCCCATCACCTCCAACGTATCGGTGCCGATCTCCGGCTGATTGTAATTAACGTAACAAGTGGCAAAAAACGCGATATTTGCCACAGGTTCGCCCTGGGGAAATTTGCGCTTTGTTTCAAACGTCTTTGCAAAGGTCTTTGACGCGAACTCCGGGAGTTTTTTGTCTTTATGGATGCCGACGAAAGTATGCATCAATTTTCGGTTGAGGGTATTTTCGTTGCCCCAGTTCGCCAGCGGCGCCGTTGCGCTGCCGAGTTTGCCGACGAGATCCGGATTACCGAGCAACTTGTCAACCAAGGGAACGCCGTTCTTTTTAACTTCTTGCGCCTTGGCACGCGTCATCAACCGCGGAAAATCGATGGCCCATTCATGGCCGCCGGGGGTGTAGGGGCATTTGATATAACAGAGCTTGCATTGGAAACAGAGGTCGACGATCTGCCTCACGTCCTCGGTCTTGAGCTTCTTCGTATCCACCTCGGAGTACTTCTCCTCGGTACAATAATCATCGATGGCGTCAAACATCGTCGGAAAGCTGCCGCAGTACTTGACGCACATACGACAGTCGGCGCACACACTGAAGACTCGTTCGACTTCGGAGCGCAAGTCTTTCTCGTCGTAATATCGCGGGTCAGTGGGGTCATAGGCTGGTTGATTGGACACGTCGGGCTCCTCAAGAATCTCTGGGAACGATACCTCATCCTAACGGTTGCAAACAACTAATCAAGCAAGAATTTGATCCTTCGTAGTTTGGGTGTTGACTGGGCGGTACCGCCAGCGTGCCAGAAGATGTCCATGGTGCATCATTCGAGGTTTCCTCTCTAAGGCCTTGATGCATCACGGCTTGTGTAAACGACGCATTCACGCGCGAGGTGCTTTCGACGGAGAGAGTAACGTTTAGACGGGATTTCCGTCTAATTGGATGAGGAGGATTTTATGATCAGGAAAGTCTCTTTTGCTTTAATCGGCGCTGGCTTGGTTTCTGCACTCTCGCTTGCCGGTCCGAATTATTCTCAGGCAGACCCATACGGCCGATATTCGAGGTACGAGAATAACCGGCGCCCGGCCGCGCGCCAGGAAATTCGGCAGGATTGGCGCGAAATCGGAAGTGATCGCGCGGAATTGCGGCGCGATGCGCAGGAGTACAATAGTGACCTTGACGCTCTACGGAGAGCTCAACGTCGTGGCGCCAGCCCGGCAGAAATCGCGCGCACGCGCAACGAATTGAGACAAGACGCGCGCGAGATCACTCAGGACCGTCGTGAGCTTCGAGAAGACTACGCGGAGCTGCGCCGGGATTTGGATAGGTACAGTTACTACAATAATTACAACTACGACTATTACCGAAACGGTAGTTGGTGGGGCTGGAACAATACTTGGTGGGGTAGGGCCAACGACCGTTGGGACTATCGATGGGATTGACGCCCGAAGTGCACTAACTGCCTCTTTTCCCCCTTCCGCAAGGGAGGCGGGTTACGACCCGTCTCCCGCCTTTCCGCGAATTGTTGACTTCACGATCATCGCCACTCTATAAACAAGGGGATTAGTACTTGTGATGAGGGATGGATGATTATTGATTGTGATACACATTTGATGCCGAGAGATGCTTTCGCCGGTGTTGATGGAGGCTTCCGCGCCGCCAAACCAACGCTCAAGTTCAACGACCAGGAGCTTTACATCGACGTAGATTTCCCCGGCTATCCGCGGGAAATGCCCGGTACGAGCCCGCTGTTGGCGCCCGGATCGGGGGCGATGTTTAAAAGCCTTTGGGATATTCAATCGCGGATGGATGATTACGACCGGCGCTTGGGTATCGAGCAGCACGTCGTGTTGCCGCAGTTTTCCGGCTGGTGGTCATACTTGATCGAGCCGGAGCTCGCCTGCCGAATGGCGCGCTCGCACAACGAAGCGCTTTTGCGGCTAATGAAAGATTATCCCGGCAGGATCTTGGGCGCAGCCTTGATTCCGTTGCAAGACGTCGCAGCGTCGATCCGCGAGATGGAATGGGCCAAAGAGCAGGGATTTTGTTCGGTGGTTCTCGATAAGGTCATGCCCGTGAAGGATCATGTTTACAGCGAGCCGCTGGGCGGCCACCGCGAGCTTTGGCCGTTTTTCGAGCGCGCCGAGGAATGGTCCGTGCCGATTTACTTGCACAACGTGCAGCACGGCCATCGCATCAGTAATTTGCCGCCGTTTCAGAAAGACGGGCTTTATATTTTTGCGCCCCAGGAAGGACAGATGAGCTTGGTCTCGCTGATCACCAGCGGGCTTTTGGACGAATTTCCCAAGCTCCAGTTTATTTTTACCGAGGCCGGCACATCTTTTATCAAGCCGTTGGTGCAGCGGCTCGATCGAGTTCTGGAGAGTCCTCCCGTGGACTACGACGATCAAGAAGCGCCGTTATCGAACCGGGCGCTGACCAAGGTCGGCGAACGGCTGCGCAGCGCGAGGGCGCTTTATCCTGCGCATATCTTTCTCGAGAAAAACACTAAACCGGCGAGCTACTATTTCAAAAATAATTTCTTTTTCACCATCGAGACCGAGGAGCCGGAGTTGGTCGAGGCGATCGAATTTCTCGGCTCCGAGCGATTCTTGTTCGCCACCGATTATCCGCACGACGATCCCGGCGGGCGGATGAAATTCGAAGACGTAAGGCTATTGCGCGAAAATCCAAAAATCTCGGAAGACGCCAAGGAACTGATCCGCTGGCAGAACGCCAGGCGATTGTTCAATTTGCCTGGTTAGTTCAATGGCGATACCTGAGCGTTACAATACCGGATACAACATCGGCGTCGGCGGCGCCGTGGTGCTCGATGGACGATTGCTGCTCGTGCGCCGCGCCTCGCGCCATGGCCGCGGCAATTGGCAGTTGCCGGGCGGTTTTATTGAGCCTGACGAGACCATCGAGCAAGCCGTCGTGCGCGAGGTTCAAGAAGAGGCCGGTGTGACCGGGGAAGTCGAAGCGGTGCTCGGTCTGCGCAGCCGCTACGATCCGAACAGCGGCAACGGAATTTATGTCGTTATGCTACTGAAGCCGATCAGCGGCGAGCCCAGGGCGGATGGCCGGGAAGTCGATCATGCGGGCTATTTCACGCTCGATGAAATCAGCAAATTAACTCCACTGCCACCCGTGAACTGGGAGATTGCTCAGCGAGTTCTTTCCGGTGATCGGCGGCTGCTCTCGCCGAAGCCGCTCACCAACTTGAACGGTGCGAAGTTTACGCTTTTTGTCGGATAGAAGCCGAAGAATCCCTGAACGGGTAAGGCACATTATCTTTCCGAGGGCAGAATCGTGACTTTGATGAGCAGCTCGCGCGGGGTTTTTAGACCAAAATCATTTTCCTTGGCAGCGACAGATCGCTCTGAATCGATAATCGCCTCTGCCGCCAGCTCTTTTTTAAACTGCTCGTAATGCTGCGGCGCTACGGTAAACCATCGGATTTCAACTACCTGGTTTGCCGGCATGCCGGAGGAAGCAACGGAACCTTCGGCTACGCTGGTTGCTCCGGCGGTCGCGTCCGAGCGTTTGCGCAGATCGTTGTTTGCCGCTTGTTTCTGCTCACGCCGTTCACTTGATCGCCGCTTGACGACGAACTCAAAATCCGGATTCGGTTCGCTTAAGGGAGAAAGGGCTCTTTCCGAGCTCAAGGGTGATGCACGGAAAGGCGACCGGCTGAGAGCGCCCACTGCCGCCCCAATGCCAAGCGCGTCCGCGCTGGATCTTAGAGACTCGCCGGTGGAAACTTCTTGGGCTTGAATGGTTGCCCGCCGGGGCGCGACGATGCCGCTCTCGACCGCTTTTTCCGAAGCTTTTTCAGGCTCGATAGATCGCGGTGACTGTGGTGTTATGGCCTCGTCTTTCATCAAGTTGCCCGCTGCAGATGGCGCCTGGCGAGCTTGAAGGGCAGACGGCGGAGCAGCTTCCATGGCTGTATTGATTTCGCGTCTGGCGCCGCGGGACCTGGAATCCTTGGGGGCCGCGGCCGGAATGCTTTCCATTCCACCGAGAGCGGTTTTTTCTTGGACCTCTAACGGGAGCGTTACCTGCGGCGGTTCTGTGAATGCAATGTTTTTGACTTGAGGTTCCCTCTGATACAACACCACGGCGAGCACGCTGACCAGCACGACGGCGGCGGCCTGAACCGGCGCCGTGAGCTTGAAGGCGACAAAAAACCGACGCCAGGGGCGCGGTTCCAGCTCGATCTCCCTGGCCTGGGCCATGACGCCATGGGCAAAACCGCTGGGTGGTTCCAGTATCGGCAAATCCGCAACAAGTCGGATGCAGTCAGACAACGTGTGAACTTCGGCTCGGCAGAAAGGGCAGGTGTTTAGGTGAGTCTCGATACTCTTCATTCGAATCGCGTCGAGGGATTTTTCCAGATACCCCGACAGGTGTAATTCGATTTCCTGACAATTCATATGGCCTTCCTTCCCGCTCGAAAATAAACCGCGAGCTTAGCCTTAAGTGCTTGGCGTGCCCGATGCAAGCGGGATTTCACGGTGCCGACCGGAATCTGCAGCACTCGCGCTACATCCTCGTAGGGAACGTCCTGCAAATCTCTCAAAAGAATCACCGTCGCGTCTTCCGGTTCCAATTCGCTTAGCGCTCGCTGTACCCGCTCGCGAAGTTCTTTTTTTTCCAGGGTCTCCACCGGTCCGATCTGGTCATTGTCGATCAGATCGCTGCCGTCAATGGCGACAAATCTTTTTTGCCGCAAAGCGGCGCTTTTACGGCGCGTGGTCGCATGATTGAGCGCTATCCGGTAAAGCCACGTAGAGAAATTTGCTTCGCCACGAAACTGGCCGATGGCGCGGTACGCTGACAGGAAAACCTCTTGCGACGTCTCAGCGGCATCATCATAATCGCCGAGCATACGATAAACGAGATTGAAAATTGTCTTTTCATGCCGGCGCACGAGGATTTCGAAGGCGTCAATATCACCCCGCTGGAGTCGCCGGACGCATGCAGCATCGCTGATTGATTCAGACGCCATCGATTCCATCGATTCAGAGGTATTAGACGGTTTGTTCACGGAAAGGTTCCCAATAATTTCGCCCTTTTAGCGCAATTTGCCGGCACTGATCGGCCTTTGGGTCGATCGGGTGGTCCAGGGTCTCGCGTCGATTCATCTCGCTAATCCCGGGCGTAGCCTATGACAAATGCTGTCTTATTATGCCGGAGCGACTCTTCCCTGTCGATCCAGCGACGGCGATCCTTGGCGGTCGGAGTACCTGGAACGGACTGGGGATTACGAAGGCATAGTTGCGAGCCGACTGCAAAGACCATGGGAGCCTAATGCGGGTCGCAATTCGGCTGTTTGGCTCCCTGCGCTCAGACGGGTTCCTTCCAAAGATGGCTGAACTGAGTGGCCACGACCTGCTCATAGGGAACTTCGGCGCCCAGCAATCCGATGTCCCTGGCGAAGCGATTCATGCGGACCACCTTCTCTTGCGATATAGTCGGATCGTAATAGGGCAGGTCCCGGCGCACCAGCTCGGCGATCAGCGCGGCTTCCGAGGGTGGAAAGCGTTTGTTCCCAACCTCAGTTGCGCGCTGGACATTTTCTTTGAGTGCCTTATGCGCCTTCATGAGCGCACGGATCGCCGCGCGCGCCGACTCGGGTTCGTCTTTGATACGTTTCTCGGTGGCGACCAACGCTGAAAATGTGTAATCCCTTGCTGCCGGCGGTCCATCGCCGCGGCGCACGTCGAGCACCTTGGTGCCGACGCCGCGCCGCACGGCGACTTCGCAACCCATGCCATTGGCCCAAAAGCCGTCGAGTTTTCCTTCCTCGAGAGCCTTTGCCGCGGAAAGACCGAAAGAAACATTGGGTCCTGCCGCTCCGGGTATTGGCATGATCTGCACGTTGTTTTTCGCCGGGTCGATGCCGGCTTCCACGAGCATGCGCTGCAAACTCAGATTGACCCCCGGCGCCGCGCCGATGCGCAGGCCTTTGACGATAGTCAAATCGCCATGCTTGGGTTTCAGATCGCTCCGGATAACGAGAAACCAATAGGTATGCTGGCCGACAGCGGCGAGCAGCTTGGCGCCCTGCCACTCGGGAAACGCCAGCAGGGTCGCGTGCGCCGAGCCAACGACAAAGTCGAGTTGGCCGTCGCGTAAGGCCTCGAAGGTCTTGGGTATCGGAAACAACAGGTCGATGCTGGCATCGTATCCTTCGGATTTGAAAAAGCCGAGCTCCACGGCGGCGATGGCGGGGAAGTATGAGTTGGAAACAAGGTCAGGGACGGCGATGCGCAACATTTTTTGCTCCTCTAAGATAATAGTCGGTGCATCGATGCACGGATATTTCTTTCTAATCCGCCAGTGGCACGGTCATGAAGATATGCGGTTCGCTGCCGAGGACGCGCGATGTGTGCCCTTCGCCGGTCGTGTCGTCGGCCAGCATCACGTCGCCGGCTTTAAAAACTTTCTTGGCGCCGTTGCCGGCTTCAATTTCCCAGGAGCCGGAGATGGTGATGAGATACTGGCGGCGCGGTGCCGGATGCAGGTCGAGCACTGTGCCCGGCGGCACGCAGCGGAAGACCGCCATCGTCGCGGGCCTGGAATCGGTGGTGAGGATTTTTTGATCCCCGCCGAACTTGAGCTCGATCTCTTCGAAGTACGATTTCTGGTCCTTGCCGGTATAGAGCCGGGTGATTTTCATTCCCGCATCCTCCGCTCGTGGTTATATTTTGTGTTCCATGCCCGCGGCTTTGATGCCCGCGACGATGCAAGCCTCGTCTTCATCGGCGCTGGCGCCGCTGGCGCCCGCCGCGCCAATAATCGTGTCACCATCCATGATCAGCACGCCGCCCGCGACGGGCACGACCTTGCCGCCGCTCATGTCGGAGAGCGCGCCCAGAAAGGCGGTCATCTCCTTCAGACGAGTACCCAGGTGACGGCTCGACTCCCCCATGCCGATAGCGCCCCAGGCTTTGCTTACCGCAATGGTCGGCCGCAGGATGCTGGCGCCGTCGTCGCGCTTGAGCGCTTTCAAATGACCGCCGTCGTCGAGAACGGCGACGCACAGCGGGCGGATCTTGTTGGCGCGCGCGTGCGCGAGCGCCGCGTCGACGATGATCGACGCTTTGTCGATTGTTAACTTCATTTCACTCCTCCCTCGGAGAACGGTGGATTCAAATCAATGCACTCGCCATTTCACGACGGTATCTGCCGTTTGTCCATGGCGCGGCGCCATTTGTTTTCGGCATCTTCTCCGAAGATCAACGCTTTGTCCGCGGCAATGACAAACCAGGAATTCGCCTTCAGCTCGGCTTGTAATTGTCCCGGCGCCCAACCGGCATAGCCCAGAGTGAAGATAAATTGCCGCGGGCCTTTGCCCATGGCGATGGCTTCGATTATTTTTGTATCCGAGGTCATGACGATGCCATCTTTCGCTCTGATCGAGTTTTCCAGGATGACATCGTCGCTGTGCAGCAGAAAACCTTGGCGGCTGCTCACCGGCCCGCCATAGTGAATGACGATATCGCGGCGGGATCCTTTAGGTTCCGCGCCGAACCCTTTGAGGAGATCATCGATCGCGCCTTGGGCAATCGGCCGGTTGATGATCAGGCCCAAAGTCCCTTCGCTATCGTGTTTGACCAAATAGATCACCGCTTCGGCGAATCGGGGATCTTTCATCTCGTCGGTGGCGATTAGCAGTTGACCGGCAATCGACGGCACGGGTTCTGCGGCCATCGGCGCCGGTTTTCCAGAAAAAAACCAGGTGAAAAGACTGAGCGTGGCGAGCCAGGCGAAAATTGTTGCAACGCGGCGGCGGTTGGCGGGATGGAACATAAAAACAGGGTTCCCCGAATTAACCGCGAACTTTCGGCCCCGAGCTTTCGATCTCGATTCGTATGATGACGCGCTTTTCGCGGACCATTCTTTCGTGAAAGTCAGGCCAGCTTTTATGCTCGCCGTAGGCCTGGCGATGCAGTTCGATCAATGTGTCGAGCGCATCGGGGAGGGAGATGATTGTCGCCGATCCGTTGATTTGTACCCACCCTTCACCGTGAAACGAAGTCGTTATGGCGCATAGCGCGGCCCGTGGATCGCGCCGCAGGTTATTTACCTTGTACGCGGTCTCGCGGCTGCTGATAATTGCGCGGCCCGCG
>Ga0065705_10002537_pt1 | contig 14675 bp, 13 predicted proteins | sample SwibulcommuniRL2_FD_59092 | JGI IMG/M metagenome (GOLD analysis project Ga0065705, IMG submission 59092) | Bulk soil microbial communities from switchgrass field near Rose Lake, East Lansing, Michigan, USA - RL2 Bulk Soil v2 (version 2) | ecosystem: Environmental > Terrestrial > Soil >...
GGCGCGCGCGCCCGCCGCATCAGCGCCGCGGCTCTGGCCATCAGCTCGCGCACGCCGAACGGCTTGGTCAGGTAATCGTCCGCGCCGCTGTCGAGGCCCATCACCTTGTCGGCCTCTTCGCGCCGCGCCGTCAGCATCAGAATGGGCGCGTCACGATTCGGCCCGTGCCGCCGTATGGCGCGCGTGATGGTGACGCCGTCCACGCCCGGCAGCATCAGATCGAGAATGACGAGGTCGAAGCGACGCTCGCTCGCCAGCAACATGGCTTCCTTGCCATCGGCCACCGGCACGCACTCGTACCCCTCGACGCCCAGGTGCAGGCACACCAGGTCGCGAATGTTCTTCTCGTCTTCGACGACGAGCACTTTGCGTGTCTCCATCTCAGTTATCAGTTTATAGATTTTAGTTTCCAGATTTCAGATTCCCGTGTGCCACCACGCTGCCACTGTCTTTTCACAATTCCGCCGCAGGAGTGCCACGACGGGTCTCGTCTAATTAGAGAGAGACAGAGGTTGTACGTAGTGTCCGGCTTTAGCCGGACCAATTGCCGGACCGATTGGGAGGATTCATGAAGAAAGCATTGATGTTAGTCGCGATCGTTGCCATGGGGCTGGCCGCATCGGTCCCCTATACCAACGCAGCGCAGGACCAGGGGCAGACATCGGGCGATCAGGTCGGCCATGGGCGCGGACCGGGCGGTCCGATGGGACGCGGAGGCCGCATGGGCGGACCCATGGGTGGCCCCATGGGTTTCGGTGAAGTGATGCGCGATCTCACCGACGCCCAGCGCGAGCAGGTGAAAGCCATTCGCGAGAAGCACGCCGACGAGATGAGGCCGCTCCTCGAGCGCGCGCGCACGGCACACGAGGCCATCGACAACGCGGTGATGTCGGGCAACGTCGCCAACCTGCAGGCGCTCAGCATCGAGGTCGGCAACGCGGAAACCGAGCTCACCTTCGCGCAGGCGCGAGTACAGTCCGAGATCTTCAGCGTGCTGACGGCCGAGCAGAAGCAGACGATCGCGGAGCGGCGGAAAGAAATGGAACAGAGGCGCCAGGAAATGATCAAAAGAAGGCAGGAGCGCACGCAATAGCGCTCGTGAGTTCCTATTCCGGTTCCTGTTCCGGTTCCCGTTCTGGTTCAATGGTTCTGTTCTGGGTTCTGTTCCAGCATTCCAGGTTCTGTTCCGCGGTTCGCGTGCGGGAACAGAACCCGGAACCAGAACAGAACTCGGAACCGTGAACGGAACCCTTGGAACCAGAACCGGAACGGGAACCGGAACCTGGAACCCATGTTGCTCTACTCTCTCCACATGCCCTTTTATGTCCCCTTAACCAGACGTTTTCGGGCCGCGTGGCTGGCGGGTGCTGTCCTCTTTCTGATAACCGCCCGCGCCGAGGCGCAGGGCATCGGGTTCCAGGGGGGCGCGACCGTGGACCCCGAACAGGCCTTCTTCGGCGCCCATCTCGAAACGCCGGAGATTTTCCCGAATTTCCGCTTCAGGCCGTCGCTCGATGCCGGCTTCGGCAGCGACTTCACGCTGGGCGCGATCAACGTCGAGTTTCTCTACTACATCGATCTGGGACGCTCGGGCTGGGCGCTCTATCAGGGCGGCGGGCCGGCGGTGATCTTTCTCCGCGTCAACGACGACACGAGCACGCACGCCGGCTCATTCGCCACGTTCGGCTTTGCGCACGAGAGCGGCTTCTTCACCGACTTCCGGCTCGGCGGTTACTCCGCGCCGTCGTTGAAATTCGTCGTCGGGTACACCGTACGAAAGAAGAGCCCATAACATTTGGTGGAAGAGCAACAAGAGATCAAGAGACTAGGAGTCTTTTTCAAAGATATCTCTCCTATTCTCCTAATCTCCTGTTAAAGAGTGCGAAGAAAGCGGACCAGATCTCGCAGTCGTGAAAGCGTCAACGGCTTTCCCAGCAGGGCCAGCACCTCGAAGATTCCAGGGCTCACCGCTTTCCCCACAGCGGCGATGCGCGCGGCATGGATCAACGCCGCGGCCTTGATGCCACGCGCGTCGGCCACGCCTCGTAACACGCGCTCGATTTCCATTTCACCGAACGGCCCGGCATCGCGATCGAGCGCCTCGACGAGCGCGGCGACGTGGTCCGCAAGATCCGGCGTCCCCAGGTGCTTCCGCACCGCTTCCGGATCGTAGTCCACGGCGGCCGTCAGAAAGGGGCGCGCCTGATCGACGAATTCCGGCAGCCGCTTCACTCTCGGCAATACGAGCCGGAGCACGCGCTGCAGCCACTCGCGGCGCCCCTCCGCGTCATGCACGTCGTCCCATAATCCAGCCGTGTGCAGCAGCGGCTTCACACGCTCGACAAGCTCGACCGGCGAGAGTTCGGCCAGGTACTGCGAATTGACCCAGTCCAGCTTTTCGGGATCGAACACGGCCGCGCCGCCGCTGATGCCGTCGAGCGAAAACGCCGCAATCATGTCCTCGCGCGACATCAGCTCGCGGTTGCCGCCGGGAGACCATCCCAGCAGCCCGAGAAAATTCACCATCGCGTCGGGCAGATAGCCGATCCGCTCGTATTCGGTCACCGACGTCATGCCGTGGCGCTTGCTCAACTTCTTCTTGTCGGTGCCGAGAATCAGCGGCACGTGGGCGAATTCCGGCGGTGTCCGGCCGAGCGCCTGCCACAGCAGGATGTGCTTCGGCGTGTTCGAGATGTGATCGTCGCCCCGGATGACGTGCGTGATCCCCATGTCGATGTCGTCGGCGACCACGGAGAGGTGATAGATCGGCAGGCCGTTCGACCGCAGGACGACGAAGTCCTCGATCTGCTGGTGGTCGAACTCGATGCGGCCGCGCACGTGATCCGTGTACGAGGTTTTCCCGTCGGGAACCTTGAAGCGGATCGCGGGCTGCACGCCCGACGCCTCGAGTCGAGCCTGCTCGTCGGCGCCGAGCGCGAGACAGGTGCGGTCGTACTTCCAGCCACCACCCGCGCGCTCCGCCGCTTCGCGCTTCTCCTTCAGGATCTCCTGCGAGCAATAGCACTTGTAGGCCCGCCCGTTCCGAACGAGCTCGCTGGCCAGCTCGCGATGGCGCGCGAACCGCTGCGATTGAAAGTACGGCGCGTGAGGACCGCCCACGATCGGCCCTTCGTCCCAGCGCAATCCGAGCCACTGCATCGACTCGAGAATGCCCGCCACCATCTCGTCGGACGAGCGCTCGGCGTCGGTGTCTTCGATGCGCAGAATGAACGTGCCGCCGAGACGTCTCGCGAACAGCCAGTTGAAGAGCGCCGTGCGCGCCCCGCCCACGTGCAGGTATCCCGTGGGCGACGGGGCGAATCGCACGCGCGGACCCGGGTTCATGCCGGCCGATCTTATCCCGCGGCCGTAGCGTTGTGCGTTCGCGGGGGGCGTGTGCAACATTGAGCACGCCTTTTCCTATGCTCTATCGTTTTTTGCGTACCGCGTACCAGAACTGACCACTCTTGCAGGCCCGCCGCTTGCCGTCGCGTTCAGGGCGTCATCGGCAACAAGCTCGAAATCAGGCAGTTACCCCAACCGGGGGAAGGAATTCGGCACAGGTCCCGCCTTTGCACCAGGCGTCCCCCCAGAAAGATGAGCACGATCGCCGACATCACCGAACCCGCGGCGGCACCATCGACGGGAGCTCAACCCTCGAAGCTGTCTCAGCTCGAGCAGTTGCTGAAGCAGGGGCGCGTGCACCTTCAGGACCTGCGCGCGAGAGTCGCGGAGGCCACGAAAGAACGCGATGAGCTGGCCGCCAGGCTCGAGGAACGCGACGCCTCGCACGAAAAGCTCTGGGCCGAACAGGCCGAGATGCAGCGCGCCGACAGCGAGCGACACGAGCGGGAGCTTTTGGAACTGCGGGCCGAGCTGAGCGAGGCCTCGGCGGCACGCGATGTGGCGTGCGCGCGGCGCGACGAGCTCGAAGGGAAACGGGCTGCACTCGAACAATCGCTGGCGGCGGCAAAAGAGGAGGCGGACCAGCTCAAGGCCGACGCCGACCGCGCGGCGGAGCTCGCCAAGGAAATTTTTGAGACTTTCAGCAAATGAGAATACCAACTTCCTTGCGCCGTTTTGAGCAGGTGAACAAAGAGCTCTGGATTCTGCTCTCGCTGTTCTCGATTGCTCTGCTTCTGAATTACGTGCTGTCGTCGCAGCAGATGGTGCTCGGCTTCTACGTGCTGCCGACCATCGGATCCGCGTACCTGTATGGCAGACGCCAGGCCACGCTCACGGCTGTCGCGAGCGTGCTGATGGTGGTTGGGCTCATCATGTACGGCGACGCGTTCGGCGCCGACCGCGCGCGCCTGGCGGCAGCCGCGGCGCCGTGGTACACCAAGTGGCTCGACGTCATCGTGTGGGGCGGCTCGCTCATCATCACCGGCTACATGATGGGCACGCTGTGCGAGCGGAAGAACGCGCAGGTGAGAGAGCTGCGCGACACCTATCACGGCATTCTGATGATCCTTCGCCATTTCATGTCGAAGGACACCTATACCGAGCACCATTCGCACCGCGTCGCGGCGTACTCGGCGACGCTGGCCGCCGCCATGGACCTCGACAACGATCAGATTGAGGACATCAAGGCGGCCGCGATGCTGCACGACATCGGCAAGCTCGACATCAGCCGCGAGTTGCTCTACAAGGCGGCGAAGCTGACCAACGAGGAGTACGAAGAGATCAAGCAGCACGTCAGCAAGGGCATCGGGCTGCTCGAGCCGGTCGGCGGCTCGCTGCGGCGTGTCATCCCCATCGTGCTGGCGCACCACGACAAGTTCGACGGCTCGGGCTATCACCCGACCAAGGGAGAGGCTATCCCGATCGAAGCGCGCATCATCTCCGTAGCCGATGTGTACGATTCGCTGACGAGCGATCGGCCGTACCGCAAGGCGATGTCGCCGTTCGAAGCGCGGGACATCATCGTGAAGGGGTCGGAAACGGAGTTCGATCCGAAAGTGGTGGCAGCGTTCCAGAAGGCGTTCCGCCTGGGCAAACTCGAAGTATGGGTTGCCCCAATTACTGCGGCCTGACAGCAAAGTCTTAACAAGAGACTAGGAGACTAGGAGGTATTTTTTCCTCAGAAGAACGATCTCTTAGTCTCGTAATCTCCTGTTACAAATCGAAGGTGCCCCGTCATGACGGGCGCGGCCAGAACGGCCGCCGCTCGCATCACTTGCGCAAAGCGTCCAGCGCGACGTCGACTTTTTCGAGGAGCTCCCGCCGCCGCGACTCGTCGGCAAAGCTGAGCCCTCCCGTACGGTAATACTCGGCCTCGCGCTCCCAGCGTTGCAAGACCGCTCGGCGGGCGGCGTCGACGCGCACCGGACGGCCGCCGCGCAACACGTACACCGGGTTGGTGTGCGCGCGGATATCGGGCTCGTTCTCGATCTTCGGGCTCGAGGCCCTGGCCGCAATCCACGTGCTGTCGGGTGTGTCGACAGCAAACGGCAGCGTGAGCTCAGTCGCGGCGCCGTCACCCTCACGGGTCGCGACGACTTGTCCGTTCGCGATAATCTCGAGCTTCTCGATCGGCCGATGAAACACGACCCGTGCACGCCCTTCGACCTTCGGCGCGTCGAGCACGGCGCCGGGCTCCTGACCGTTGACCGTCAGCTCGACGAGCGGGCCGTTGGTGACGAAGGCGCGTCCCGCCCGAACGCCTGCAGCCCAGCTCTCATACGCCGATTGTCCGGGCGCGGCCTTCACCATTGTTCGCTCCGGGCCGAGCAGCGGAATCGAACGCGGCCAGGGTTTTCGATTGCTGAGAGGCACCGGAAAGTCGCTGCCCGCGATACCTGTCACCCGTAGTCCCGCGTTGAGCAATTCGTACCAGCGTTCGGCGTTCAGGACGCCTGCCTGAAAAACCTCGATGAAGTCGATGGAACCGAGCGCGAGATCCATCAGCAGCGACGAGTGCGGCTGGCTTCCGTCGAAGTGCGCGTACCCAACCGTGCCACCCAGCTCGCGTCCTCGCTGGAACAGCACGTAGGGGAACGGCCAGGCATCGCTCGAGTTTGCATACACCTCGCCGACGCTCAGCGGGCGCTGGATTTCCCGAGGACCGAGCACGTTCACGTGCCCGTAGAAATGGCTGCGCGATTCGTGACCGGGCCGGATGCTGTAGCCCGGCCGACGCGCTTCTGCCTTGGACCCGAAGCCGTATTGCACCGCCGCGTCCATCTGACGCTGGAGCTGCAGGAAATTCCCGACAGACAGATCTTCGGCTTCGAGGAGGCTGAGGAACACGTCGTCGTCTTCAGGCGCCCGCGTCAGGTGGATGTGATCGTCGCCCGACAGCCAGCCCGGTTCGGGCATGGGCTGGAGCCGCAGCTCCACACGCCGCTCGCTGCGGGGACCGAGCGTAAATTCCTGCGATGCAGGTTTATGGAGAAAGCCACGGTACGCTTCAACCCGGTACTTGCCAGGCGGCATGACGAAGCGAGCGCGCCCGCGCAGGAGAAAGAAGTGCGACTGCTCGTTGGCGGTGACCTCGAGCGTCGCCGGGGACGGAACGCGTCTCCAGAGCCGTTCGCGATAGAAGAGATCGACGTTCAGCGGCAGCAGGGCATCGACGGGGCTCAGCCGGAACGGCCGGTCGTCTTTGAAGAGATAGACGCGCGCCGGCACGCCGGTGGAGAGGTCGAGCTCGGCCGACAGGCCGGGCAGACCTGTTTCGCGGAACTGCACCCACAGGAGCAGGAGAATGGTGCCGAAGAAGAGGTTCACCCGTCGCATCGCCAGCGGCCAAGTCTTGCNTCGCGCATCCACCAGCTGTTAGTTCATGGTCCACAACGTCAGCGACGTGACGTCCTNGACCAGAATCCGATTTCCTGAAATGGTCGGTTGCGCCCAGGTCTCGGTATCCGCGACCTTGTAGCGGCGGAGCAACTCAAACGCCGTCCGGTTGCCGCGCGCGACAACGAGCTCGCCATCGTCTTCCAGGCTGAAGAAGATGTCGCCCGCCTTCACCAGCGCAGCGTTACCCCCCTGTCGAGGTTCCGACGTCCAGAGCGTTTTCCCCGTCTTCACGTCGACCGCGAAATACTGCCCCATGTTTCTCGTCGAGAGGCCGTAGAGCGTGTCGCCGATCACAATCGCATTGCTCAGGCGGAACGGCACGTCGGGATTCTCCCACGCGTCTTCAACGACCCATTGATTGTTCCGCTTCGCCACCGTCACGGCGACGGCTGGACCGCCGTTGGACACGATCAGTGTCTGGCCGTAGAGGATCGGGGTCACCGAATTGGTGAAGTTCGCGCTCACGAACGGCCGCTCCCACAGAAGGATGCCGGCGGCGGCATCGAGGCCCACGAGTTTTCCCTGAGTCAGCGCAATGATCTGCCGCGTCCCATCGAGATTCACCACGATCGGCGAGCCGTAGCCGGGACCGTCGCCGTCCCAGCTCCACTTCGTCGCGCCGGTGTTGACGTCCAAGGCGGTCAGCGATCCCTTATTGTGGCCGCCGAGATGGAAGTAGACGAGTCCGCCGTCGACGACAGGGGAAAACGAGTGGGTCGTGTACATCGGCACCAGGTCGGAACCGGGGTGCTGCCAGAGCTGCTTACCGGACGAGGCGTCGAATGCCGTCACGATGCCGGTCATGCCGATCGAAAACAGTTTCCCGCCGGCGAAGACCGGTGTGGACTTGGGTCCAGGGCCGTGCCGGGAGGCCGCTTTGTTCATCTCGAATTGAATCGGATAGCCCGCCTGCCAGATCTGTTTTCCAGTCGCGGCATCGACCGCGGTCATCACTTCCCGTTCGTTCTGGCGCGAGAACACGTAGATTCGGTTCCCGACGATGAGCGGCGTCGCATAGCCGGTCCCGATTTCGGTTCTCCACCGTTGTGTCAGCATTTCTGGCCAACTCGACGGCGCCGAGAACGAAGCCGCCGAGCCGTCTCTGTTCGCCCCGCGCCACTGCGTGTAGTCGAGCGACACCGTCTGCGCCGACGGAACGCCAGCGACGGCCAGCATCACCAGTGCGAGGACGGGGAACCCGCATTTCACTGACATGGTGGCCTCACAATCTCTCGAGCGTTTCCAGATTCGCCGATGTCTTTGGGGCACAGCGGCGGCAAGCATTGGAGCTCGCAGAGCGACGCGGAATGGCAGACATTGAAAGCGTGGGTGATGGACACGACCGCAAAGTAGCAATGAAAGATACACCCGAACAATCTACCAATCTACGAATCTGCGAATTCAAAGGATCTGGACGGCTCGAGCCGAACATTGCTGGGGCGTGGCGGGACGTCAGGTCGTCTTTTACGAACTGCGCGACCGTGAACGCGCGGCGAGGGCGTTCGACAGCCCTGCAGCTGGAGCCGAACGCTCCCGGGACACCGAAGCTCATGGCGTTCCTGAACGCCGTGCGGGGGCAATAGCGACTACCCCTGACGCAACAAGAGATTAGGAGACTGAACTCTTGTTCCCTAATCCGCCAATCTACCAATCTGCCAATCTACCAATGGTCAGTACACCAACGCTCCCGTGGCCTTGAGCTGCCACGTCGGCGCGCTCGCACCCGTGCTGCGCGCCTGTTCCGACGCCGCTTCCGCTCCTTCCGTGCCCGCGCCGATGCGCTCGATGACGCCCTGAGCCGCGGCGCGCTTTCCCTTGACGCTCGACGGGAACACGATGACGCCGTCATCGACCTTGATGAGCATCGTGCTGTTGTTCGAACCCGCGTCGGGCGTAAGCGCCATCCAGCATCCCATGTGCATGCACACGGCCGTGACGGTGCCTTCGACGCGCACCGTCTTGCCTTCGAAGTCTGCGGGCTTCTCGATGACCTGCGCGAGCGGAGTCGTGTCCTTCAGCGACACGCCGTCGCCGTAGGTCTGCGCCCCCTGCGCCCGCAGAGAAACAAGCGAAACAAGCGCGAGCACGAACGCGACGCCGATCGAGAGCACAGCACGCGGCAACATGATTCCTCCTGGGTGTTGGCCAACCTTCGCGTCGGCTTGCCCTATTCTAGCGCGTCGAACCCAGCCGTCAGTCACAGCGACGCAAACCTGCGTCTCCGTTTCGAGGAAGTGCTTGGGCGGCCTGTGTGAATGCGGGGCGCCTTATGCGTGGCGACGGCCGCCGGCGTACAGCAGCAGCGCGCCGCCGGCAATGGCCACGATCCCCAGCACCGGCGACAGCGGCATCGTGTGCTGGCGTTCGGCAGTGGCATGGATGGGGCCCACGTCGATAACGGTATCGCGGCTCGTGTAGGTGATGCCCTGGTAGGCGAGGGCGACGACACCCAGCAGGATGAGGAGAACGCCGGCGAGCGCATTGAGTTTCATACAAACCCCTCAGTCGTGAAATCGTGATGCGCAAGAAGCATGGCACGTGACCCTGCAGCAGGCTGTCTACAAAGGGACAGGCGAAAAAGGAAGGTGTTCGCCGCTCAGGGGACGTCGGCGCCCGGCATACACGCAGGGAAAACTGGTTTACTGCCCACTCGTGCGCTCGCGTTCTCCTGAATCCACCAGCATTGTAGAGAAATAGTGGAGAAACCTGACAAACACGACGGGATATTTGTCTCTTCGCGATCGAGACACAAAGGATCTCGCCGGCCTGATTAGCCAAAAGATTCGACCTCGTGGTAAGGACAAGCGATGAATCGGCCTAACCAGCGCCGCCCGCAGCCGGTGCGATCGTAAGCCGACGGTGGCGGGACCGCAGGCGTTCAAGCAACATGAGGAGAGGAGCTACGGATGATCGGGGTCATTTTCGAGGTCTGGCCAGCGGAAGGGCGTCGACAGGAGTATCTGGACATCGCCGAAACTCTTCGGCCGCTGCTAGATCAGATTGACGGCTTCATCTCGATCGAGCGTTTCGAGAGTCTTTATGAACCAGGAAAAATCCTTTCACTGTCGTTTTTTCGGGATGAGGAGGCTGTTGCGAAGTGGCGCGCACTCGAACAACACCGTAGCGCGCAGGCACGGGGCAGAGCAGGCATTTTTCGAGACTATCACCTGCGGATAGCAGGCGTCATCCGTGACTATGGCATGTTCAACCGGGAGCAGGTCCCCGCAGACAGCAAGGAGTTTCATCGCTAGCAGATGGTGATATTCGGCGCTCGATGCGGCCGTCCGCTCCACTCGACTGCTCTCGCGAATCCTCTAAAGGCGTGAGTGCCACTGACATGCGCACGTTCATCAGCGCCCTTTTCGTGCTGCTGTTGCTGGTCGGCCTGGCGACGTTGATGCCGGCATAGCGGGCCTCACGAACAAGCGCGGTGGCCGCGTTGCGGCATCAGTAGACCCCGACTTCGGGCTGCTCAACTCATTGCTGATCGCTGACTGCCCATTGCTGACATGAAGGGTGGATGTCATTCAGCAATCAACAATCTGCGATCCGCAATCTGGAATGTTCACCGCGGTGGTCGAAGCATGGGCACCACGGTCGGCGACGAGCCGGCCTGAATCTCACCCACGGCGACGAAGCCGTGGCGCAGGTACAGCGAGATGTTCCGCGGATTCGTCGACTCGAGATAGGCTGGCAGACCCTCGCGGTCACACCGTTCGAGGGCGGGGCGAAGGAGCGCGGCGCCAAGGCCCTTGTTTTGATACGCCGGGTCGACCCCAATCATCGGCAGGTACCAGTGCGGTCCATCCGGATGGGAGGCGGCCATCTTGCCCATTAGCGTCTGGAGATCGCTCTGGAGTGACTTCGCGACCGTCTGATCCACGATGTCGCCCACCGCGTCATCGTCTGGATGCACGTCGGGAGGCAGCCAGAGCGCGGCGCCCCCGTACCCGTCGGTCGTATATGCGCTGCCGTCCCTGAATCCGCCGCCTGCAAAGGCGACGGTAAACGCCGGCATGCTTTCGAGATATTGATGCGCCTCCGGCCAGCACCACCGGATCACCGGGTCTGCCGCAAATGCGAGCACGATGGTGTGCACTACCATCGGATGTTCCTCCATCGCGGCCAATCGGACGGCTGTCGTCTCTACTGCTGTCGTCACAGTTCCTCCTTGGTTCGTGCCTGCCATATAACGCGTCATCGGCGAGACAAACCCGCAACCGGTCCGTGGCAGGCGTTCAGCTTCACGGTGTGCACATTCTGCGTCACACGTTTTGCTCTATCTGGCGATGCGCGGAGCACGGCGATTCAGGAACTCGGCGGCTCCTGGATTCACCTGGACTCCAGTTGTGGAGACATTTGGGAGACGACCGCGAGCGTAGATAGGAAGGCTAATGCTTAGAACGACTTAACTGGCGGTGAGGCAGGGATTCGAACCCTAAAAACGTATTTGTCTAAGCTAACGATGGCGAAGGACTTCTGGCAACAAGCCTTTGCCTTGCACCACGTTCTAGTGAATGGCTTTCTGCTGCCGTCTCCGCGAGTGCACTCGAATCGACCTCAGTCTTGGCAACATTGTGGCAACACACCTGGAGCAACAGTCTAATTCACGGCTCTCTCTGCCCGCGCCCGCCGGGCAAAGTGGACTGGCGGCCTGCGAACGTTCGCATTCAATTCCTTTCTCTTACAAAGGGGAATAGTCGAACCGTTCAACGCGGGTGCGATTCAAGAACTAGCCGGCGCAATTTCCCCTCAAATGAGGTGGCCGAGAGGCTGAAGGCGGCGGTTTGCCAAGGTCGCTGGAGATCACAGAACGGGCCTGAAATCGTCGATTTCAGGCCCGTTCTCTAATGGAATCTTAGTTGGCAGTGGCTTCTGGATGATACTATTCGACGGCGTTCGGCACACTCTCACTCGTCCACCTGTTCCTTCAAGTCGATTTACCTGTCGCATTCCACCTTTCCAAATGGGTTCGGAAAATAGTCTCCGTGATTCAGGTGGGCGCCGACGGCCGCCTCCCCCACCTCGATCAAAAAGCCCCTGGCGCTGCCCGAACTGTTGACGTGACAAATCTCCACGCGTTCCGAACCGGCATTCACCGGTGAGCCAAACGTGGTTGCAAGAATGCCCGCGACTCCAATCAGACCGATCTTCCTCGACGTCTTCATCCGATACCTCCTTGAGTACTCCGAAATTAAAGCGACGCACCATGTCATATCAGGACAGGTTTGGTCAAGGCTGAGCTTGTGGCGATGTGCGCACGACGATCCCAAGTTGATACAGCCGCCGGACAATCCTCAGAATATCGAACACGGCTTTGTCGGTATCCACGCCGATCTGCCCCGCCACATCACTCACCACTTGGCGTAAGGCACGGGTCCCGTCGAGGTGAAACAGCACAACAAGGTGACTCGAGGGCACCTCCCCTACGACGCCGACCCCGTTTTGGAGTACGAGGCGAGCGGGGGGTGTTTCGTAGTGTGCATCCCGAAAGTACAGCGTCTGTTCCAGTCGATGCGGTTCGACGAGGCGAAATGCGCTGTCGAGCAGGTCGGAGTCTTGGTCGAGCGTGCGCAAGTCGTCTTCGGCAGCGAAAACACGGAGGATGTGCTCGCTCGCGGCGGCGCTCGGCAACGGCATCTCGTCAGCGCGCGTCCAGTTGGACGCGGCGCGGCGCCTCAGAATGACGACGCCGCTCGCGATCTTCTCGATCCCCGCCTTGCGGTAGTAGTCAACCCAGCGATCGAGCGCAGCGGGGTACTTGGGATCGCGAACGTCGAGGGGCCGGAGGAAAGAGGCGGCGTAGGTCAGCGCGTCCTCGCTATGCGCATGCAGGAGCCACGCGTCACAACCCGCGCCTTCCAGCCAGCGTCGCGGGCGAGCGCTCCAGTCCTTCTCTGCGTCGATCCAGTTGCTCATGATCTCGGCAATGCCTCCCTCACGCAACAAGGCGGCAGCGGACAACACGGCGCTTTGCGACATCGCATCTCCTGGAGCGCCGCTGTCGCGAAAGAGGTAGCTCCGATCCGGCGAGAGGACGTACGGCAGGTTGGACAGGATCAAGTCGAAGCTCGATTCCCGCGCGGGCTCGAAACCATCTCCCTGACGAACGTCGACGTTATCGATGCCGCTCAACCGCGCACTAAGCTCGGTGAATCGAACGGCTCGCGGATTCAGGTCAGTAGCGATAACCCGCGCCGAGTGCTGCGCTGCCAGCAATGCTTGAACGCCGCAGCCGCTTCCGACGTCAAGCGTCAACTCGACGCGCTTTCGTACCGTGAGCGTCTCGAGAAGCGCGGATGAACGGGACACGCCGCTGACATGGTCTTGCTGGAGCTCGGCCGCGTCGAAATCATGAACGAGCCGCACGTGACGAAACGGTACGACGTGAACGAGCGGTCGCACGCGATCACGCTCACATTCGAGGAGCCCGAGTTCTTCGAGCGATCTCAAGTCGACGGGCGCGAACGCTGCCGCTGCGAGCGAACGCGGCAGCGGCTCGGCGAGGACAAAAAGCCGCACGATGTCGCGCAACGGACCGTCGGTTACTAGGCTGTGCCGGTATCTCGAAAGGTGCGCGGTGGAAATCAGCAGCTCACCGGTGACCCCGATGGCCGCCTTCACTTCCTTCTCGGTATAGCCGGCCTCGTCGAGCACGCGACTGAGCTCCGCGACGAGGGCATACTCTCGATGAGTAAGAACGCCGGTCATAGGACGATGGTGTCCGCCAGTTTATGTTGTACTCCGAAGAAAATCCGTTCCGACCGCTGCGAGGCGCCCTCCCCCCAAGGGGCTCGCGCATCGGTTTCGCGCCCAGAACTTGATACGGACTTTTCGAAGCGGACCGTGACACGTGCGTGTAGGGGCGAGATTAGGTCAATACTCTGCCGCGCTTTCATATGATTAGACGAAATCAGACAGGAAACAGGTCGGTTGGGTCTGGCTGGGAACCATGTTATGACCTGCTAACGCCTTGCTGGAACGTGTGATCGGCCGGTCTTCGAGGACTAAGGCAAGGGTCGGTGGACTACTGCTTCACACGGTTGCCCTGTGGCCTAACTAGTATTGAAGTAGACGACATCCGCAGCCAACCGCGACGCCTTCGATGTGGCTGTTCGCCGTCGACAACGTCAAAGGGCGTTCACATCCTGCGTCATTCGTTCTGTTCGCACCTGGCGATGCGTGGGGCGCCTGCGCGCGCCATTCAGGAGTTGGCCGGACATTCGGAGCTAGGTATGACACAGAGGTATATGCATCTGAGTCCTCGGCGCTCGACGCAGCGATTCGATTGCTCGATGGCCGTGGCAACATCGGGGCAACGGAAGCTCGTGGAAGTCGTGAAGTGGGGAAAATCTAGGAAAACTTCAAGAAAACTGGCGGTGAGGCAGGGATTCGAACCCTGGGTAGAGCTTTTAGGCCCTACAACGGTTTAGCAAACCGCCGCCTTCAGCCTCTCGGCCACCTCACCGTACGCTGAACCCTAAGTATACCTGAGGCTTTCAGTTGCGGGAACCGCGCTGTACCCAAGACTGTCCCTGCAATTGTCCCTGCCGAGCCCGGCGCACGGCTCGAATCGCCGCCCCTCAAGCCGACCGATTGACGAAAGAGAACGCAGCGGTTCTTCTCGTGTACTGACAACTGGGTAAGCCTCGCATCGAGTGTGATTTCCGCGGATGGGTCGCCGTCGACTGCCTGAAACAGTTGCGTCTCTCGAATGGTCGGCCGGCGCAGGATGTCACCGTTCAAGCCCTCGCAAGGACGCAGCGGTTCCATAATCCGCTGTACACAAACCGTGGGCGGCGGTGCCACCCGGGACGCAATTGGCCTTACGCTTTTACCCGGGTCTGACCGACCTAGTTTTGCGGACAGGC
>Ga0065705_10002439_pt1 | contig 14670 bp, 17 predicted proteins | sample SwibulcommuniRL2_FD_59092 | JGI IMG/M metagenome (GOLD analysis project Ga0065705, IMG submission 59092) | Bulk soil microbial communities from switchgrass field near Rose Lake, East Lansing, Michigan, USA - RL2 Bulk Soil v2 (version 2) | ecosystem: Environmental > Terrestrial > Soil >...
TTTGGTTAGTCGGATGTCGCGGCGACGGCTAGCGCGTCGTCTGGCGCGGGAGAGAACTCCGCTCTCGCCCCGAGCCGCAGATGAAGGGCGTAGTAGGCGAGGACAGAGAGTCCGCACAGTGCCCCGCCGATGTACCAGAGCAGGTTCGGGTTGTAGTTATCCAGAATGTAACCCGCGGCGCCGGGACCAATCGTCGACGGGATCGCCCAGGAAAGTCCTGCGACCGCCATGTAACGTCCGCGCAGCGCTTCGGGCGCGAAACCTGCCACAAGCGCCTGGCTGGTCGGCATGATGATCATCTCGCCGATAGTGATAATGACGATATTCAGTGCAAACAGGACAAAGGTGCCCACGATGCCGAACAACAGGAAGCCGATCATATAAAAGACCGTGCCAAATGCCATCATCAGGAAAGGTGGGCGATGTTTGATCTGACGGGTCAACCAGAATTGGAACAACACGACCGTGATCGCACTGGTCGTCATGAGAAAACCATAGCCCTGTGGGGTGATACCGTGATTGTCGCGCAGATACACCGAGAGTGATCCATACATCTGCTGATAGACTAGCAGCATCAGGATGTTTGCAACGATAAAGGACATGAACGCGGTATCACGACCTACGAAACGATAACCGGCAATGGTTTTCAGGAACGATTCGCTCTGCTCATGTGCATGAGGTTCAGGCTTTGTTTCGGGGATAGCGCGATAGATAATCGCGGCCACCACACAGCTCAGAATGGAGTCGATCACAAATAAGTAGAAGAAATTGATGTTTGCCAGGAAGCCGCCGATGGTCGGACCGATGATCCAGGCGTAGTTGGCGACTACGCGTAAAATACCAAAACCCTCCTGGCGTTTGTTCTCGGGGAGGATATCGGCGATCATCGCTTCATGTGCAGGATGCGACATATTCGAGAGCAGGCCGACCACAATCACAAGCGGGTAGAGAACTTTGATATCGTTGACCAGGCCGAACCCAAGTGTACTGATGGCGCTGAAGATCAGACCAAAGAGGATTAGTTGCTTCCGTCCGAATTTATCGGTGAGGGCGCCGCCGAGCATGCTTCCCACCAGGCCGAACAGGGAAGACATCCCTAGCAAGATACCCGCCTGGGTCATCCCTACGCCAAACTTCTGCGTAATGTAGAGCGCAAAGAATGGAAAGAGCAGTGTTCCACCGATACCGTCTACAAAGCGAACTCCGACGACAACCCAAAACAGACGTGGAAATTCATAATAGATTTTTTGGAGACGAGTGAACATTTAGGTCCTTTCGTGTGGGGTCTTCTATTTTAGCACATTTGTTCTTTTTTTGCATTAATCATTAGACAGAAAATTGCAGGCTATCCCTGTTTCTGGCCTTACTCGGTGACAATTTCTCTGCGATTCATATCCTTCATCGCCGGGATAAACGCCATGCTCAGGGTGGTGATGAAATAAATAACCCCCAGTCCCAGAAGCATCGGACGCACGCCGAGTAGTTCCGTCAATACGCCGCCGGCCAGCATGCCCAGCGGCATGGCTGACCAGGCTCCTGCGCCCACCGCGCCTCCGACGCGTCCACGCATAGTTTTGGGGACACGTTCATATTCCACCGCACCGATAATGGGATTGAGCGGTCCTGCGCCCATGCTGGAGATCACGACAAATACCAGGGCAACCCAAAGCGGGGGAAATGCTGCGTAAAGGAAGAATCGCAAACTGGTCAAAACAAACCCGAACACGAAGACCATGTGGCGCGGCAGGCGCGGTCCGATCGCACTGAAGATCAATGCGCCGATGACGGCGCCGCCTCCGTTGGCGGCAATCAGCAGTCCCAGATCGAGCGCCTGCCCATAGACTTGTTTTACGAATACAGGCTGGACAACTCCGCTAAAGACGGCGTCCAGAAAATTGGTTGCCATGACCATCACAACGATTGCGAGCAGAAGCTTATCGTTGTAGATGAACTGTAATCCCTCGCGTAGTTCATCGAAGTACCTGCCACCTGGCGCCTTCTGCTCCTGCTGCCAGGATGGATAAACCTTGATCGTGAGTGCGACGATTCCGGCGGAAATAAAAAACGATGCGGCGTCAAGCCACAATACATTTTCTGTTCCCATAAGAGCGATCAACAGACCGCCCAAGGGGGCGCCGATCAGACGTGCACTTCTTTCGATGATGTGGATCAGGGAAGTGGCACGCTCAATCGGCATTTGCGCCATCGCCGCCAGTTCGGGCACCAGCGCGCTGCGGGCGGTACTCCCGGGTGTATCCAGCAGCGCGCCGAGGAAGACGAGTACCATCAATTGCCAGAATTCGAGTCCGATGGTGAAATACAAGAGCGGGATCAGGGCTGTGGTTATACCGCTGGCAATGTCGGCAATGATGCTGGTGCGCTTATAGCCGAGACGATCGACAAGTGTTCCACCGAAAAAGCCGGCAAGCACGACCGGTAATACATTGAAGAAGCCTGTAATACCGGTCTGGGTCGCGCTGCCGGTGGTTTGAAGCACGAACCAGGGAATCGCAATGGCAGAGAGCACATTGCCAACCAGCGAAATGCCATTCGCCGTGAATAGGGAGATAATGGGGAGGCTGTTCTTCTGCGTCATCGCGGATTTGTACTCTGCGATTCCTGGGACTCTATATACCTAACGTCGAAAAACTTCCAGCTGAAACATGCTCTACAGCAGCAGTCCAATCGTTACGGCTGCGATCACGACCAGGATGGCAAAAATCCACCATGCTGCGCCACCCCCATACCCAAGCCGCTTCTGAAGGCTATAGGTTTCTGCTTCCCTCACACGCTCCTCAATCAGCTCTTTGGCTAATTCATCCGACAAATGATCGTTAAACATGAGCTTTCTCCTTTCCGATGACACGTAAACCAAGCAAACCAACTATCCAAAAAAGAACCGGGGCGGAAACAGCCAGAGTAACAAGCAGTTTTCGCATTTGTCTGTCTCGTGTGTTCTCCGGCTTTGGTAAAGTGTACATTTGTGTTTCTCCTTCATTCGCTATCTGCATTTTGACGAAAGATTGGCGAAGTCACATCCTGCTGATTCTACGTGGACATCCACTCTCAATGCTGTCCCAATGTCCCAAGTGTCCGAACCCGCCGATCCACTCTATCGAAAATCCAGGCGCCAAACCAGAGCATTACAAACATGAATACGACCAGGATCACGATTTCTACTCTGATTGGCAGGATCGTGTTGGTTTGCAGCAGCCAGCCGCGCACTGCGTCCAGGCCGTACGTCAGCGGGAGCGCTAATGCAACGGGAATCAGCCAGGTGGGCAGAGATTGCACGGGAAAGGTGCTCCCGGATAATCCCTGAACGAGAAAACTGCTGACGTCCACCAGGGTATTCGCCTCACGCATCAACAGCACCAACCCAGCAAAGGCAAAGCCAAATCCATAAAGCCCGATCAACATGGGAATGGCAGTCAGAAAGGCGGCGAGTGTATTCCCGGTCGGCTTGAAACCGAAGAGCAGAGCCGCGATCACGAGCATGACCAGCGATGTGATCGTCGTGGTCAGCAGGCTCGTCAACGTCCGCCCGACGAGGATCAGCAAACGAGATACCGGTGTCAGCCAGTTCGACTCGAGTACGCCTGCATCCATGTCATTCTTAAGGGCGTAGCCCATGCCCCAGAACACGGTCGTGACGAAATTGGTTAACACGGTTCCCAGCAAAATAAAGGACATGTAATCACCGCTGCCACTGTAGGCAGCGAACCCGAGAGCCTGTCCGTTGGTGCTGAATGCCTTACCCATGAAATAGATAGGCGTGATCCATATGATGGGTTGAAAGACACTGGAGACCGCGTTCAGCGGATAGCGCCAGAATACTTTCCAATCCTTGAGGGCGATCACATACAACGCCCGCAGTTGGGTTCCAAGGCTCGGTTGAGAAAGGGAGTTTGTTTCCATTGTATTCACCTAATATTGTCCGATCGCACCCGTTTGACGGGCACGGCGCTCCATCCACAGAAAAGTAAAATAGCCGACGACAAGCCAGAACATACCGAATGCAAGCAGCGGAATCAGATCGGGCAGCAGCTCGGGGATCCTCGCGTTGGAGAACGCCGCGGCGCGCATGCCATGGATGAGGTACGTCTGGGGCATCCACTGTGCGATCGATTGCATCCAGCCCGGCAGCAGGCTGACAGGAAACGTAATGCCGCAGAAGATCATCACCAATCCTCGGATCAGGAAGACAAACGCGTTGGCTTCCTTGACCGTAATCACAAGGCTCGCAAAGGCAAAGCCAAGCCCATAGATGGAGGGTATCGCTGCCAGCATCATGAGGCCGATCATCCACGGACTGCCGTGCAGCCTGACGCCGAACATGAATCCAAATTCAAGTGCCGTAATGGTGATGAACAGCAGCATCGAGACCAGTTGCGGCCCCGTATGTCCAAGCAGGTAAGAAAAGCGCCATGTGGGGGAAAGCCAGTTGGACTCCAACGTGCCGCGCATCTGTTCATTGCGCAGGGCAAAGCCTACGTCCCACAAGACGATGTTCTGCCACATCCAGACCGTCGTGCCGATGATGATATAGCCGATGAAGTCACGTGCGCCGGTTGCCTGCATGAAGACCGCCAACCCGCTTCCATCCGGACCGGAAAGCGCTCGCGCCGTCAGGATATACATCATTGGGAAGATCAGCGGCCAGATGAACAAAGCGATGATCCAGCTCGGATAGCGCATGAAGATCGTCCATTCGCGATGAACGACCGCCCAGAACGCACGCAAGTCTGATAAAAATCCTGGTTTACCCAGGGATCGCTGAGAAAATGTAGTATCCATTTTTCTAATCCCTTAAGGCTTTACCGGTGAGATGGATGAACACGTCTTCGAGCGATGGCTTGACGATGTTCATATTTACCAAACGCGTGCCGTTGCCACTGATATGTTCCACAATCCGCGGGATGGCTGTGCGGCTGTTCTGTGCCTGCATATTCACTTCCCATAGATCGGCTTCCCCCTGCCGCCGGCTCATGAGATTCTCGATTCCGGCGATGCTCTTGAGCTTGTCGCCCAGGTCATCATGCCAGCCAGTGACTTCGATACGGATGACTTCCTTCTGTTCGATGCGTCGTTTGAGTCCTTCAGGCGTATCGAGGGCGATCACTTTGCCTGTATCGATGATGCCGATACGGTCGGAGAGCAGGTCTGCCTCTTCCATATAGTGGGTCGTCAGCAGGATGGTATGTCCCTCCTGCTTGAGTTCGGCGATTAACTCCCGGACCCGGCGCGCCGCCTGAGGGTCCAGGCCAAGAGTGGGTTCGTCCAGCAATAGAATCGGTGGGCGCGCCAGGAGTGCCTTGGCAATCGCAATGCGCTGCCGCATGCCGGTCGAATATTTCTCGACGAGTTCGTTGGCACGCTCCTTCATTTCCATGCGCTCGATCAGCTCGTCGACGCGCTCCTTTGCGATCGCCTGCGGGATGTGGTAGAGTGCCGCGAAATACTCCAGGTTTTCACGCCCCGTCAGCTTCCAGTAAATGCTGCGCTCACCCGCCAGGACCGTTCCCAGGCTGCGGCGTACATCATTGGCTTGCTTGACGATATCGAAGCCGTTCACTTTTGCTGTCCCGCCGGTCGGTTCGAGCAGCGTACAAAGCATGCGGATGGTGGTTGATTTGCCTGCGCCATTCGGACCCAGCAGGCCGAAGATCTCGCCGCGCTCGATCCGAAGGTCCACACCATTGACTGCGGTAAACAGGGTTTTTGGCTCACGCTTCCGGAAAAGGGAAAACTTGCGTTTGACGGGGGATGATTCGGCAGTTTTATCACCTGTGCCCGGGCGGGCAGGGAATTTTTTGACGAGTTGCCTTGCCTCAATAGCAAAATCTGACATGGGAACGCTCCTTTTTAAAGCACGCTTTAATAATACGTATTTATATGTGAATTATTATTCACATATTACAACTTAATATTAGAAATGTCAATATGTTAATCATGAAAATTCATATCGAGTTTTAGAAAATCAACAAAAATCCCGCCGAAAGGCGGGATTCTGTAATTTTGGCTCAATTTGCTTCAAGAATTTCAGGATTTGGCACCTTACGCCGGCTCGTAAACATGAATAAAACAAGCAGGATGGCAAAGATATCGATCAACAGGACAGTTGTCATTAACTGAGGACCAGCCTCGGTGAATATCTGCCCAAGAAGCCATGGGAGAAGCATGCTTCCCGCCCCGGAGCCTACCAGGAACCAACCCGTAATTGCGCCGGTGATCTGCATCCGTTCTCCGGCCAGGATCATGAGCGTCGGGAAAATAGATGCCATCGAAAGACCAAGTCCAAATGTGCCAATCCATAGCGCGGTGCCGGACTCTTTCCAGAGCATAATAATGATTGTGCTCACGGCGCAACCGATCAGATCCAGCAGAATGATTGTCTGGGAACGAATCCGTGTCGAAATCCACACTCCTAACAGTCTGCCCAGAGTGAACGAGCCCCAGAAGGCGGATGTGAGATATGCCGCGGTAACGGTTGTCCCCAGTCCGAGGGTTAGTGCATAGGTGTAAATCCAGTTGCCAAAACCCAGTTCCAAACCGACATACAGGAGGAACAGCAGGACGATCAATACAACGGGTACCACTGGGAATGCCGCGTTAGTTTGTGCATCTTTGTGAACACTGTGTGATGGTTCCGGCATAAACCATAACCAGATCATGATCGGCAGTGCGGCGATCGCAAAGGAGTAATACAGCCAGTAGATGTCATTGGTCCGCACCAATACCTGCGCCAGTAACAGAGGAGCAATGAGTGAACCCACACCAAAGAAGAAGTGCAGTCCATTCATGAAGGGACCCGCTTTCTCCCCGTGTGTCCACAGCAGGAGCGTATTGCAGCCCACGTCGAGGATGCCCGCCGCCAGTCCGCTAAGGAACATGGCAAAGAGCAGGACGCTCAGTGTGGAAGAGATTGGGATCAAGACCGATGCAATCGCGATGATCAACAGCGTGATTGCTATTAACTTGTGACCCGAGAAACGATCGTAGATACGCCCACCGAAAAAGGAACCAATGAGGTAACCGAGCGAGCTGAAGACAAAGATCAGGCTGATGCGGTCTAACCCGCTCGAGGTATGGTCGGCAAGCTTGAGCAGGCTCGGACCACTTGCCGCGGTAGTCAATCCCAGAATAATGAAGGAGAAATAATAGGCAATCGTGGCAGTGATCGGGTGTACACGTTCAATGTTGTTTTGAGAAAAGGACATCGGGAAGAATCTTTCGTCTTGGATTTGAGTTATTGGCAAGGTCAGGCAGCGGCGGGTTCTTGCTCAGGAGTTGCTGGAACAAAACGTTTCTGTTTTCCTAGTTTCAGATGCAGTACAAAATACCCCAGGGCAGAAGTCAGGCAGAGCAGTCCCCCAATATACCAGAGCAGACGTGGATTCAGGTTATCGAGAATGTAGCCAGCCGCGCCGGGTCCGATCGCATTGGGGACCGATGAGATAAAGCCGGAGACCGCCATGTATCGCCCACGCATTTCCTTCGGAGCGAAACCTGCTGCGACCACCTGGCTGGTGGGGAAGTAGAACATCTCGCCGAGACACACAATGATTGCGGCGATGACAAACACGATGAAGCCTGAAACGACGCCATACATGAACATTCCGATTGCGAAAATTCCTGCACCGAGCATCATCATCAGGAATGGCGGTCGATGACGGATCATGCGACTGATCCAGAACTGGAATAACACCACTTCGAGGCCGGTGATCGAGAGGATCACGCCATAGCCCTTGCTATCGATACCGTGAACATCCCGCAAATACACCGCCAGAGAACCATACTGCTGGATATAAACGATCAGCGCCAGCATGCCTGAGACGACAAATCCCATGAACGCCAGATCACGGCCGACAAGCCGATAGCCTTTGATCGTCTCCCAGAAAGAATCCTGTTTTTTTCCGGTCTCTTCCTGGACCTGCGGCTTGGTCTCCGGCAATAGGCGAAACAACAACGCCGCGACAATACAGCTAATGACCGCGTCGATGACGAACAGAGCGAAAAAGGATTTCGTCGCAATGAACCCACCGATCGCAGTACCAAAGATCCAGGCGTAGTTGAATACCACGCGTAAAATGCCGTATCCCTCCTGCCTCTTTGATTCGGGAAGCACATCTGCCAGCATGGCTTCATGTGCCGGATGCGCAACACTGGCAAGCAATCCCACAATGATGATCAATGGATACATCATTTGAATACTGCTGGCGAGACCTAATGACAAACTGCTCAAGGCGCTGAAGATCAGACCGAACAGGATAATTTTGCGGCGTCCAAACCGATCTGCCAGCGCACCGCCGACGGTGCTCCCTGCCAGGGCGAAGAAGGAATTCAAGCCAAGAAGGATCCCGGCTTGCGTCATCCCAACGCCGAACTTCTGTGTAACGTACAGGGAAAAAAATGGAAAAAGAATCGTCCCACCCAGCGCATCGATGAAGCGTGTGAAAACAACGATCCAGAACAAGCGCGGAAATTCATTGTATGCTTTATTGAATTTTGCGAAGAACTTCTGCATTGCGAACACCTCGAGGGTGAGATTTTGATATGTCCGTGCGATACCTCAGACTTGGCTACGGTGTGGGATGTGGGGGCCAGGGTATCTCCGTTGGACCGGCAAAGCCGTGCTTTTCCTGGACCCAAACACTTCCGTGGGAAGGTACGCTGCAACCCGGCTCATCGTTTTCAATGGTGATGAAGGGAAAATTAGTCCCCAATGTGTCAAAGACGATTTGTCCAGCTGCACAGCGCCAGACTTCCACAATGTATTGATGCATGTTCTCGTCTTCATATTTGCCGGGGCTGATCGGGACTGCCTCCCACGTCACTTCCACGCTAGTCCCTTTGCGTGTGGCGTTTGCCCAGGATGACGGTGGATAGTACGGGGTGATGGGAAGTTTTGCAGTGCCGGGATACACAACCGGCAGGGACATCCGGTCTCCTGCGATTTCAAGGAATTTCGCATGCACCCAGCATTTGTTGGTTCCATCCACCCAAACCCACTGATTTCCATCTGCCCTGCCGATGAGCCTGATGTTGGCGCCAGCACGCAAGGCGTACAAGTACAGATACTCCGCGCCGGGACCGTAGCGGCAGCTTAACAGGTCAGCGGTTACTTTCGCTTCGAGGCTGTCCACAAGGGGAAGAGGACTTGCCGTAACGGTCCCTGGCATGGGCGGTGTAATTGTCAGTGTAGGGGAAAAGGTCTCGGTGGGGGACATGGGAGTGGACGCCTCGGTGGAGGAAACCGCTGCGGCGGTGGGAGAGGCGTTGGGTTGTCGTCCAGTTGTGGAGAGCCTGCAGGAAAGTGTGCTCAAAATTAAAAGGAGGAGCAAATATGCACGGCTGCTGCGCATCGCTTCATTGTACTATGTACTTTTGCCCATCTCTGAATTGCCCGAATTTATGCGCACGTTTCAAAATCCAGCCCCACAAAGGCGCCTAAAAACCCGCCGGATGGCGGGGATGAGATTATCGTTTTCCTTTATCGTTGCCTTGTTCATTCTCTTCCTCATTGATCAACGCCTTGAGAAGCGCGATGGCAGTTGCTTTGCGTTGGGCGTTCTGGATGCTCTTGAAAACATGGATGGCTTCTTCCACGGCTTCATCGTTGTCGGGCGCGCTGGGGAGAAGCCCCGCGGCGCGGTAGGTAATTTCAATAGGAATCCGAAGAGCGCGTGAAATCGCCTCCAGGGTTGGAGGCTGCGGGTGGCTTTTGCGATTCAACAATTTATTGATCACCGCCCGGTTTAGATCGGCATAGCGTGCCAGCTCTGATTGAGACCAGCCGCGTTTATCCATTTCAGCTTGAAGCCATTCAGAAAAATATATTCTTTGACCCACATCGGACATTTTGTCACAATCCTTGTTTCTAATGGGAGCAGATCTGTTGCAGTAGCGTGGCAATACACCTGCAATCAAACCCCACCGCTCATTAGATGATAGCGTCGAACGCGAAATCATCTCTCATTAGTAAGGTCGCCTTAGGTTATGCTTTTAGTATCCCCCAATCTCTTTTACGTCATTTCGTAATTATAACCTTATCAGTGTAAAAGAATAGTGACAATGCTCCTAATAAGTAGTTCTGTCCAGCCTGAGGGGGGCAGGCTGGACAGAACTAAACGAAGTCTATCATATCGGTTTATTTTTCGCAACCGTTTGTTTCCTTAAGAAACTGGTGCAGCAGTGGAAGAGGGAAGTTATCTCAAGCGCGAGAACAACAACCAGATCAATTGGGTCAGGATCCAGGCGATGAGCGAGTACACTGCAATGGCGATCAGGGAGAAGAATTCGATCTCAATCCCTCCCACCGTGGGCGTATAGGTAATACCCTGGAACATCCATAGAAATGGTGTCGTGAGAAGGTAAATCATTTGGGCAAATGGGTTGGCGGGATTCGCAGCCATTAACTTAAGCAGGAATCGCAAACCGATCAAACCATTCAGGATGACGAACGCCAGTTGAATTAAGCCAATGAGACGGCGCAGCGTACCCTGATTGATGGTCAAGCCGTACCATGTGTAGCTTCTTTCAGTTACGGTCTGCACTCGATCTGTTGGTACTTGGGTCATGTCAAACTCCTTTCATCGTTGCGCGATAATGCGCTATACCCCTCTGTCCTATAATGATTAAAACGAGGAAAGGATGCTTCTGTTATCGGGAGCGAATCAGGCTGCCGATTGTCTCCCCTGTCCCTGTGAAATGCCGAAGAGCAGCGCAATGCCCTGAACAAAGAGGCTGCCACCGTACATGATCATGTAATATTCCATGTCCCCGCTGACCAGGGCGCGATGGAACGTCCATGCGACAGTACCGGCGCCGATCGCCACGAGTGACAGGCTGCTGGATGCCATGAGACCGGCGTGGATGTGCGCGAAGCCATCCACCCATGTGAGCAAGCCGATCACTATGATGGAAGATGCGACCAGGATCCTGCACATGGACCACCACGTGGGTGATACCTGGAAGTCCCTGCTCGAGAGCAGAAAGGTGATCAGCAAACCTGCCAGCAGGGAATTGATGAGCGCAAGAAAAATGGATATGGTTTTCATCACAGCGCCTCCATTTGGATTTTCCTCCAGCATAGTGACCTGGTGCTATCAGAGTCTACTTGGAAGCTATCAATTTCTATATAAAAGGAGCGACCTTGAATTGACCCCGTAAAAACAGACACGAAAAAGAAAGGTCTCCTGTGAGAAAATCAGACAGGAGGTCTTTTATTATGACGGGCAAAAAAGGAAGTACCCATTATCCGCTTGCCATCAAGCTGGAAGCGGTGCGGCTGTTTTTGGAAGAAGGGCGGACGCGTGCAGAAATTACCAAGCTGCTGGGCTTGCGAAGTAAAAAGCGGGTGGAAGCCTGGGTTAGCCAATATCGACACGAAGCCGATGCCTTCCGGAAACCCATCGGCCGTCCCCGCAAGCAAGCCAATGGAGCGGAGAGTGTTCAAGACGAACTGAAGCGACTGCGGATGGAGAATGACCTGCTAAAAAAATTCCAGGCCGAATTGCGCAAAGAGGCGCTCGCCAAGCGCAATATCGGGTGATGTATCACCAAAGAAAGACCTACGCCATCCAAGCGATGTGCAAGTTCTTTGGTGTTTCGCGAGCGGGCTACTATGCCTGGGTCAAACGGTTGGATCAAGCGGACCCAGATGCCAAGCGCAAGCAGTTAATTGAGGAAGCCTACGAGAAGTCCCACAAAACCTATGGCTATCGACGGATCGGGATGTGGATCCGCAAGCACACTGGCCAAGAGATCAACCACAAAGCAGTGTTACGGATCATGAACCTCTTGCAGATCCACTCCATTGCCCGAAAACGTCGGATGTTCAAACGCATGACCGAACTTGAAACCTATCATCGTTATGACAATCTGCTCAATCGTGAGTTCACGGCCAGTCGTCCCAACCAGAAATGGGTCACGGATATTACCTATGTTTCCACCAAACAAGGCTGGGCTTATTTATCCACGATCCAGGATCTGTTCGATGGTTTTATCGTAGCCCATGAAGTGGGAACCGAAAACTCTCTCAACTTGGTGCTCAACACCCTCAAGCAAGCCAAGCAAAAAGAGCAGAGTTTGGAGGGCTTGTTGCTCCACAGTGACCAAGGTTTCCAATACACCTCCCCTGCCTACCAGGTCCTCACGCAAGCTTATGCCATTACCCCTTCGATGTCTCGGCGAGCCAATTGTTGGGACAACGCAGTCATGGAAAACTTCTTTGGACATCTGAAGGAGGAAGCCTTGCGTCATGTTCGCAAGCCTAGCCTCGCTCACCTCAAACAACTCATCGATGAGTATATTCAGTTCTATAATTATGAACGCATCCAATTGAAAACAAGACAGACACCTTTTGAAACCCGGTGTCTGTCCACTTAGCTACAGGCGACCTTCTTTTTTTCTGTCTCCTTTTCAGGGTCCAGTTCAGTACGCCATCCCGTTTTCCACTACTTGACCCGCAGGAACTTCCGTTTGCCGACCTGCAACACACCAGGATGTGGGAATGTCGCATCACCGCGTTCGATCGTTTCTCCATCGAGACGGATTCCCTTTTGATCAAACAACCGTCGAGCCTCGCTCCTACTGGCTGCCAGTTTCGCATCTAGGATTACATCCAATACGGTCTGGCCATTTTTCAATTCATATTCCGGCATTTCGTCGGGAACTTCCTTGTGCTGGAAGGTTTTGACAAATGCTTCCTCCGCTTTCTGCGCATCATCGATACCATAGAAAATACTTGTGATCTCGCGGGCGATCTTCATCTTAGCGTCGCGGGGATGAACGCTCGCGAATTCGACATCCTTTTCGAAAGCTTCGATCTCATGTGGTGACCAGCGCGTCGCCAGGCGCATGTACTTGCCCATCGCAAAATCCGGAATGGACATGAGTTTGCCGTACATATCCTCCGCACCCGTGTTGATCGGAACAATATTGCCGGTGGATTTGGACATACGCTGTGTCCCATCGGTACCTGGCAGGATTCCGGTAATGATTCCAACCAGAGGCTTCTGCCCGAGCGCCTCCTGCAGTTTGCGTCCGGCGACAATGATATTGAAGAGTTGATCGGTGCCTCCAACCTGCACGTCGGTGTGTTGAGCCACAGCGTCATATCCTTGCATCAGGGCGTAGAACGTCTCGTGCAAATAGATTGCTTCACCTTTCTCAAGGCGATTGGCAAAATTCTCGCGTGCCATAAATTGCTGCACTGTAAAGTTTTGTCCGAGACGAATCAAATCCACCAGAGATAGCTCGCTGAGCCATTCGCCGTTGTAGCGCACCCTGGTCTTCTTTGGATCAAGCACGCGAAACGCCTGCTCAGAGTAGGTCTGCGCGTTGTGAGCAACCTGCTCTTCGGTCAGGATTGGACGCGCTTTATTCTTATCCGAAGGATCACCCACCAGAGCAGTGTAGCTGCCGATCAGAAACGTCACATCATGTCCCAGATCCTGAAACTGGCGCAACTTGCGCATGGTGATCGTGTGTCCCAGATGCAGATCGGTTGATGTGGGATCGTAGCCACAATAGACGCGCAGGGGTCTGCCCTCCTGCTGGGCGTCGATGAGGCGCTGGCGTAACTCATTGGTCATCGCCTTCTTCAGTTCTTCATCGCCGTATTCTGTGCCCTGCATGAGCAATTCAACTTGTTCTTCGATGTTCATATCAACCTCCTGAATGCAGCGGGATGGCATCCCGCCCTACGATATACAAACAAAAACGCGCCCGCGATGGTGAGGGCGCGTTCTTAACACACCACCGCAGATTCTACGTGTGGGTGTAATAATAGTTAACGAGAGACTTCAAACTGAACATACGGACATTATACACGGGAAGCAGCTCTGTAGGCAACATCACTGGCCAAGATTGAAGGTAAACGACCACGGACCTTTGACCGTGTAGAACTCGTCGCTGAATACGATCATCTCCGCTTCTTCCTGCGACATGGTATCGGGCTTGCTGGAGATCTGCATCGACTGCATCCCATTCACATCCGCACAATTGAGAGTGATGGCAATGTCACGTTCGGTGAGCGCCTGCTGGATTTTGGGCATGTAGATTGAGCAGTAATCCTCGGTGCGCGGTGGAGCGGCGATCGCCTCAATGGTGATGGCAACATTGGAAAGGTCGGCATCGGGCGGCACGTTGAGGAAGGAAAGCGTATCGCAGCGCTTTCCAGATTGACCTTCCACTGGCTCCTGCAGGCTTATCAGTGTGGAACCGAAGTCCAATACGGTCTGATCTGCATACTGAAGGGTTGCGCCCCAAATCGACCAGTCCGACGCGTCCAGCAGGGTAAAGCATACATCAACGTTAACCTGCTTGCCATCGCGCCAGGCGCGGTCTGCGCGGACTTCGATTCCGCTGGACAATTGACTCATCACTGCTGGCACCGCCTGCACGGTGGGATAGGAGGGGTCGATATAAGCTGTCGGCAAGGCAGTCTCGGCTTGCTGCGGTACAAAGGGTGAACAGGCTACAAGGATCAGAGTTAGTAACAGGATCGTTCGTTTCATTTGGTATTTATCAGTTTCAAATCCATGCAGGTCTGCATGGACGAAAACTGAATCTCCTTTCTTTTCATTTGAGAACGAGATGCAATTATAGTACATATGTTCTGTTTATCAACCCTGCCGATCGGTTTACTTTGAGAAGATATCGGCA
>Ga0065705_10002579_pt1 | contig 14669 bp, 12 predicted proteins | sample SwibulcommuniRL2_FD_59092 | JGI IMG/M metagenome (GOLD analysis project Ga0065705, IMG submission 59092) | Bulk soil microbial communities from switchgrass field near Rose Lake, East Lansing, Michigan, USA - RL2 Bulk Soil v2 (version 2) | ecosystem: Environmental > Terrestrial > Soil >...
GTCCGTTAAATGAGACACTGAAAGCCCAAAGTTGCATAATGGTGCTTTGCCGACCCCCATATGCAAGNGNATGCCCGCGTCCACCGAGTGAGGGGGAATNGGATTGTGACGGTGCCGTGGTTGTACCACGGCNCCTCCGCGCTGTCCACTCCTCCTCAACAATGGCGATAACTGCTTACAGATCAAACACAAAAAATGCAAATTCCTAGGCTATGAACATACCCTGCGAACCGCCTGACGCCACGACGCCAGCTGTGAGTTTCCCTTAGGGCGTTTTCACTAGTCGACAATCTGAATACCTGGGGTGTCGATTAAACGATTGCAGTTATCGTGCGTGGAATCGCAGGCGTCGAGTTCCGCGCTAGCGGCGGCGCGGCCCAACTCCATCCGCCCGGTGTAGGGGACGAGGACGTGGACGGTTTGAGGCGTGCTGTCGCACGCCTGCAGAGGAAGGTCACCCTCACCACCTGCAAACGTCGTGGCCCCACCCTCGGTGTTAGCTTGCCGGAGACGCACTACGACGTCGGCATTCGTGCTGTCGTCCACACAAGCGACCGTGACGGGGACCACGACACCTGCGCCGGTAAGTTCGCCTGTATCGCCAATCTCGACGTGTGTTGCCTGGGCAAGCGCCAGCGTGGGAAGCAACAAAACAGCCATACCGACGGTGAATGCCACAGAAAGCGATGCTAGTTTTTTCATTGCTCAACTCCCTTCTAAGGGTATGCTCATAACGTGAAACTACACTGAACACTTACGCCAGCGCCACACAGACCCTACCGCAACCTGGGCCCAAGATCAAGCACACCTATACCCTGCGGGGCTGGCTGCGGCCCGCCGCCTTTAATGTCTGATCCCCAGCTTGGCCCTGCGTGATTGGTAGGCGCGTTGCGTTGTCCTTCCCTGCATAGGGGTGTTGTCAAAGCACCCTTGTGCAACTCAACCGCAGCTCAACCGACGCCACTGGCCGGATCTTGCCACCCGCCCGTGGTTGCTGTCGCGAACGAGCTTCGGCCGGGTCAGCCGGCGGCCGCTACCAGGTCGTGAGCGATCCGGGGTACAGCAACTTGGCGATCTCGCCGAAGAGCTGCTGCGAGACGACGACGATCTCGTCGGCGGCGTTGCCCATGACGACGACCGTCGCGCCGTTGCTCGGCAGGTGGAACACCATGGTGCTGTAGCCGAACAGCGATCCGTCGTGACCGATCCACTCACCGAGCTGGGTGATGCCGAGCCCGTACTGGACCTTGACCCCGGTCGTGGTGATCGGCGTGAAGGTCTGTCGCAGCTGCCAGGTCTCCGGCTTGAGCCCGAAGCCGGTGGCGAGCTGACGGGCGTAGCGGGTCATGTCGGGGACGGTGGAGATGACGGCGCCGGCGGACCAGGGGATGACGACCGATTGGCGCGAGACGTCGCGGTAGCCGCCGGCCGGCGCAGCCATCTTGCCGTCGCTGTAGTAGCCGTGGGCGTAGGGCTCCGGCATGTCGTCATCCGTCGGGAACGAGGTGTCGTTGAGGCCGAGCTCGCGGATGAGGCCGTTGAGGTGCTCGGCCACGGTCTGTCCGGTCACCTTCTCGATCACCAACCCGAGGATGACGAAGTTGCTGTTGACGTAGGCCGTCGCCTGGTTCGGCGGGGTCGCCTCGGCGGCGTGGTCGCGGATGATGGCCAGGGTCTCGTCCACGGTCCACGGCAGCGTTGGGTCGGCGATGTAGCGGTTGAAGAAGTCCGTGTCATTGGCGAAGTCGTACATGCCGCTGCGCATCGCCAACAGGTCCTGGATCGTGACCTGATCGCCGTACGGAAGGTCGTCGACATACTTCGACATCGGGTCGGAGAGCGCCACCTCGCCCTGGTCGACCAGCCGCAGGACGGCGTCGGCGGTGAGCGTCTTGGTCACGCTCCCGATCCGGTAGTACAGCTCCGGTGACATCGGGGTGCCGGCGGTGTCGGCAGTGCCGTAGGCCTTGAGGATCGTGCCTCGCTGCGGGTCGTCGATGCTGACGATCGTGCCGGTGACGCCGTTGGTCAGGCTCGCCGCAGCGGCAGCGTCGATCTTGGCCATCTCGTCGGCGGTGAACGGCCCGGTGGGCGGCACAGACGTCGACGAGGTCGAAACGGCCGTCGACGATGTCGCGGTCTCGGCCGACGTGGACGCGCCGCTGCCGGTGTCGTCGTCGCCGCAGCCGGTCGCGGCGAGCGTCATCATCAACGCAACGGCCAGCACGACGGCGCTTCGGCTGGATCGAGATGGTCGGTGAGCGGTCATGGCATCCCCTCCTTGATGGTCCTGCATAGGGGTGTTGTCAAAGCACCCTTGTGCAACTACCCTTTTCTGGCTTTGATCATCGGACATTCATGGTCAACTATTAATTTTTCAAAGTACTTATTTTCAATGCGAATTGTATCACCTGGAAGAATTGCCCCGTATTTTGAAATTGGGTAGTCCTGGAGAATAGTAACGTGGCAAAACTGGCGTCAAATCTATATCTTTCGGTCCATGCCTTGCCACAGGAGGACCACCATGACACAGACGACGCCAGCGCCGCAGAGATATACCCGATTCTCATGTCCGAATCCACAGTGTACGTGCTTCAATCGTCCCGGTGCAGGGAACATCGTGCATCGGTCGTGGACAGGCACGCACAAACACATCGAACGGCTGCGCTGCACGGCATGCGACCNNGAGTTCTCCGAACGCGAGGGGACCCTGATGGCCCGTAGCAAGCTCCCCGAGGCNACNGTGGAACGGCTCCTGAAATGTCAGCGCTGGGGCGTCTGCGATGAAGGGACTGCGGACATTTGTGATGTGGAGATCAAGACGGTCCATCGCTTCCAGCGCGTGGCCGCTCATCGCGCCGAGACGCATCATCGCCAGAGTGTNCAGCACGTGGCGGTGGNGGGGGTGCAATTGGATGAGGCGCATTCCAAACTCCGTCCCAAACAGGTGGAATGGGTGCATACGGCATTGGCGATGGGCAGCTGGTTTCTCCTCTGGGTCGACTTTGGCCCACGCACGCAAGACACGGCAGCCACCCTCATCGCGCAGGTCGTCGCGCGTGCCCAGCAGCTACCCCTGTTTCCTCACGGATGGGTGGAAGGCCTACACAGCGGCCTTGCTTCAGGTCGTGGGCGTCGTGTATCGTCCCCGGCGTCGTGGGCACGTGGGGCGCAAGCCGAAGCCTCGACTCGTGGCGCCCCAAACGCTGTTTTACGCGCAGGTGGTCAAGGTCCGCAACAAGGCAGGCCAGGTCGTGGAGGTTAGCAGGAGGGTGGTGCACGGTGGCCCGCGCCGTTTTGGCAAGCAGTTGTGCCTCCGGCAGCTCGGAGAGACAATCCAGACAGCCTTTATGGAACGGTGGTATGGCACCTTGCGGGGGCTGGTCGCGCCCCTACGGCGCCGCACGCGCTGTCTGTCCTGGAGCCGCGCTCGCCATCGGGGAAAGGTCTGGCTCATGGTCAGCCTCTACAACTTTGTGATGCCGCACAAGAGCCTACGCCAGGGTCGTACGCCGTGCACCCCAGCGATGGCAATCGGGCTGACCGATCATGTCTGGAGCTATCGGGAGTATATCTGGCTACCGGTTCATACAGACCCAGTTATCACCAAGCAGCTCGACGAACGGATTGCACAGCTGCTGACCCCGGCTCTCCAGGATCAACCCACTGGAAGAACACACGCACGTCCTGCTGTAAAGACTCACGAAAAAGGGCCTTGATCATGGCGTCGGCCACCCCAGAAGTCGATGTCCCATATAGAAGCACCTAAGGCGTTGAGAAAATAGGGGCTTGGGGACTCGACCTATTATTCTGAGTGGCCGAAAGTGGCCGACGCGGTGATCGAAGCCCGAAAAAGAGGCAGCCCCTCGGCCGAAAGCTGCGTGAGGTGCTCGTTATTGTTCTCCAAGACTACCTGAAATTGCTTGGAGGAAATTTTCTGTTTCAAGAATATCGCCAAATGAATCCCCAAAGTTCATTACGTCCTTCATAATTTCCTTCGGAGCATTGGTTACAATGTTATTTCGTAGATATGTGAACCAATGATCAAAGTGCTCCAAAGAAAAACCTATTTGCATATCCGTTTTGGGTACATATCGAGCGGCGTACGCTTTCCCCAAGTCAGTCAAAATTCCAGTATTTCCGACTAATTGAATTTCTTTTGGGCAAATTCTGTTATATTCGTCTAGCAATTTATTTAGATCATGCCCATATTTTTTAAAGTGATTGTCGGTTAAATCCACTCGGGAATTTATTTTTGTAATAATGGCGATTGAGATTTTGAATAGCTTTTCTAACGCCTCTGTTGCCTTTCCCATGCCTGCAATCGGTAGTCCAGAGATAAACAGCAATCGTGCGCTAAGGTAATCGACATCGGCGATCGACAAGAAGGCGGGAATCTTTTCGGTAATCTTCATTTATCTGACTCCTAACTTCTAACCTGCATAGGGGTGTTGTCAAAGCACCCTTGTGCAACCGAAGAAGCAGCGCTACATCCTCTATGCCATGAGTGAGGGAAAAGGCATTTTTAGTATTTTTTCCAGCATCTTTCGACGAAAGAAATAGAGGATATCACTTAACATGTCTTGTTGGTTGAAAACGGGCGTTTTCTCTGGACAGGCAGCGTCAGACGCGAGCAACAGATTACCCATTACGGTTGCAATTTTGGCGACTGCAACCGATCTGGTAGAAGCATTTCAAATTTTCCGTCGTTGATCATATCTCCTCTTGTTATTTTAAATACTGATTCGAGTTGTACTAGATTCTTTGTAGTTAAAACCGGTTGGCCAGATAGTCCTATCGTTATAGCTGGCGCCCTGAAAGTTGGCGTCCTCAAGCTTAGCGTCCTCAAGGTTGGCGCCCTCAAGATTGGCGCCCGTGACCAGAGCCCTCTTGCCCTGCACGTTGAAGCGACCGGTGTGGTCAGACATCGTTTGAAGTCTCCGGGAGTTGACTGGAAGCGAGGGAATAATCCATGACGTCCGCCGTTGCCTCTTAGACCGGACCGATGGTTGGGTCCGGAATCAGATATGAGCCGAGGTGACGGTCGAGCGCCGTCAATGCTCCCACGTCGGCAGACGGGAACCGGAAGCCGATGTGGCCATCGGGGCGGAGCATGATCACGCCGCCCGCCGGGAGGCCGGCGCGAACGGGATCGAGGCTGGGGTCGTGAGAGATCTGCACGAGCTTGGACCAGCGTTGGCCCAGCCGCGCGAGCGACGCGGCGTCTGTGACGGTTCCAAACACAAGCACGTGGTGCGACGTTCCACCGAGCTGCGTCCAGTCGGGGTAGCGCTGCCCGGGATGCGGCCCCGCGATGCCCACCCCGCTTCCCCCGTAGTCGACAATGAGCGGGCTTCCCGCGTAGTCGATGTCGATCATGGCGCGCGCATTGCGCGCCAGCGCGGCTGTGATCGGGTCCGCGACCGCGGCGTGCATCGCGCGGCGCTGCCGCGCGGCGTCCGCGACGTCGATGATCGCACAGTGCACGTGGTCGGAGACGTCCAGGACGTGGCGGTCCGCGATCCGGCGCTCCGCCGCATAGCCGTCGAGCAACAACCGACTCGCATGGCCGCGCAGCACGAGGGCGAGCTTCCACGCGAGGTCGTAGCCGTCATGCAGGCCCGCGTTGAGCCCTTCTCCGCCGAATGGGCTCGACAGGTGCGCGGCGTCGCCGATCAGGAATCGCCGGCCGTCCGCCAGGCGCGAGACGATCCGCCGGTGCATCCGAAACGGCGCGCACCAGGCGACGTCGGTGGGTCGATATGTCCCGCCGAGCCGTGCCTGGATCCGGGTGACGATTGCTTGGGCGGATACGGTCTCCACGTCCTCTTCCAGGTCCTGGAAACTGATCCAGCGCCCGCCCGGGAGCGGCGCGAGCAGCAGCAGGCCATCCGGACCGCAGACGACGCCGGCCTCGTCGCGCGGGAACGGCGCCGGCATCGCGATGTCGGCGACGAGGAAATGCCCCTGGTAGGTGGCACCCTCGAGCGGCTCGCTCATCGAGTGGCGTGTAACGCTGTGCGCCCCGCCCGCGCCGATGACGACGCATGGTCGGACGGTCTCCGCCTTGCCGTCCGCATGGACGAGTTCGACGAAGACGCCGTCCGCCTCGGTCTCCACCTTCGTGGCCGTGACCCCGCGCTCGACCACGCCGCCGAGCGCCGCGAGATGGGCCTCGAGGATCCGCTGGGTTTCGTACTGCGGCAGGCTACACTGGAACGTGCAGCGGCAGTCAAGACGCTCGTAACTCGTGGCGCCAAGCTCGGCCATGTCCGGGCCGTACAGGCGGGAACACCGGACGTGCTCGGCGGCATCGAGCAGCGGCGGCAAGAGGCCGACGGTCTCCAGGATCTCGAGCGTGCCGGGCTGGATCGCGGTGGCGCGTGCCTCGCGGTGCGGCCGCACCTCCCGCTCGATGAGCCGCGCTGCCACGCCGTGGCGGGCGAGTTCGGCGGCGGCGAACAGCCCGGAAGGGCCAGCGCCGATGATCAAGATGTCGTTTCGCATCACTCAATCTCCCTGGAAAGCTATAGACAGTCAGAAAAAGATTCGTGAGCCTGAAGGTGAGGATAATGGACTGGACAAGTGATGAGGGATACGGCATTCCTATCGGAACCCATGGCCACATGAGTTCACTGACGGAAGTATCCCTCATGTCCTTTACCCTACACCTCAGTTCCTCCACACGCAAGCAGCTCTATCGCCGTCTCCAGCAGGCTTACGCCAGGGGCGCCCTGCGATTGGTTAGGCGCCTCCATGCCCTGCTCGCCCTGGCCGAAAACATGAGCGTGCACGACGTCGCTGAGATGTTGGCTCTGGGCGCACAAACTGTGCGCGCTTATCGCAATCAGTTCCTGGCTATTTTTACCCAACCCCCGAAAATGTCAAATGAGCCTGGCGTAGGATCGTCCCACACCACGACACGCCTGGAACGCTGGGGGAGGGTCTGTCAAGGTGAGGTATACCTCTGCGCTCTTAGAGGCTATCCAGAAACCTTTTCACACCGTTGCCTCGAGATCACGCAGCCTCCTTGCGGTAATGAAACCCAGAGCGACCACAGGGAGAGAGTCGATTCAGCATAAGATGTATGCGACTGATTTTTACCATAGCAGTACTGGATTCTATAGTGCGTTCATAACCCTTGCTGTTTCTGCGGTACCGGCCATGCCAGGCGTTCGTGCGTTCTATCACCCAGCGTTTCGCCAGCGGTGTGAAGCCGTGCGCGCCCGCCGGACGCGTCTTCACCTCGATACGCCAGCCAGCGCGATGGTCGGCCAGCCAGGCGCCCAGGGCATTTGTGATACTTCTGATCCGCAAAGATCGTGCCGAGGCGTGGAAAGGCCTGAGGCGTAACGAGACCGAGCAAGGTTGGAGCTGCCACCCCATCATCGAGACTGGCACTGGTAATGAGGACGGCCAGCAACAACCCGAGCGTATCGACCAACAGATGGCGCTTGCGCCCCTTGATTTTCTTGCCACCGTCATACCCGCACTCAAGGCCTCCCATCTCGGTCGTCTTGACCGATTGACTGTCGATGTACGCAGCACTGGGCGTGGGTTCGCGCCCTGCTGCCACGCGGGTGCGCTCGCGCAAAGCCGTGACGATCTTGGTCCAGGTCCCGTCGTCGCGCCACTGCGCAAAGTAGTCATAGACGGTGCTCTTGGGCAATAAATCGTGCGGCAACATCTCCCATTGACAGCCGCTACGGTTCAAGTATAACAAGGTATTGAGGATTTCGCGCATCTCCACTTGCCGAGGGCGTCCTCCTCGTGGGCTCGACTTGGGAGGTGGGAGCAGCGGTTCCACAATGGCCCATTGCTCGTCCGTCAGATCCGAGGGATATTTCTTTCGAGAACGGTCTTTCTGCAACATAATTGCGCACTCTTCTCCTGAGAGGATATGCGCTAACTATCTAATAAATCGACTTTTTTGCCAAGCAATGTTTCCGGATAGCCTCTTAGTGGATTCCGGGGTCTTAGGCTCCACCGTGGTCCGAGAAGTGCCATACTTTTTTAAGGCCATTGAAAAAGAAGGGCTGCAAGGAGGCAAGGGTGACAAGAATGAGGTTGGCCAACCTCAGCACATCCACGCCCCTGGAATCCAACAAGAGCCTCCTACGAAACAAAAACGCCGCTCGACCGGTCAGGGCGCAACCCCCCCTTGACCCTCAGCGGCCTGAAAAAAAATGGGCCCTGGATGGCGCTAGCGGCCACGAACTTTCGCGCCCCAAGCGAGTGTCATGGCTGCCAGTGTCCGAGATGCTGTGGGCCACGAGTATACCTGTTTCATGCGGCAGGGGAAGACGCACGTCTTCATGGACGATTTATCCGCAGCGCAGAGGTACACGACCTAATCGTGGCAAACCATCATGGCAAAGCACACCTTCTAATGGGTGTGTAGCACTACCCAATGAAGTCGGGCCTGAGCAAGGCTTCGAGCCGGTCCAGGTCATGGCGGTTAATGACCTCCGCGATAAACCGCCGGTAGAGCTCCTTGTGCGCGTCGATAGACATGAGTGTCCCTCCTGAAGATGGGTCTCAGTTCTGCAAACCTCGCCATTATCGTGTTTACGAATTTGGGGAGTGAAGCCGGTCTTATCTGTAAACAACAGCTTCATCCAGTAACCACGCCGAAATGTTGTGAGGCAGCGTATCCGAACCAGATAAACACAGCCATCACCTATCACGGCTTACACCGATTCCATACGGTCGACTTATCTCCCCAATTTCGTAAAGGGAATTTTGATGTGGTGTGTCAGTTCTGGGCCATAGATGCGCCAGTCAGGCTGAACCTGCAAAAGAACACATTGGCCGACTCCTGCCCGCTCGCCTGGGCAAAGGCCGCCACAAACTCGTTGCCGACTGTGGTTAAGCCCGTATAGTCCCCGAGGAAGAAGCCACTTGGTGAGAGTTGCCCGCCTTCAACTCCGGGAGCCAGGTGTAGATCGAAGGTCGCATCTGTCAGGCGCAGTTCCGGCCCCCAGCTCTCGGGGTCGGTGATCCGACCAGCCGTTGGCTGATAAAACACGGCGAAATAATCTGTCCCCAATTTCCCACTCTGCGGATCGTTATGGCGGAAATCATAGTAGGTCACGGCCACGGTCCCATCTGCCGCCACACTCACGGCTGGCAGGAAGGCCTGGCGATGCGCCAACGGGATGTGCGTCGGCGTCTGGTTAATCTTGATCGGCTTCGACCAACTGTGCCCCCCGTCGGTGGACGCCGCGAAAGCGATCTCATCGATCAACAAGGTGGGATCGACCTGGCGAGGATCATGACTGTGCCTGGGGGTGCTGAAGCGGGTGTCCTGCCAGACGACGTACAGGTGCCCGTTGGTCGGGTCGAGGGCGACCACCGGCAGAAAGCCTTCCGCCCGTATTGGTGCCCCCGTTTGCGGGTCGTAGATGCCGGTGCCATCGGTGGTCAGGGAGGCGCGGGAAAAGAAGTCCGCGATCTTGGTCGCCTTCCCCCAGGTTTGGCCCTGATCGTGCGAAAAGATGACGCGGCCAGACGCCCGAAACAGGGCTGGGTTCTGGGGCAAGCCGACCGTGAAGGCGTAGAAGTTGGCCAGCACCCCATCAGGTCTGACCACAATGAGGTTTCCGACCGTCTGCCGGTTGTCGCCGAAGTCCCTGACGAGCTGCGGCGCTTCATAGGAATTCCCGCCATCAGTGCTGCGCGTGAAGAAGATCGGCCCGCCGTTGTTCTGGGGCAGGGTCTGGTTCGCTTGATCCCAAACCACGTAGACCAGATTGGGGTCGCGCGGATCGACGGTCACGCTCTCCTTATCTTCAAAGAGCACGTTGGGATCGGTCTGATTGTCGAGGAGAGTGGGGGCGCCCCAGGTCAGCCCGCCATCGGTCGATTTGTTAATAGCCACCGCGTTGCCCGTGAAGCCCTGGGTGGGATTGCCGCTGAGGAGCAGTGAGGACACGTACAGGTCGCCATTGGCCGCGAACGACAGCCACGGATCGGTACCACGCAGGAAAGGACCGCCGGTCGTCGACGTGATGCCGGGTACGGGCACAACGGTAAAGGTCTGCCCGCCGTCGAAGCTCGTCGCGACTACATCGCCCCGCGCCCCCCCGTTGCTCCAGCGGTCTTGTTGATAGGTGACGACGATGTTGAGCGGGTTCACGGGATTGACCACCAGCATGGGCTCCACTTCGGAGTTCTGCGTGACCGTGCCGTCCTGTTGCTCGGGGTGATCCGCATCGCTCCCGGCAAAGGGACTCGGCCCGGGCGCCACGCGCACCAGCGGGCCGCGCACGGGGATAGGACCCTGCGCGCTGACCGGCGCGATCCTGAACGCGGCACCCGCGACGCCGACGAGCACCGCAACACAGGCGAAGAAGCGCCACCTGCGCTGCCAATGACCTGTCATACCGGCGTGTCCTTTTCGTACATTATGCATCATACGTGATCCTCCTTTGTGTTCACAAGCAATACGTGATGAAACTGTGCAGAGCCAGGACGCACCCTCCGTCGTATTGCGGTCCAATTAAACAAATGAGTTGTGTCCCTATAACGTGTGATGGGTACAAAAGCATGCTTATTTTTCCGACGTTTTCGAGGGGTTTCACACGTTACAGGGACACTACCCCATTTCCCGATGCCCATCAAAGCGGCAGCGGCACCCGAGCGGTCTCGTGTAACCTGAGGAGCACGAGGAGGGAAATGGCCGCGGCCGCCATCAGATAGAATGCCGGTGACAGGTCGTTGTGGCTGCGGGTAATCAGGTACGCGGTCACCATAGGTGTCGTCCCACCCAACACACTGTAACACAGGTTATACCCGACCGATACCGCGCTGCAACGCACCCGCGCCGGAAACGCCTCGGCCATCGTCGCTGGGACGACGCCAAGGAACAGCCCGATCAACACGGCAAAGCCCATTTGGCCGGCGAGTATCAGCCGAGAGTCGGGGTGATGCACCAGCCAGAACAACGGCCAGGCGAACACGAACATGCCGAGGGCCGCGCCTACGAGCAATGGCTTCCGGCCGATGCGGTCGGACAGTGCGCCTGCCGTCGGCATCAGCAGGAGCAGGAGCACCATGTTGATGGTGTTGATGTCGAGCGCGCGCGCCGCCCGGACATGGACCACCTGCTGGAGATACGTCACGACGTACACGAACATCATGTAGAAGCCGACGGCTGTGAGCACATTCAAGCCAGCGACGCGCAGCATAGCCCGCCATGCGGTGCGGAACGCCTCCCGCACCGGCGCGGTGGGAGGCGGTGCGGCCTCCGGCCGCGCCGCGGCTTTAGGCAGATGGCGGCGAATATAGAAGCCCGTCAAGCCGACCACCAACCCGGCCAGGAAGGGCACCCGCCACCCCCACGTCTGTGCGGCCTCGGCGGACACCACCGAAGTGAGCACGGCTCCCACGGCGGAGCCCAGCAGGATGCCCGCCACGGCACCGAAGACGCTCCAACTGCCCATCAGCCCCCGCCGGCCAGGCGCCGCGCCTTCGACCAAGAAGACGATTGAGGTGGTGTACTCGCCGCCGGCCGACAGGCCTTGCACCAACCGCAAGCCTACCATCAATGCCGACGCTGCGACACCGATCTGCGCATAATCCGGCAGCAGGCCAATGAGGCAGGTCGGGACGGCCATCGCCAGCACCGACAGGGTGAGCGCCGCTTGGCGGCCCATGCGGTCACCAATATAGCCAAACAGCAGGCCGCCAAACGGCCGCATCAAAAAGCCCGCGGCAAAGACCCCAAAAGCGGCAATCACCGAGGCGGTCGGGTCCCGCGAGGGAAAGAAGTGCTGGCCGATGGCCTGGGCGAAGTAGCCATAGACCGCGAAGTCGTACCACTCCATGACATTCCCGGCAATGCCCGCCAAGACGACCCGGCGGCTGACTCCAGTCTCGTGATGGGTATTCACACCGTTCTTCCTTGCACCACCATGGTGCGGTTGAGTAGAGGGCATGCACAGGCTCTTGTGCCAGCGTCCTCGGGAGTGGCCCTCCGGGCCGCGATCTGCGCCTGGCTGCATGCCTTGTCGCATGTGATGAACTGGCTCCCAACGGCTCTACATGGGCCTGCATAGAGCGAAACTGTCACGAACCGCCCAGGGACCCCACTGGGCGGTACAGGCCCATGGTCGGCAAAGTTGGGCAGAGGACCCCTCACAAGCGTGCCGCTCACAAGCGCCGTTTGGCGGACGTGCCCAAGGCCCAGGGTCGGCAAAGTGACCCCACAGCAATGGTCAAAAGGCCGGTCAGGGCTGCCTGTACCCCTGCGTGGCGGTGTAGGGCCGCTTCTCTATATTAGAGCGTTAGAGTGCCACAAGGGAAGGACATCTTACCGCAAGAGACAGCGCCGACGAGACAGGGGGCTGACCTGACCACAGAGGGTCCGATGTGTTGTCAACCGTCCCACATGTGGTCAGTCCAGTGCAGAAACCTCCGAATACGCCGTCAACCTTACATTGATTTTTGGACTGAGTTGCTGTGCATGCGCTGGCCTGCGAAAGGGGCGGTGCGGTTGGTGTCGAAATAACGGGCGTTAACCGTGTGGCTGCCCGCTCTCCGCTTTGAGGTCCCGCAGTAATCGCGCAACGGCCGCCTCAAAAGCGTCGTGGTCCTTCCAGGCTGTGAAGTCTGGGATGTAGTATTCCCGGATCTCTGTGGCTAAATCCTTCGTGGTATCGGCGTCGAAGCACTCCCAGGTCTTGATCGCCTCGTAGTCAACTAAGCGGACTGGAAAGAGGAGCCGCCGCTGTTCTGCCACCTCACGCCTGCGAGCGCGCCGAATCTCGAACTCCACCCACGGGCTCTGTATGCTGTGGGGACTCAGCACGAGGAGCAATTTGTCATAGACCCGGATCGCTTGGTCAATCTGTTCATGGATTTTCTGGCCGCCCTGGATATCGTGCGGTGCGAACCAGACACGTAACCCAGCGTCCTGCAAGCGTCCATGCAGTCGGCGGCAGAAGGTTTCATCGGCGCTGCTGTAGCTGATAAAGCAGGAGTAGAACTGGAAGGGCTCATTGAGCAGCGAGGGCAGATAGTTAATCAGCACGTCTGGCAGGCCACAGCCCCGGAGAAAGGCCAGAGGGAGTGGTCCGGATTTCGCGAGGGTGCGATGGTCGAGGGTGCTGGGGCCACGGTGGTCGCAGGTATCTAAGCCCCGCGCAGCGGTGAGGGTGGTATCGCTAAAAATTGTCTCAGAGAGACACACATAGGATAGATAGGCCCCACCGAGGTCGGCTCCGGTGAGGTTGGCCTCGATGAGGTCGGCTCCGGTGAGGTTAGCCCCACCGAGGTCGGCTCCGGTGAGGTTAGCCCCACGGAGGTAGGCCCCGCGGAGATAGGCCCCGCCGAGGTTGGCCTCGGTGAGGTTGGCCTTGCTGAGATAGGCCCCGCCGAGATAGGCCCCGCGGAGGTTGGCCTCGATGAGGTCGGCTCCGGTGAGATAGGCCCCGCGGAGATAGGCCCCGCGGAGCTTAGCCCTGGTGAGGTTGGCCCTAGTGAGGTTGGCCCCATTAAGGTCGGTCCTGCGGAGCTTAGCCCTGGTGAGGTTGGCCCCACTGAGGTAGGCCCAACTGAGGTCGGCCCTGCGAAGGTCGGCCTTGGTGAGGTCTGGCTCAATGTCCGTATACTGGTCCCGCCACGCATTCCACGCCCATCCCCCTTGCTTCAGAATCTGGAGATGCTCCGGGTTCGCCATGGCTCATGTCTCCCTCTGTGACGACTCAGCTTCTGATAAGGCGGGTTATGGAGCGCATGGCCTAGCGCTCCTCCCTGAAATTCGTGACAAGAGCACACCTGCTCAGCCAGGGTAGCGGTAATCCAAGGTTATCGCTACTTGGAGAATGTCCGAAATTGGTGTGAGGGAGATCGACAGAGGGAAGTTTTCGAGTAGCACAAACAACAAGAGCAGTAGTGCAATTACCCTTCGCTTAACGGCCTTGCCGCTTGTGCTACCACTGCGGAGTATAGCACGACTCCAAAGCTCCACCCGATACCGGATTATGTTGATAATAGGTGGTTATCGACATGTAGGGGGCGGGGAGAAGGGAGACAAGAGTAGGGCATCCGTTTAACGCGGGACAGCTGGAATACGACTATCGTTACTCAAAAACGCCCGGAATACCCGCCAATGGAGGCCCGCAGCTTTAGAGGCCTGAAACCATTGTGGTATAACGGTGTCCCGCCTTAAGTGGGTACCCGGTGAAGCCCGCCGACCTCCCCGTGGAACGACCGACGACATTCGAGCTGGTGATCAACCTCAAGACCGCCCAGGCGCTTGGCCTCACGCTCGCACCGCAGTTCCTCTTCCGGGCGGACGAGGTGATTCGCTAGACTGCTCATAGGTGCACGCAAACCGCCCGTTAAATACATATCGCTGCTGGTGTCGAATAACTACCACTGGGTTGTCGAAATACTCGCTCTACATACTGTGTCGAACAAACCCCCTCACCCTCTCAAGTAGCGATAACCTTAGATTATCGTCACCACACCGGGGCGCGCGTGCCTATTGACGTGACAGTGAGATAGAGAGAATGGTGTGATTTCGTAGGCTACCTCTTAGTACTACAACGAGCCTTTGAAATGTGATGTAATGTTGCCCATCACCCCTGCGTGGAAGGAGGGCAGCATGAGCGACCTGATCGAGACCACCCCGCGGATGGAGTTGTCGGTGCACGATATCGAGC
>Ga0065705_10104478_pt1 | contig 14659 bp, 9 predicted proteins | sample SwibulcommuniRL2_FD_59092 | JGI IMG/M metagenome (GOLD analysis project Ga0065705, IMG submission 59092) | Bulk soil microbial communities from switchgrass field near Rose Lake, East Lansing, Michigan, USA - RL2 Bulk Soil v2 (version 2) | ecosystem: Environmental > Terrestrial > Soil >...
CGCGGCGTCGAGCGGCTCGCCCGCGGCCAGGTCGCCCAGCAGCCGCTCGGGGGCTTCATCGCCTGGGGTATCGCTGCGCTCATCCTCTTGGAGGCTGGTGATCCAATGGGCGACTCCTTGGTGCAGAATCGCTCGGATGTTGCCAAGGTTCAAAAACCGCTGGGTGAAGAGCTCGTCGCCGTAGCGCTCAACGAACTCGACCAGCTTTTTCCAGCTCGCCTTGTCGTGGACCCGTTCCAGCACGCTGAGCCTGAGCGTGCGGCTGTGGGCCAACCAGCCGGTGAGGAGCGACTCCGTCAGCTTTTCGAGACACGATACGACGGCTTCAGCGTGAGACTCGTCGTCCTCCCCTTCCTGCGCGGCCGGCCACTGCGCCGAAGAGGCGACGAGGCACTCGACGATCGAGCGATAGCCGATCTTGAACAGTTCGTCGAACTCGGTGACCGCCCCAGGGCCGACGGGATGTTCACGCTCCATCGTGCGGGCGACTTCGAGCAGCTCGCATGTCTCGACCCACAAACCCACTCGCGGCAGCCAGGCGAGCAAATCCTGAATCGCGTGCTGCCGAACGCGCACAGTGACGATTGCGTCAGGATTGCCCCCCTTGGCCAGCGGCACATAGAGGAGCGGCTGCCCCACCAGCAGCTTGGAGAGCCGGCCCACAGCTTCGCGAGCGGCCGATGCATCCTGCCGCAAGAGTGCAGCAAAGACGGCAATCGTGAGTTGCCGCTCGTCGCTCGGATCACCAGACGTCGAGCAGTCATGAAGGATGGCGACGGCGGCCCGTAAGACCCGCGCAGCATCGGCCAATTCGACGCTGGTCGCAATCACTCGTTCCAAGAGCGATTCTTTGGTCATCCGGCGGCGATCGTATTCGACGTTGGAATCGTGCTGGCCCGTGGACTCCGATATTTTGTAGTCCCGAACCTCGGCCAGGAGCTTTTCCAGATCGGACTGGTTCTGCTCGGCCTGTTCGATCCAACGACGGAGCGCACTGGCGCGGGCCGTGCGCTCCTGTGGATTCGATTCCGGGCTGGCCACACTGCGAAGCGCCGGACTGGTAGCAGCGAGCTTCCAAAGGCGAGCAACTGTCCCCAGGAACATCAGCCGATCGGCCAGCCGCCGCGATTCGCTGACCAATTCGTCGTGCGTTGAATCGTCGGTTTCGAAAATCGAGCCGTCGATGCCGTCGTCGGTCGAGTCGCGAAAGACAACCCCCTCATAGGCCGAATCGAATCGCTCGCCGTCGTCGCTCTCTGCCAGCCCATCGCCCGGGTCGCCACGCGTTGAGTTGCCGGACTTGTGATTGCCAAGCGAAAAAGTTGGCACATTCCAGAACTGATCGGCATTGGCTTCCAAATAGTCGAGGAACTTGCGGGCCATGTCCCAGCAGCGGGTGGCGGCGGCGGAGTCCGCCGGATCGACGTTGGCCAGCGACGTCATTTCGCCCAGCCACCGCTGCGCCAGATCGTGCAGCGAGGCATCGGCCCGTTCCAGGCCGACGCTCGCCGCCTGGCCGAGCCAGTGGATTAAAAGGGCCATCGAGGCTACGTAGTCGCGCCGGTCGAGCAGGGCCTCGATCACCAGGCCATACGCCTTGGGCGAGTCGAACATTTCGGCATGCGGCTGCCAGAAGGCGACATCGCCCGCCGCGGCGCCCCCTTTGTGCCACACGTTCAGCGCCTGGACGACGCGCTCGGCCGCGCGATAGACCACGAGCGAATCGACGGCCTCGACGCTTGAGACCTCGTGGACGGCGAACTTGTGCCACCAGGAAGCGATTTCCTTGAATTGCCGCGAGACTTTCTTGCTCAGGTCCTTCTGGTCGCTGGCCGCGGCGGCGCTCCAGACTTGCGAATAGAGGGCCCATAGGCGGTCCATCGTCGCCACGAGTTCATCGGCGCGATGGTCGCGGACGCTGTTTTCCAGCGAAGGAAAGAGGCTGTAATGGGCATCGAAGCCGAGGATGTTCCAGGGATCAACGATCGCGCCGCACTGAATGCCGCGCTTGAGGAGCTCGGCAATCTGCGCTAGAAGGGTGGCGGCTTCGTCGAGTTGGCCGCCGGTGCAGGCGAGCTGGCACGACGTCATCAGACAGTCGATCTGGCAAAGCATCCGCGCCGACGCACAAGGGACGACGCCGGCCTCGCGCCGAGCGGCCTGGGTGTGTCCCATCCGCGCGAAGATGCGGGCCAGGTGCACGTGCTCAAGCTGCGACGCTCGCTGTCGGGCGAGCTGCGCGTTGAGATGTTGGCGGGCGCCACCAAACGGCTGACGCTTCTCGGCCGCTTCGATCCGGAGCCGCTCAGCGTGTTCGCCGCCGACGCGCTGAAAGAGCTGCTGGTAGAACTCATCGCGATAGCGGGCGATTTTCGGCAAGAGCTTCGAAAGCGTGACCGTCGAGTCAAACGTCGCCGGTCCGTCGCCACTGATGCCGCTGGCCATGAGAATGGTCCCGGCCAGGACCGAGGCCGCCTCGAATAGCAGTTCCTCGTAAGGAATGTCGGCTACGTCCACCAGCCGCCGCATCAAGGCATCGAGTGTTACCTGCTGGATGACGAAGCGGCGATAGCGGCCCTGGTTGTCGATCTGGTGCGGATCCCACTGTCCGAAGTGATAGTTGGGCCGCTTGTTGGCCGGATGATCGAAATCGTAGGCCCGTGGATCGACCGACAGTTCGTCGAGGTTCTCAGGGAGGTAGCAGGCCTGCCGCAATAAATCGGCGTCGGTCTCATCGAGCAGCTTCAATGCGGCCGCGACTACTTCGCGTTCCGGTCCAAAGGTAACACAGGCCCCGCGGATATAGAGAGGGATCGGCCGGACGAACTCATGCCGATACGGCTCGACGCGCTGCGATTCGAGCGTGGCGACAGGGCGGTGCCCCAGGAAATCGTTGAGCTGGCTGACCGCACTCGAGACAATCCGCTCAGGCTCGTTCCATGGCGGACCCTGTCGCAACACCGCCTCACAAACACGACCGACAAATAGCGGCCGAAACAGCGAGACGTCGCTACGGTGAAAGAGCAGATCGCGATGAAACTCACGATACGCCGGCAGGGTCCGGTCGAAGACGAGTTGCAGCACCGCGCTGGCCTGCTGGGCGTCGTGGAACGCCGGCGATTGCGACTCCAGTTCCCCCAGCCGGTCGGTGAGCATCCGGCTTACGCTGAGCCAATGCGGCAATCCGTCATTTTGTCCGGCGGCCGTCTCGAAGAGGGCGTTCAGATTGGCCAGGAACTGCGGATCGGCCGCGCCCGACGAGAAATTGAGGTAGCCGAGCACTTGCTCGAGGGCGGGTGAGCCCCCTGCTGCATGCTCCGGTGTCCTCATGTCGCAAACCCTGGCTGCCTTTGGATTTACGCACGGTTTTGTGGCTGCTGGAGAGGACCAGACGCCAGGCCGCGATTGCACCCGCGACTCACTTCGTGCACACCGGCCAATCGTACCGCCAGGCACGCCAGTTGGTCTAGCGGACAGGTAGTCCCACACTCCGTGTGGGACATGTAGCGGAGCAGCGAGGTCCTTCGCGTCTGCGCGCCGACCGTGGTCCACAACGGTGCTGGCCCACACGGAGTGTGGGCCTACATAACGGCTGCGGCGAGGATTGCCGACATCCCGGCGGCGATACCCGCGGGATGCCCAAACACGGCCGATCCCGCAACCAGTACATTGGCCCCGGCCTGCACGCCAAGCGGAGCCGTCGTCGCATCGACGCCCCCGTCAATTTCCAGTTCAATTGCCGCGTTTGTGCGATCGATCATTTCGCGAACTTTGCGAATCTTGGGCAACGTGGCGTGGATGAAGCTCTGCCCGCCGAATCCTGGATTCACCGTCATTACCAGGACCAGATCAACGTCTGTCAGGATTACGTCCACGACATCCGCCGGGGTCGCCGGATTGATCGCGACGCCCGCTCGTTTACCGAGCGACTTGATGTGCTGAATCGTGCGATGAAGATTCGAATTCCCCTCCCAATGAACGATCAGCGTGTCGGATCCCGCCGCGGCAAAGGCATCGAGCATGTGATCGGGTTGCTCGATCATCAGATGAGTCTCGAGCGGCAGCCTGGTGATGGGGCGCAGGGATTGGACGATCGGAACGCCGATGGAGATATTGGGCACAAAATGCCCGTCCATCACATCGACGTGAATCCGGTCGGCCCCGGCCTTCTCGGCCGCGGCGACCTGCTCGCCCAGCCGGGCGAAGTCCGCAGCGAGAATGGAGGGAGCGAGTTTTATTTTTTGATTGGTCATTGGTCAGTTGTCAGTTGTCGTTAGTCACGGGCTCGTGGCTCCTGGTCCTTCATTCGGCGATATCGGGCGATCAGTGTGTTGGTCGAGCTGTCGTGGGCGAGTTTTGGCTCGCTCGATGATTCCAGCTCTGGCGCGATGCGATTGGCGAGCACCTTGCCCAGCTCGACCCCCCACTGGTCAAAGGAATTGACATTCCAGATCACCCCCTGGGTGAAGACGCTGTGCTCGTAGAGGGCGACGAGTTTGCCAAGTGCATCCGGAGTCAGGCGGTCAAGCAGAAGGGTGTTCGACGGCCGGTTGCCCGGAAAAGTTCGGTGCGGCACCAGCGCGTCGGCCACGCCTTCCGCTTTCACCTCTGCGGCGGACTTGCCAAAGGCCAGCGCCTCGGCCTGGGCGAAGACATTGGCCATTAAGAGGTCGTGATGCCGGCCCAGCGGATTGAGAGACTGGGCAAAGGCGATGAAGTCGCAGGGAATCAGCTTCGTCCCCTGATGAATCATCTGGTAGAAGGAGTGCTGCCCGTTAGTGCCCGGCTCGCCCCAATAGACGGGGCTGGTTTCATAATCGACTTCGTGGCCGGCGAGCGTCACACGCTTGCCGTTGCTTTCCATCGTGAGCTGCTGCAAATAGGCCGGAAACCGCTTGAGGTACTGATCGTAGGGCAGCACGGCCTGTGTCTGGGCACCAAAGAATTCGCTGTACCAGACGGTCAAGAGCCCCAGCAGCACGGGGAGGTTGCGCTCGAGCGGCGCCGTGCGAAAGTGCTCGTCGATCGAGTGAAAGCCGGCCAGCATGGCGCGGAATTTCTCCGGCCCAATGGCCAGGATCGTCGAGAGACCAATGGCCGAGTCCATTGAGTAGCGGCCTCCAATCCAGTCCCAGAACTCGAACATGTTGGCTGTGTCGATGCCGAACCGGGCCACTTCTTTGGCGTTGGTTGAAATGGCGACGAAGTGTTTGGCCACCGCGGCCTGGTCCTGGAGCCTGGCCAAGCACCACTCGCGCGCGGTTTGGGCGTTGGTCATCGTTTCGAGCGTCGTGAAAGTCTTCGACGCCACGATGAACAGCGTCTGAGTCGGATCGAGGTCGCGCACCGTCTCGGCAAAGTCGGTGCCATCGACATTCGACACGAACCGAAACGTCGCCAGGCTGGGACGCGGGTGTCGCGTGTAGTGCCGCAGTGCTTCGTAGGCCATCACCGGCCCCAGATCGGAACCGCCGATGCCGATATTCACGATATTGCGAATCAGTTGGCCGGTGTGCCCTCTCCACTCGCCGCTGCGGACGCGATTGGTGAAGTCGGCCATCTTGTCGAGGACGGCGTGCACCAGCGGGACGACGTTCTGCCCATCCACCATGATCGTGGCGCCTTGCGGGGCACGCAGCGCCACGTGCAGCACGGCCCGATTCTCGGTCGTGTTGATCTTCTCGCCGCGAAACATTGCGTCAATCCGCTCAGTCAGGCCCAATTCCCTGGCAAGCGCGAAGAGCAGCTTCAGCGTCTGGTCGGTGATGCGGTTTTTGGAATAGTCGAGGTAAAGCCCCTCGGCTTCGAGCGCCAGCCGCTGGCCGCGCGTCGGATCATCGGCAAACAATTTGCGGAGATGAACGTCACGGATTTCAGCGGCGTGCTGTTCCAGAGCCAGCCAGGCGGGGCGCTCGCGGAGATGGGAGGACATTATTCGCTCTTCAAATTGACGGGAAGGACTAGCGCAGCGCATCGGCCACGATCTTCTGCGCCTCGGTCACAATGTCGTCCAGATGCTGCTGGCTGATGAAACTCTCCGCATAAATTTTATAGATGTTTTCTGTCCCCGACGGCCGGGCGGCAAACCAGCCATTGGCCGAAACGACCTTCAGACCGCCGATGCTCGCGCCGTTGCCGGGGGCCTTGGTGAGCCGGGCGACGATCGGCTCGCCGGCCAGCGTCTCGGCTCGAACCGCATCGGGCGAGAGCTTGGACAGTTTGGCCTTTTGCTCGGGCGATGCCGGAGCGTCGATCCGCGTGTAGTACGCCTGGCCGAACCGGGCGACCAGCTCCTGGTAATGCTGACCCGGATCCTTGCCTGTCCGGGCCGTGATCTCGGCGGCCAGCAGGGCGAGAAGGATGCCGTCCTTATCCGTGGTCCAGACCGTTCCATCTTGCCGCAGGAAGCTTGCCCCGGCGCTTTCTTCGCCGCCGAAGCAACACGAGCCGTCGAACAGGCCCGCCGCGAACCACTTGAAGCCGACCGGTACTTCCGAGAGCCTGCGACCTTGGCTGGCGACCACGCGGTCGATCAGGCTGCTGGAAACGAGCGTCTTGCCGACCACGGCCGCTAGCGGCCACTTGGGCCGATGCGTCAGCAAATAGCCAATCGCCACGGCGAGATAGTGATTCGGATTCATCAGCCCCACGGACGGCGTGACGATGCCGTGCCGGTCGGCATCGGGATCGTTGGCAAACGCGACCTGGTACTTGTCCTTGAGTCCCACCAGCCGTGCCATGGCATAGGGGCTGCTGCAATCCATCCGGATCTTGCCGTCATGATCGACCGTCATAAAGCCAAAACACGGGTCGATTTTGCGGTTGACGACTTCAATGTCCAGGCCGTATTCGTTCGCGATCGGCTCCCAGTACTGCACGGCTGCCCCACCGAGCGGATCGACGCCGATCTTGAGTCGCGACGAGCAGATTGCATCGACGTCGATCACCGTGGCCAGGTCGTTGGCGTAAGGGAGAACGAAATCGTCCTCGTGCGTCGTGCTCGCCTTTAGCGCCGCTTCGTAGGTGACGCGCTTGACGCCGCGATTTTCGCCCCGCAAAAGCTCGTTAGCCCGGTCCTGAATCGCCTTGGTAACCTCTGTGTCAGCCGGGCCGCCGTTGGGCGGGTTGTACTTGAAGCCGCCATCCGCGGGCGGATTGTGCGACGGCGTGATGATTATGCCGTCAGCGAGCCCCTTGGTACGTCCCCGATTGTGGACCAGGATGGCCCGCGAAATCACGGGCGTCGGCGTGAAGCCGCCGTCGCGCTGAATCCGGATGGTGACTCCATTGGCGGCGAGCACCTCGAGGGCCGTGCGCTGGGCGGGAGCTGACAAGGCGTGGGTGTCCTGGCCGACATAGACCGGCCCGTCGATCCCCTGCGCCTGCCGATACTCGCAGATCGCCTGCGTGATCGCCAGGATGTGAACCTCGGTTAAGGTCGCGGCGAGCGACGAGCCGCGGTGGCCGCTCGTACCAAACGATACCGCCTGGAGTGGGTCAGTCGGGTTGGGCCGTCGCTCGTAATAATCCCGCTCGAGCCGGGCCGGGTCGATTAGCAGATCGGGCGGTGCCGGCTGGCCAGCCAAAGGGTGTAGAGCCATGGTGCTGCCTCATGCTGTTAGTGTAATGCTCCCTTGAACTCGCGGACTTCCACCAGCGAGCCGCGCTGCACCAGCACTGTATCCGCCAGGCCCAGAAACAGCCCCGTCCCGACGACGCCGGGAATTGCCACGATCTTCGCCTCCAGCTCTGCCGCGTTTGCGATTGCTCCGGTGCCGCAATCAAGGATGTAATTGCCGTTGTCAGTCACGCTCGGCTGTCCGCCGGCCACGCGCAACTGCGGCCGCAAGCCCAACGCCTCCAGATGCCGGGCCGTGGCCTTCTGACCAAATTGGAGTACCTCGACAGGCAGCTTGCCGCGCGCGCCCAGTGCCGGGACCAGTTTTTCCTCGCCGACGAGAATCACGTAAATGTGCGAAGCAGCCGCCACCATCTTCTCGCGCACGAGTGCCCCGCCATATCCCTTGATCAAGTTGCCGAGCGGATCGACCTCGTCAGCTCCATCAACGGTCAAGTCCAGAAACTCGACGTCGTCAAGCGTCGTGAGAGGAATGCCAAGCTGCCTGGCTAACTGTGCCGAAGTCTCAGAGGTGGCGACTCCCCGAATCGCAACGCCATGGCGAACCTTGCTCCCCAACACCTCGATGAATGCGGTTGCTGCCCGCCCGGTTCCCAATCCCACAGTCATGCCGCCGTGGACGAATCCGGCAGCACGCGCGGCGATCGTGTCGGCGACAAGTGGCAGCGAAGACATACGGGCGGGCTCAGAAGGTTCGGCCAATCGAGGCCCGCGCTTTAGAATACCCCGAGCCGCAGCAGCCGGCCATGCGGCAGCATGTGCCAGGGCGAGGCGCGCTTTTCGGGCCGGCGCGACCAATTGTCGCGGCTATGCAAGAGAACAATGTGGTCGACTTACGCCTGCACGACTGGGGGGCGGCGGCTCAGGAGGGCAAGCAGGGCAGCGAACAGGGCGGCGCCGATGATCGACCAGATGATGGGAAAGCTGTGACCGCCCACTTGCACCGGAATGATTTCGGGCAGACCGAGCTGCCGCGCCAACCAGGTGCCAATCAAGGCCCCGATAAAGCCGAGGACAATGGAGACGAGGCAGCCGCCATGCGAGTAACCCACCAGCGATTGGGCGAGACTGCCGCAAATGCCGGCCACCAAGAGTAACAGCAGGAATTCAAGAATGCCCATTGCACCACCTCAGAATTTGGGGATAAGCACTGCACGTGCCGTGCCGGAACGCGGGTGGAATATATACTCCTCTTGGGTTTTCGACGCTCTCAGGGCCTCTGAGCGGAGCGGCCGCTGAAGATCCAGCCCTGGCGGTAGAAGTAGCCGATGAGGCAGACCGCGGAGATGGCCATGGCGAGGAGGCAGGCGGGGTAGCCCCAGTACCAATGGAGCTCGGGCATGTTCAGCGGGCGCGTCCCTTCGCCGTAGTCGAAATTCATCCCGTAAATGCCGGCGATGAACGTGAGCGGGATGAAGATCGTCGAGATGATCGTGAGGACGCGCATCGTCTCGTTGATGCGGTTACTGATCGCCGACATGTGCAGGTCGCGGAGGTCGGCGGTCAGCTCGCGGTAGGTTTCGACCAGCTCGACGACCTGGACAACGTGGTCGTAGCAGTCGCGGAGATAAGGGCGAACATCCGGGGGAAAGCGGGCGGTGTCTTCTCGGGAGAGCATGGCCATGGCGTCGCGCAGCGGCCAGAGGGCTCGGCGGAGAATGAGCAGGTCGGCCTTCACCACGTGCAGGTCGTCGATGACGCGTGTGTTCCGCGGCTGCGTGACAGTTTCCTCTAGCTCGTCGAGCCGCTCGGCATAGACCTCGAGCACGGGGTAATAGGCGTCGATCACCGCGTCCATCAGGGCGTAGGCGAGGTAGCCTGTGCCGAGCTGGCGGATGCGGCCCCCTTCGCGAATGCGGGCGCGGATGCGGTCGAACGGATCGCCTGGCGTTCCTTCCTGGAAGGTGAGCACCCAATTGGGGCCGACGAAGATGCTGAGCTGTTCGGTGGCGCAACGATCGGGGCAGGTGACCATGCGCATGACGATGAACAGCACGTCGCCGTAGTCTTCGACCTTGGCCCGCTGATGGACATTGACCGTGTCTTCGAGGGCCAGGCGGTGGAGGTGGAACAGCTCGCCAAAGCGTTCGATGGTCTTCGCGTCGCCGAGTCCTTCGACGTTGATCCAAGTGAGGGTATGGCGGCCGACGAGGGCCCGAGCCGCGGCCGGATCGGGAACGTCCTGGTCGGTCACGCCCGCCTCGTCGAAGGCGGTCACATGGATCGTCGGCTTGGGTTGCGACGGATCGGCTATGACTTGACCGGGCGACGCTCCGGGGGGCGTGCGGCGGTGGATCGTGATGTCGCGCCGCGAGGGCTTCTGGCGGCGGGGCTTGCGGCTCATGCAATCCCTCGCTTGCGCGTCGGGTTCATATTCAAGCAGCAGCGCGGCTGGGCAGTTGGCCGAGGTTGTCGCGCAGGCGGACCTCGATCGGGCGGAGGACGTTGAGGTGGACGTCGCGCTGCGGGAAGGCGAGGACAATGCCGCGGTCGGCCATCAGCTCGTCGATCCGGAAGCGAAGGTCACTCTCGACCTCCCCCTTGTTGGTTGTCCGCAAGTTTACCCAAAACCGCAGCTCAAACAGCAAGGCGTCGGCCCCGAAGTCCTTGAAGCTCACCGCCGGGGCGGGCTCGGCCAGCACTTCTTTGTGTTCCTTGGCTGCCAGCAAAAGGAGCCGCTGGACCTCACGGGTGGGTGAGCCGTAGGCGGCGCCGACGCTGATCGTGCAGCCCACGGTGTCATCGGATAGGGTCCAGTTGACGACGCTCGTCTCCAGCAGCTTAGAGTTGGGGACAATGATCTCGTGATTGGCGCCGTTGGTGATCTTCGTGCTGCGGGCGCCGATTTGCGTGACGGTGCCGGTCCACCCGTCAAGCTGGATCGTGTCGCCGACGCGGATGGGCCGCTCGGCCAGGAGGATCAGGCCGCTGATGAAGTTGTTGACGATGTTCTGGCTGCCGAAGCCGGCCCCGATGGCGAGGGCCCCGCCGAGGAAGCTGAAGACCGTCATTGGAACGTTGAGCACGTTGAGCGAGAACGCCGTGAATGTGCCAAGCAGCAGGTAGAAGGTGATCGACTGAATTGGGGCGATTGCGCTTTTGTTGAGGCCAAAGCGGGTCAGCAGCTTGTTGGCCGTCCAACGGCTGATCATGCCGGCGGCAAAGTAGCCGAAAATGAGCAGCACCAGGCCGATGCAGAGCGTGCCGACGGTAAGGGCGGGGGGATCGTTCTTGGTGGCCCCGGCGATGAGTGGGATGCCGAGGACCTTGCTGATACCCGACCAAATATCAGCCCACGACTGACCGAGTTCATGCTTGACGGTGTCCAGGCCGACGAACTGCACGCCGGAATCGGGGTCGGCGGCTTCGGCCTGTTGAGCAGGCGGCTCAGCAGGAGCCTCTCCCTCTCGAACGGGCTGCTGGAAGCCGGGCAATTGCGGGAACTGAGCATGCAGCGCTGAGCAAAGGGTCAGCGCCAGGACTGCGCAAATAAAAGTGATTCCAATTCGACGCAAAGCGGTCATCGTTGCCTCCGTGCAGCGTTTGCCAGCGAGGTCGCGGGTACTCAAGGCAAATGGGGAAATAGCAGAGCTGGGCGGGCTGGGTCAAGATGTTCCGAGCCGGCTTATGAAATCACGAGCCCCCGGGTCGTTTCGTCGTCGCGGCGCTCCCATTCGCGACGGATTTCGCCCAAGCCGTACGCACACATTTCGAATTGCGTGCTGAGCCGTTCCAAGAGGTCGCTCGTGGTGTCTTCCGTACGGTCAGTGTCGATCGTAGCGGCTATATGGTAGGCGCGTTTCCCCTGGGCGCAGTAATCGACGAAGTAATCTTTCTTCTGAATCGCCTTGAGTTGGGGGAGGGTTTCCGGGTAAACTCCCGTCCAAAAGAGGGTGACGTCCCCGATATGGCGATGGACGTCGCGGCGGGCCAGGCCAATGCGGTTTTCCGCTTCGGCAAGCATGTCGGCGACCTCCACCACGGGACGGCCAGAGAGGTTACGGACGCGATGGATGGAGTCCAGGCGGGCAAAACGCAGGAGCAAGTCGCTGAGATAATCGACGAGCGGCGGGTCGGCCACACCCAGGCGCGACTCGAAGATGCACTCGCACAAACCAGCGAAATAGCGGCCCAAAGCCGAGCCGCGAGGCAGCGCCATCATTGCCAATACCCTCTCCGTTCACGTCGTCGCGTGGCGGGAGAGGCCGCTCCAGGGCGGAACCGGCGAGCGATCGGCTGGTTGGGTTGTAACGCCCTGGTGAGTCGTCCGTCAGCCGCCGCTGCGACTGAAGAAACCATCCATCTAAATCAATATTTCGATCCACCCCCGGTGTCAAGGTCGCAAAAATCGGTTTAATGGAGGGAAGTGGCTAGTGTGCAGGAAGTGCCAAGGGCGCCGGTGGGCGATTGCGCGGAATGGGTTGCTAGCGAATTCGTGACAAACTGGCCGGAGCTTCGCTACAATCAATTCCTCTTGCTCTCACCTTCGACTCGTTTGCAAGTTCCCACCGTTAACATTTTCGGCGGCTGGACGCCAAGGACGATACCGACCGTAAGGAGACGGAGCCCTACGGAATCTTTTGCAGGACGCAAAACCTACCCCGTTTGTTGTCGTGCGTCATGCTACAGTCTGTTCGCAGCTTGCTGGGCCTGGAGGGGGCTGAGGGTTACCGCCGCAGCACTCCGCTCATTCTCGTCAACGGATTGGCCGAACAGGGCGAATCCTGGTTCCGCAGCCGCGAGGCTTGGGCCCGTTCGTTCGACGTGCACATGCCCGCGCTGCTTGTCTATGACGGACCGGTGCTCCAGGAGTGGATGCGGCGCGGCAACACCATCAGCGTCGACTATCTGACCGACCGGCTGGCATCGTTTCTCGACAACTTCGTCCAGACGCCTCCGTATCACCTGGTTGCCAGCAGCCTCGGCGGCCAGATTGTCATCGAATATGCGGCCCGCTACCCTGAGAAGGTCGGTCGGATGGTGCTGATCTGCCCGTCGGGCATGGGCGGCGCGGAGAATTTGCCGATCGTCGAGGGAGTCCGGCACCACGACCATGCGGCCTTGGTAAAGAGCTGCTTTCACGATCCGCGGCTGGCCAGCCCGCAAATCGTCGCCTACTACAAGGAAAAATTTTCGTCGCGGGCCTGGCGGAAGGCATTGCTACAAACGGTTCGCGGGACCAAGAAGCATTCGGTGCGCGAGAAACTGCCCAGCGTCACGTGCCAGACGCTGGTGATCTGTGGGCGGGAGGACCAGATTGTCGATCCGTTCCGCGTGCGGGACGCGATCAAGGGGCTGCCGAACTTCCGCGTGGAGATGATCCCGCGGTGCGGGCACGCTCCGCAGCTCGAAGTGCCGCAGGTCGTCAACCCGCTGGTTTCACGGTTCTTGCAGGAAGGTGAGGTCGCCCGCAAGTCGAAGCCGCAGTCGGCGAAGCTGGAGCCCGAACCGGTAGCGGCAGGGGAGTAACGCTCGAACTCCAAGGAGAGGATTCGAGCGTCAAGATCCACGGATGCGACTGACCCTGAATGGAGATTGGGGCTTCGCGGGATGTCGGCTTTGACATGAATTTTCCATCGCTGGCCACGCGATTGATCGTGCCGATTTTGGCGCTGGCGGCGTTTACGCTCCCACTGGTGGGAATCGGGGCGCGCCGGGCGGTTAAAAGTAATGCCAACGACGTCCGCGACTGGCTGCCGGCGGACTACCCCGAGACGCAGCAGTTCCGCTGGTTTCAGAAGAATTTCGGCAGCGAAGACTTCATCCTGGTGAGCTGGCCCGGCTGTACCCTCGCCGACGAGCGGCTGGATCAATATGCCAATTGGGTCGCCGACCGGGCCGCTGGCCGCAAGGAAGACGGCGAGTCGGCGCTCTTCGCCCGCGTGACCACGGGCAGGCAACTCGTCAATCAGTTGACCTCCGAGCCGATCCACTTGTCGCGGCGCGAAGCAATCAGCCGCCTCAGCGGGGTGGTGATCGGTCCCGACGGCGAGCAGACTTGCGCTGTCGTGACGCTGGCCGACACTCCCAAGCGCGACCTGCACGCGACGATCGATGAACTGCGGATTGTGGCTCGCGGCGTGGGAATCAACGAGGCCGACGTCAAGTTGGGCGGCCCGCCAGTGGTGAATGCCGCAATCGACCAGTCGAGCTCGCAGTCGCTAATGCGGCTGGCCGGCCTGGCCGGCGTGGTTGGCCTGGTCGTGGCCTGGCTCTGCTTTCGGACGCTGCGGATGACCGCGATCGTGTTCATCGTCGCGATGTATAGCGCCGTCCTGAGCCTGGCAATCGTACCGCTGGCGGGCGTGCCGATGAACGCCATTCTGGTGACGATGGTGCCGCTGGTGTATGTCGCCGGGATGTCAGGGGCGATTCACCTTTCGAATTACTACCTCGACATCCAGAAGTCGGGCCGGCCCGATCCGATCGTGCGGGCTTTGTCGCACGCGGCGCTTCCGTTGGGACTGGCGACCGGGACGACAGCGGTCGGACTGTTGTCGCTTCTGTATAGCGATATTGCTCCGATTCGCCTGTTTGGCGTGTTTTCAGCGATCGGCGTGTGCGTGGCGCTACTCGTGCAATTTACGCTGCTGCCGGCGCTGCTCACGTTCTGGCCGGACAGCAAAGCGCCCAAGCCAATCGAAGCAGACCCAAGCCAGAAGCTTCACGATCATGTGCACGGGAGCGCGCATGAAAGTGACGACGAGGCCGCCGCGCCCCTTTCTCCTCGCTGGCAGATGTTTGTCGATCAGGTCATCCGCCGCCACGCCTGGGTTTCGGCAGTGTGCCTGATCCTCTTGGCGCTGGGTACGTTCGGCCTGAGCAAGATCGAGACGTCGATCCAGATCATGCGGCTCTTCTCGCCTGACACGCCGATCATCGCCAACTACGGCTGGCTGGAAAAGAACCTTGGGGCGCTGGTGCCGATGGAGATTGTGCTGCGCTTTGACGCCCAGGACAAATCGAGCATGACCCAGCGGCTGGAGCTTGTGAAGCGGGTGCAGACGCGGCTCGCTGAGC
>Ga0065705_10001990_pt1 | contig 14648 bp, 12 predicted proteins | sample SwibulcommuniRL2_FD_59092 | JGI IMG/M metagenome (GOLD analysis project Ga0065705, IMG submission 59092) | Bulk soil microbial communities from switchgrass field near Rose Lake, East Lansing, Michigan, USA - RL2 Bulk Soil v2 (version 2) | ecosystem: Environmental > Terrestrial > Soil >...
GCGGTTCACATCAGGAATCACGTACAGCGAGAGCGGCTTGCCGCCCAGCCTGTACAGGGCGTGGGCCACGCCCCCTTCTCCACAATAGCATCGGCGAAGACCCACGAGCTGAAGCCCCTCCACCGCGGCGCGCGGCAAGTGGACTTCGCGCCCATAGTTGCGCGCGTAGGCTTCTTCGCCCGCAGCGGCGTCGAGGGGCGTCTCCGAACTGCCGAGGGTGAAGCACGACACGTGATCGAGCGTCAGCTGCGCCGCGAGCACGGTGGGAGAAAGACCCGTGAGGCTGTACAACAAAACGCCGCCCAGGACCAACGTGAGGGCGGCGACCATGGAGAGCGATGCGAGAGTGGATCGAGTGATGCCAAATGGAAGGGTTCCGGTGCGCGCCGCGGCACGACAGCGCGCGCGCAACGCTTCCGGGGCCGCCGGACGACACAGCTTCTCGCGCACGGTGTCGCGCACGACGGTCTGGAGGGCCGTCTGGTGCCGGCACTTCGGGCAGGCCTTCAAGTGCGCATCNACGGCCGCCCGCTCGTCGGCGGAGGCCTCGCCATCGACATAGGCGGCAAACAGCGGATCGATTTCCCGGCAACTAGGCATTGACGCTGCCCTTAAGACGAGACTTTCCGGTCCGCCGGTTCAACATGTTTGGGCACCATTTTGTCATAGAGCATACGACGGCCCCGCGAGATCCGGGACATGACCGTTCCTACAGGAATCCCTAACATTTCTGCAATCTCCGCGTAAGGGAATTCCTCGACATCGCGCAGCCAGACCGCCTCGCGGAACGCCTCCGGCAGCGAATCGAGGGCCGCCTGCAGCTCGGGTTCCATGGCCCCGCGCAGCAGGCTTTCCTCAGGCGTATCGGCCGGGTCGGCGGGCGCGGCCAGATCGACGCGATCGCTGTCGACGTCAACCGGGTCGCGCCCGATGTCGCGCCGCCGGTTGCGGTAGGTGTTGTGGAGAATCGTGAACAGCCAGGCTTTAAGGTTTGTCCCGGAACGGAACTGCTTTCGAGACTTGAACGCCTTGACGTAGGTATCCTGCACGAGGTCCTGGGCATCGGCCTCATTGCGCGTCAGGCGGAGCGCGGTGCCATACAGGCTGTCGAGATGTGTCAGCGCGTCGGTTTCGAAGGCGGACGGCATTCTGAACGGAACCTTGCCGCAGTATAGCGAGCTTCGGAGATTGTCCTCCGAACCGGTCGACGAGCTGTGTCCAAATCAGGCCGAAAAGCGTAAATAGCCGAAGAGGCTATGGCGGTTTTCGAGCGATTTCGAACGGGCTCTGTGGTATGGCTCTTGCTCCTGCGGCGTCATTGCGATAGCTGTGTAATCACAGTAAGATCGCGTGAATTTCACTGGTGGCACCCCACTAATTTCGCGAGGTAATCCTATGCGCACCCGCGCCCCCCGCTGGGCTTTCATCTGGTTGCTGGCCGCAGGCTTCGTGCTGGCCGCTGCAGGTGAGTCCCGCGCGCAACGCCTGTCGCCCGATCTGATGTGCTCCTGGGCGCAGATCTACGCGCAGGGCAGTTCCACCGTCAACGCGCAGGGCAGCGGAAGCACCACTGTCAACAAGCAGTCCCAGTTCGCGCCGTACTACGGCAAGAACCAGATTCACTACGACCAGTTCGAGTGGCACACGTACAAGACGGACCACTTCGAAATCTACTTCTATCCCGCGAACGAGCAGCACCTGGCGCGGGTCGCGAGCTACGCGGAAAGCGCCTACCAGCAGGTCAGCTCCGACCTGCGGCACGACCTCGCCGAGCGCGTACCGCTCATCATCTTCAAGACCCACAGCGAGTTCGAGCAGCAGAACATCGCGCCCGGCGCCGCGTCGGAAGGCGTGCTGGCCTTCGCCGAAGGCGAGCGCCATCGCATGGTCCTGCCGATCGATCTCCCATCAGACCTGCTCTACGGGCTGATCGTGCACGAGCTGACGCACGTGTTCCAGTACGACATCATCCCGACCTCGCTCATCCGCCGCAATATGCCCCTGTGGGTACACGAGGGCGGCGCTGAGTACGAGCGTGGTATCTGGGATCCGCTCGACCTCATGACGGTGCGCGACGCGGCCGTCGCCGACATCATCCCGCGCATGAGCGAGATGGAGGGCTACGGCGAGTTCAACAACCCGCGCCTCGTGTACAACCTCGGCCACGCGCTCTACGAGTTCATCGAAGCGCGCTGGGGCAAGGACGGCGTGCGGCAGTTCCTCTTCTCGCTGCGGCGCAGCGCCATCGGCGGGGGCTCGAGCCCGTACGAAGACGCCTTCCAGATCAGCTCGCGCGAATTCGACCAGCAGTTCGAAAAGTATCTGAAGGATCGGTTCAAGGCGTTCCGCGACAAAGAGCGGCCGGCCGACTACGGACAGGATCTGTCTCCGGATCCCGCGCGCTCGCAGTATACGGGCGCGATTTCGATAGAGCCGTCTCCCTCCGGCGATCTCATCGCGATGACGACCGGCAACCGCAAGGATCAGGAGCTCGACATCGTCCTCGTGTCGGCCAAAGACGGTGCGGTCGTGCGCAACCTTACGCCCGGCTTCGACATGGACCGCGGATTCGAGTACCTCGCGTACCCGAGCCTCAGCAACATGGTCGGGTGGATGTCGTGGTCGCCCGTGGGCGATCGCCTCGCCTACTTCGTCCGTCAGGAAAAGTACAAGACGCTCATCGTGCAGAACGTGCTCACGGGCAAGATCGAGCAGCGTCTCAACCTGGCGAGCGTCGATAATCCCGAGTCGCCCAACATCTCGCCCGACGGCCGCTCGGTGATCTTCGGCGGCCTTCGCAACGCGATTGGCGACATCTTCAAGCTCGATGTCACGAGCGGCGATGTCACGAACCTCACCAACGACGAGTTCGGCGATTACGGACCGGTCTACTCGCCCGACGGCCGCTTCATCGTCTATATCGCACGCATCAGCGGGTCGCAGAAGCTCTTCCGCCTGGATGTCGACACCGGGGCCAAGACGCAGCTCACTTTCGGCACGCAGGACGAGGCCGCGGCCAAGTTTCTGAACGCCGACACGATCATCTTCTCTTCGACGGCCACCGACCCGACGACGCCGCTATCGCCGGAAATCGCGCGTAACGGGAACATCTTCAACCTGTGGACGTTGAGCCTCAAGACCGGCGAGCTGCGGCAGTACACCGATGCGCTCGGCGGCGTGCTCTCGCCCGTCGTCCTGTCGAAAGACGGCGCCAATCCACGCCTGGCGTTTGTCGACTATTACAAAGGCAGCTACAGCCTGCACACCTTCGATCTGAAGGAGCCGCTGCACACGGCCGCGTCGGCCGACTTCGGGAGCCCCGGGCCGATTACCGACTTCCAGCCGCCGCTGCAGCACACCCTCGTCACCGAGAACGTGTCGAAGAAGGGCCGTTTCGACAAGATGTTCCTCGACGGACGCCCGCCGGTGAACGTCGGCATCACGAGCGGTGGCGACATCTTCGGCGGATCGATGGTGTCGTTCACCGACGTTCTGGGCGATCAGCAGTTCAGCATGTACGCCGCGTCGGTGCAGCAGTACAAGACGCTGTCGTTCTCGTACGTCAACCTGTCTCGGCGTATGCAGTTCGCGCTGCAGGGCTACTCGCAGACGCAGTTCTTCTACGGGCAGCTGGCGAGCTACTTCTACGACCCGGCGCTGGCGCCGTACATCAGGCGCGAAGACGCGCTCGCCACGCAGACGGTGCGCGGAGGGTCGGCGTTCGGCATCTACCCGTTCAGCATGTATCGCCGCGTCGAGTTCTCGGGCGGGCTCGTCAACTACAACGAAGAATTCGCCGACCCGCTGCTTCAGGACGAAGCCGATCGGTATCAGCAAGAGAACTTCGGAACCCGCCTCTTCAACAGCGGCATGATGGTGCCCCTGGGCGTCTCGTTCGTCCAGGAAACGACCGTGTTCCGCGAATACGGACCGCTCTCAGGCAGCACGATGCGGCTGTCATTCGAAACCGCCCCGAAGATCGGCAACACGCTGTCGCGCCAGACCATCGACACCGACGCGCGCTACTACGCGCGAATCGGCGCCAACGGCGTGTTCGCGCTGCGTGCCGTGGGCTTCAAGAGCTTTGGCGATTCGCCGGGTTACCTGTTCTTCGGCGGCAACTCCGAGATGCGCGGCTACGACTACCGGCAGTTCGTCGGTCACAAGGCGTTCTACGGGAACGCCGAGTTGCGCTACCCGCTGATTAACGCCATGGCCACACCGATCGGCGTGCTGGGTGGTATCCGCGGCGTGTTCTTCTTCAACATCGGCGGGGCGGGCCTCGACGGCCAGACGTTCAAACCGTGGGAGAGCGGGACGAAGACGTTCCCCGCCGACACGACCCCCGGTGGCATCGTCGTCAGGCCTGCGCAGAGGATCGACGGCTTCCGCCTGGTCGACGCACGCGCATCGTACGGCATCGGGCTCGAAACGTTCGCGCTGGGCTTTCCGGTGCATTTCGACTGGTCGTACCGGACGATGTTCAACGAGGACTACGAGCGGTACATCCTGGGCGCCGCCGCTCAGGAGGAATTCCGCAAGGTCAAGTTCGCCGTCTGGATGGGCTACGACTTCTGATCTGATTCCCGTCATGGCACATGGCAAATAGCACCGTGCCATCAACCATCAGCCATGTGCCATGATGGGTCATCAGACATGTCCGCCTGCTCCCGTATCGTCGAACTTCTCTCCGACTACATCGAAGGGCGTCTCCCCGCCGATGTCCGGCGCGATCTCGAGCAGCACCTCAACGGGTGCTCCGAGTGCACGGCGTTCGTTGGGACGTTCCAGTCGACCATCACGCTTCTGCAGTCGCTCAGTGACGACGACCTCCCCGAGGAACTGCGGCTGAAGCTGAAGGCGTTTCTCGACGCCCGCACGACCAACTGATCGCATCCCGCAACGATGCCAGCCGCTCCCAAACCTCCGTCGGAATCGGCCACCGAAATGGTGCAAGTGGTACTGCCGAACGATGCCAACCCTATGGGGTTCATGCTCGGCGGCGCCGTGATGCACCTCATCGACATCGCGGGGGCGATTACGGCGTTCCGCCACGCGAGGGCGCTGATGGTCACCGCGGCCGTCGACAGCCTCGAATTCCTGAATCCGATCAAAGTCGGCGACTTCATCGTGCTGAAGGGGCGCGTGACGGCGGCGTTCAGAACGTCGCTGGAGGTCGAAGTGCTCGTCTATGCAGAACAGGCGCTGACGGGACGCCGGCAGATGACCAGCCGCGCGTTTCTGACCTTCGTCACGCTCGAACGCGACGGTAAGCGCCAGGAAGTGCCGCCGCTCCTGGTGAGCACGGATGAAGAGAAGGCGCAGCACGCCGCCGCTGAGACGCGGCGCAAAGAACATCTCGCACGGCGGATCAACAACCAAACAAGAGATTAGGAGACTAGGAGGATTCTTTTTTGATCAGAATTCTCCCAGACCGCCTACTCTCTTAGTCTCCTCGTCTCTTGTTGTTGTTCTTTCTTAATCTCTGCTGTTTCTAGTTCGCGCGTTTGGCCTCGCGCGCCTGAAGCTGCACGATGCTCTTGTCGAGGTTGATCGCCACCCGGTAGCGGCTCAGGAACTTGTAGCCGACAATCCCGCCCAGCCTGAAGCCCAGCAGCACGCTCGGCGCACGCAGGTTGAGCACCACCACCGACAGGTTGCGATACTCGATCTTGTTGAAATTCAGGTCCACGCCCGGCATCAGGAAGGCATCGCGATCCCACCCTGACGCGCCGTAGACCTTGAGCGGTATGTTTCGCATCTCACCGCGTTCGAGGCCGCTGGCGGTGTCGGTGCTGATCGAGATCACCTGCCCGCCCGTGTCGAGGATGAAACTGGCCGGCCCGCCCTGCACGTGGCCCGGCACCATGGCCAGCCGATGCATCCGCAATGGCAGCTCGACGTCGGCCGTCTCGGCCGGCAGCTGCGCGCCGATGGTGAGCTGGTTCTTATCGTAGTCGATGATGACCGACATGCCGAGCGCCAGCGGCGAGAAGCTCTCCATCTCGCGCGTCGGCAGACCATGCAGCGGCGGATTCTTGATGATGGACGGGACATTCTGGATTTTCAGCGAACCGCCGATCTCCAGCTCGTCGAGGCGGGTCAGCTCCAGCTCGCGCACGCCCAGATCGCCTACGCCGGCGCTCAGGATGTTGACGATGGGACGGACGCCCATGCGAGCCGCGGTCTCACGCGAGATGACCGTCTGCTCCGACCCGGTGTCGAGCACGAAGTCCATCTGCGGTCCCTTGTTCACCTTCGCCTTTACGATGATCTTTTCGTTGATGACGCGGAACGCGACGGTGTGAAGCTTGCCCGCGGTCGCAGGATCGATGTACATCGGCGACCGCGCGCCGAATGCCTTCAGAAAGCGCACTTCCGCCCGCGCCCACGCCGCCTTCGCGCTGCGGTCCTTGTTGGGCAGCAGGTTGATGTAGCTCCCGTAGGCGTTGGCCGCCTCTTCGTAGCGCTTCATGCGCTCGTACACCGACCCAACCGTGTGGTGGAATTCGGCGTCGCGCGGATCCTTGGCGAGGGCCGACTGGGCCGTGTCGAGCGCCTCGTTCAGCCGGTTGCGCGCCGCCAGACTGCGCGCGAGGCCGTGCAGCGCCCGGCCGTGATCTTTCTGAAGGGAAAGCACGTCCTGGAATGTCTTTTCGGATGCTTCGAACAGCCCGACGGCCCACAGCGCATCGCCGTAGTTGGCGATCGCATCGGGGTTTCTGGGAAACGCGCGGGCCAGTATCTGCCCGTCGGCATACGCATGGGAAAAGTCGCCCAGGCGCAGGGCGGTCTTGACGGCGCCAATCAGCGACTCACGCTTGATTCGAGGATCGTCGCTCGACTTGACCTGCTCGTAGGCGTTGAAAGATTCGACATAGCGGCCGTCGTTGAAAAGCAACCTCGCCAGCTGCAGCTGCACCTCGGCAGCCTCGGGCGAGATAGCCGCGACGGAGGGTGAGAGCGCAACGGCCGCCGCTAGAGCGGCAGCCAAGGGAACCAGCCTAAGGACTGAGTACATAGCCCCTCTCGGTTGACCTGAGTCGATTACCTTGGATTGTAGGAGGCGGCGGGCGGGCGGGCAAGCTGATTCGGGCCCGGGTGTATTCGCGATCTTGGATTACTCGGAACCAGAACGGGAACCGGAACAGGAACTCTTTGAACCTGCACGCGCTAACGCGCAGAGTACACGCGCGTTAGCGCGTGTACTGTTCGATGGGCACCCCGTCGTACATCTCGTCGATGCGGAGGATCTGGGTCTCGCGGCTGTAGGTGCCCAATTCGTAATCCTCGCTCATGATGAGCGCCTTGATGGGCTTGGTGGGGCACACTTCCGAGCAGAGGCCGCAGAAGCTGCACCGCGACAGGTTGAAGTCGAAGTAGTCGAGGATCTTGATCTTCTGCCCGGGCTCGCGGTGTCCGCCAAGGGCGATGAGGTCGTCGGGACAGGCCTTGGCGCACTGATCGCACACGATGCAGGTCTGCGCGCCCGATTCGGGCTCCACCTGCAGGCGAAGCACGCCGCGGAACCGCGGGGCAACCGGCCGGCGCTCGGCCGGATACTGGAACGTGAAGGCCGGCTGGGGTGTGTACTTCAGCGTGAGCCACAACCCCTTCAGCAGGTCGACGAGAAAAATCGTCCGCAGCAGCTTGATCATGAGCGCTCGCCGACGAGAATCGGCTCCGATGTGCCGGCCATAATGACGCGCTCCTTGCGGAGCACGGTGTTCTCCTTGCGAATCTTGTCCTGGAGGCGCATCAGCCCGTACAGCAGCGCCTCGGGCCTCGGCGGACAACCCGAGACGTAGACGTCGACGGGCACGATCTTGTCGACGCCCTGCAGCACGCTGTAGGTCGGGAAGGGGCCTCCGGCGTTCGAGCAGCTGCCCATCGAAATGACCCATTTGGGTTCGGGCATCTGGTCGTACAGCCGGCGGAGCACCGGCGCCATTTTCTTGGTGACGGTGCCGGCCACAATCAGCAGATCGGACTGCCGCGGCGAGGCGCGGAACACCTCGGCGCCAAAGCGCGCGATGTCGAAGCGCGAGGCCGACGCGGCCATCATCTCGATCGCGCAACAGGCCAGCCCGAACCCCATCGGCCACAACGAGTTCTGGCGTGCCCAATTGAGCACTTTGTCGACGTTGGTGGTGATGAAATTGTCTTCGAACTTGTGATCGATCAGTCCCATTAGTTCGTATTCTAACGTTGATAGTACTTTGCGTTCAAATGAATGAAATTGGCCCATTTCCGGGGCGTTTCATCGAGCGAGTAGATGGCCTCGACCGGGCACGCCGGCACGCACGCGCCGCAGTCGATGCACTCGTCGGGGTGGATGTAGAGCATTTCGGCGGCCGCGAACTCGGGCTCGTCTTTGCGCGGATGGATACAGTCGACCGGACACACGTCGACACAGGCCGTGTCCTTGGTTCCGACGCAGGGCTCTGTGATGATGTACGCCATGATGCAAAGTACGTAGGGCCCAGCTTCAGCTGGGCATGGCGATTATAGTATGAGCATCGACATGAAAATTGCCGTGGCCGCGGCGTTGGCGCTCAGCCTCGCAACGCCTGCGCGCGCGCAGGACTTCCTCTCGGGTCCCGTGTCGCTTGCGAACGGCATCGTGACGCTCGGATCGGATATCGCCGTCTCGGCCACGCCACAGGACGACACCAACGGCGCGTGGTTCAACTACACAGACTACGAGCACAACGCGCTGCGCCTGTTCAGGATAGGCGTGACGGCCGACGTGCGCGTCACGAGCCGCGTCTCGCTGCTCACGGAGATCCGCAGCGAGAACGGCGACGGCGTGAAGCCGTACGCGCTGTATCTGCGCGTGCGGCCGTGGCGCGATCGGCCGATTGACATTCAGGCGGGACGGATTCCACCGACCTTCGGCGCGTTTGCGCGGCGCGATTACGGCGCCGGCAATCCGTTGATCGGGTACCCGCTTGCCTATCAGTACCTGACGACCGTGCGGCCCGATGCGCTGCCGGCGTCGAACGAAGACGTGATCCGCATGCGCGCGCGCGGCTGGCGGCCGAGCTATCCGCTCGGCTCGCTCAACATCGCGCCAGGCATGCCGCTGATTACCGCATTTCGATGGGATACCGGCGTGCAGGTGCGCGTCGGCCCGGAGTCGCTGAACGCGGCGGTCGCGGTCACTACCGGCACGGCGTCCGATCCACGCACGCGCGACAACAACGGGGGCAAACAGATCATCGGACGTGCCGAGTGGAGGCCCAACGCGGGGCTCATACTGGGCGGATCGGCGGCCCGAGGCCCCTATGTCTCTGACGAGGCGCTGGCCACGGCCACGTTTCTCGCCGGCGATGCGCGATCGTTCCAGCAGGCGCTCGGCCTGGACGTGGAGCTCTCGCGCAATTACTGGCTCGTGCGAGGCGAGCTGATCTGGAATCAATGGCAGGTGCCAACCCTGTCGCACAGTCTCGATGCGGCCAGCGGTTTCGTGGAAGGCACCTATAAAGTGTCGCCAGGTTTTTTCGTGGCGGGCCGCTTCGACAGGCTCAACTTCGGCGCGCTGCCGTCTTCGCTCAACAGTCCGACGTGGGATGCACCCGTCACGCGGATCGAGACGGGTGCCGGCTACTACATCCGCCGCAACTTTCTCGCCAAGCTGGCGTACCAGCACAACTGGCGTGACGGTGGGCTCATCCGGAGCCGCGGTCTCGTGGCGCTGCAGCTGCATTTCTGGCTGTGAGGAAGATCTTTGTTGATGGACGGCGACGCCGGGCAGGGCTGACGCCCTGCGCCACCGCACCCGTCCTTGCCATCTCGGCGGCAGTTGCCGTATCGGTGGCGCAGGGCGTCAGCCCTGCCCTTCTGGCCCAAACACCGATGGGCATCATCCGGGGCCGTGTCGAGGTACCCCGCACAACGCACGTCGAACGGCGGCCTAACGTCAACGATCTCGGCATGCATCCGGGCCAGGACCCGCAGGACCTGCGACGGCCGGTGGTCTATCTCGAATCGGCGCCGGCGCTCGCGTTTCCCGACAGCGAGCCGCAGCGTGCAACGATGGATCAGCGCAACGAGACCTTCGTGCCCCACGTGCTGGCGATCACCGTCGGCACGACCGTGGATTTTCCCAACAGCGACAACACCTACCACAACGTGTTCTCGCTGCGCGGTCCGCGGCCGTTCGATCTCGGCCGCTACGCGGCTGGCCGATCGAAATCGGTCCGGTTCGATCGCCCCGGCATCGTGCGTGTGTTCTGCGAAATTCACTCGCACATGAGCGCGTTCATTCTCGTCTTCAACCATCGCTTCTTCGCGGTCGCCGCGGCCGACGGCCGCTACCAGATTGGCCGCGTCCCTCCCGGCCGGTACAACCTGGTCGCCTGGAACGAGGGCTCGATACGCGAGTCGCGCCCCATCGTCATTCCAGATGAGGGCGGGCCGGTCGAAGCGGACTTCACCTTGCGGTAGCCACGCGTGAAGCTCCTGGGATCGCTCACCAATCGCATCTTTCTCGCCAGCGCCGCGCTCGCGGTGGTCTCGATTGCCGCCGCGGTGTACTTCGTCAGCCGTACCACCACGCGACAGGCCGAAGCCGAGTTGCAGCGGGGGCTCATCGAAGCGGGCGCGCTGGTCGATCAACAGTGCGCCACCTTTCTGCAGGCGCTCACCGTCATGGCCAGGCTCGTCGCCGATGACCCCAGGCTGAAAGCCGCCGTCGACACCGGCGACCCGCCAACGGTCCAGCCATTCGCGCGCGCCTATCAGGAGCAGCTTCGCGCTCCTCTGCGGGCACCGCTGATCGTGCTGACCGGCAAGGATGGAAGCGTGCTGGCCGAAGCCGGCGACGTCGACATCACCGAAGGCGCGATGGGCGCGCTGCCGGAAATCCAGCAGGCCCTTGCCGGACGCGAGGCCAGCGGTTTCTGGCCCTACGCCGATGGCGTGCTCCAGGTCATGACGGTCCCGATCAAGATCGGCCTCGACCGGCCCGAAATCATGGGCGCGCTCACCGTGGGGTCGCGGCTCGATCACGAGCTCGCCGAGACGTTCAAGCGCGCCACGGAAAGCGACATCGTGTTTGCCGTCGACGGCCAGATCCGGGCGTCGACGCTACCTGCGGGCGACCGCCTTCGTCTGGCGTCGCTGCTGAAAACCTCGGATGTGCAGACCATCTCGCTCGAAAACGGCGAGTATGTGGCATTGAGGCGCCCGCTGGGTCCTGCCGCCGCCGCGATGACGGGTGAGACGGCACCAAGCGTGTTGTTGCTCCGATCGCGCAGCGAACGGCTGCAGTTCCTCAACGCCATCAACACCGGCCTCGGCGTGGTGGGCATGCTCGCCGTGCTGGCCGCAACGATTCTCAGCTACGCCGTCGCGCGCACGATTACCAGGCCGCTCGCGACGATTACCAACGTCATGCGCGAGATGTCGGCCACGGGCGATCTCACGCGGAAAATCCCGCTGAGGCACGCCGCCAGTTTCGATGACGAGGACGCGAAGCTGCTCGCCACGACCTTCAACACGCTCACCGATTCGATCGCACGGTTTCAACGCGAGGCCGCGCAGCGCGAGCGCTTGTCGGCGCTGGGCCGGCTCTCGACGGTCATCGCGCATGAGATTCGGAATCCCTTGATGATCATCAAGGCCTCGCTCCGCACGCTCGGCAACGAGCAGGTGAGCCGCGGTGAGATCAAGCAGGCGCTGACCGACGTCGACGAAGAAGTCGCCCGCCTGAACCGAATCGTGAACGACGTCCTCGACTTCGCGCGTCCCATCCGTTTCGACTACGCGCCGGCCGATGTCAATGCGTTGTGTGCCGACGTCGAGCAGGCCACCCGCCGTGTCGACCAGAGCATGAGCGTCGTGATGAACACGGATCCGGCCCTCGGCCCCATCGTGACCGACGCCGAGCGCCTGCGCACCGCGCTCGTGAACATTCTGGCCAATGCGCGCCACGCCGTCGCAGCCAGACGGTCCGATGGCTCAGGGGCGGCAGACGGCACTTCGGTGGCGCCTGCCCTTTCCCCTCCCGACATCGAGATCGAAACCACCGCCATGCGCAATGCCGTGCGCCTGGCCGTCCGCGACCGCGGCATCGGCGTGAAAGCCGAAGACATGCCCCGCGTGTTCGATCCGTACTTCACGACGAAGCGGACCGGATCGGGGCTCGGCCTGGCGATCGCCAAGAACATCATTGAGGGAATGGGGGGCACCATCGTGCTCGAGAACCGCGCCGGTACCGGCGCAGAGATCCGCATCGATCTGCCGTCGCGCGAGGGTTCACATGGCGCCTAGAGGCGGCACCCTGCTCCTGGTCGACGACGAACAGAAAATCCGCCGCACGCTGGGACAGGCCCTGAAATCCGAGGGGCACGACGTACTCGAGGCCGGCAGCGTACGCGAAGCGCAGCGCACGCTGAGCGAACGCAACGTCGACGTGCTCATCGTCGACAACATGATGCCCGATGCCACGGGCCTCGATCTGATTCGAGAGCTCGTCGCGGCCACGCCGGAAACCGATCGTCCCCAGATCCTCATGATGACGGCCCACGCCACCATCGAAAGCGCCATCGAGGCGATGAAGCTGGGGGCCCTCGACTACCTGCAGAAGCCATTCGAGGTCGAAGAGCTGCTCGTGGTCGTCAGACGCGCACTCGAGCACCAGCGGCTGAGCTCGCACCAGCGCTATCTGCTGAACGAGCGCGACGAGGAATTCAACCACTACGGCATCGTCGGACGCAGCCGGGTCATGGAAGACGTGATCCGCAAGGCCGAGCTGGTGGCCGAGACCAAGAGCACCGTCCTCGTCACCGGCGAAACCGGCACCGGCAAAGAGCTCGTGGCCCGCGCGATTCACGCGCGCAGCGCTCAGCGGAACATGCCGCTCATCAAGGTGAACTGCGCCGCCATCCCCGAAACGCTGCTCGAATCGGAGCTGTTCGGCCACGTCCGGGGAGCGTTCACCGGCGCCGCCACGAACAAGAAGGGCAAGTTCGCGCTCGCCGACGGCGGCACCATCCTGCTCGACGAGATTGGCACGATGAGCCCGGTGCTGCAGTCGAAGCTCCTGCGCGTGCTTCAGGAGCGCGAGTTCGAGCCGCTGGGATCGGAGCGCAGCCAGCAGGTGGACGTTCGCGTGATTGCCGCCACCAACAGGGATCTGCGGCAGATGGTCATGGACGGCACGTTCCAGGAGGATCTGTTCTACCGGCTCAACGTCATCCCCATCGAAATGCCCCCCTTGAGAAACCGGCGCGAAGACATCCCGGTGCTGACCGAGCATTTCGTCCGCAAGCACCAGCAGCGGACCGGCAAGCGCGTCGACCGCGTCGACGAAGGCGTGCACGAGAAGCTTGCGGCCTATGAATGGCCGGGCAACGTGCGCGAGCTCGAGAACACCATCGAGCGCGCCGTCGTTTTGTCGACCGATGGCGTGATTACGGTGGGGCTGATTTCCGTGCTCGGGCTGGCGACCGGACAATCGAGCGCCCTGCCGTCGCTCAAGCTGCGGACCAACATCGAGTGGACCGAACAGGAAACGATCCGCCGCGCCCTCGACAGCGCGAGCGGCGTGAAGAAGGACGCCGCCGATCTGATGGGCATCAGCCAGCGCGCGCTGAGTTATTACCTCGCGAAATACAAGTTCCAGTAAAGCGTAACGGGTTACGGCCGCCGTAATCCATCCATCTGGAACTCGAGCAAACCCGAGAAAATCTCCTCGTTCCCTGCGGCACCACCCTTGCCTTTCCGGAGAGCATGAAAAAATTGCTCCTGCTCTCCATTGCGCTATCGATCCTTGTGTTGTGGGCGATCGCGTGCGGCGGCGGCTCTTCCAGCGGCGGAAACGCGGGCGGAGGCAATCCAAACCCTGTGGGCTCGTCGGGCGGAGGATCGGGCACGGTGGGCGCGACGATCAACCTCAGCGCGAACGGCGTGGACAACGCTCAGCCCTCAGTCGCGCTCGGAGAGCGGCTGCGCGTGACCAACAACGATACGCGCGCGCATCAGTTCATGACGACGCCGCACAACGTTCATACGGACTGTCCGGCGCTCAATGCGATCGGCTCGCTTGCGCCCGGCCAGAGCGGCACGTCGGATCCGTTGACGACCTCGCGCGGGTGCGGATTTCACGATCACATGAACCCCGACGATCCCAAGTTCCGCGGTCAGGTCCTGGTCGGTTTGGGTTCAGGCGGTCCGCCGCCTCCGGACCCCACTTACTTGCGCTAGGCTCTAGCGGATGCAGCGGCGCGACAGTTTTTCCCTGACTAGAGTGCTCATTGGGGCGGTTCTGGCAGCCCTCCTTCTTGTGCCCGCATCAGCGACGGCTCAGGATGCGGGGACCCAGCCCCAACCTGCGCCTGCACCGCCCGACCCTCGCGACGTCGCCGATCGCCGGCCCAACTTCGTCGAGCCAGACTTCACGCTGATCAACCTGCCCACGACGCTGCGGCTGCCGCGCTACAAGAGCGCGTTCCGCATCTCGCACCGGTTTGCGCGGACGCTGAACGACGATTTCGGAAGGCTCGCAAGCGATCTCTTCGGCCTCGACAACGGCGCGCTGATCGGGCTCGAGTACCGGTTCGGCGTCAGGCGGGGATTACAGGCGGGGATTTACCGCACGAGCGGGAAAACGATTCAGTTCTTCGGGCAGTACGACGTCATGC
>Ga0065705_10002431_pt1 | contig 14591 bp, 10 predicted proteins | sample SwibulcommuniRL2_FD_59092 | JGI IMG/M metagenome (GOLD analysis project Ga0065705, IMG submission 59092) | Bulk soil microbial communities from switchgrass field near Rose Lake, East Lansing, Michigan, USA - RL2 Bulk Soil v2 (version 2) | ecosystem: Environmental > Terrestrial > Soil >...
GGGCGCACTGCAAATTTCCAGCTGCGGCGTCCACGCGGACTTTTCCAGCAGCCTGCTAAAGTCTAAGCCCTAAAATCTAAGATCGAAGATCACCAACAACTGACTACGGACAACCGACTACTTACACCTATTATGAAATCAATGACCGGATTTGGACGTGGCACCGTTGCCGGCGAAGACTTCAAGGCCGCGGTTGAGATTAAGACTGTCAACAATCGCTACCTGGACATTCATCTGCGCCTCAGCCAGGAATTAAGTTCACTCGAGATGAACATCCGCAAGCTGATCAGTTCGCGGCTTTCGCGCGGGCGGGTCGACCTCAACATAAGTTTCGAGCGCAGCGCCACCACGACTTACGAAATCAATCGACCTTTAGTCGCCGGATACATCAACGTTCTGCGCGAGATTCAGCAGGAATTCAACCTGGCCGGTGATGTCGACATCGCCAGCGTGATTCGCCTGCCGGGCGCGTTGACTACCGCTCGTGACGGCCTGGATGAAGCGAGTGTCGCCGGCATCGAACGCGCGATCGGCGAAGCGCTTGATGATCTGGAAAGAATGCGGGAAAGTGAAGGCGCCGCGCTTGCCGGAGAGATGCGCGGGCGGGTCGCGAAAATCGAAGCTGAGGTGCCGGTGATTGAAAGTGCTGCCGAAGGTCTCGGCGATGCCTATCGCCAGCGTTTGCAGAAACGCATCGGCGAACTCGTGAATCGCGGCGGTGGGCCGACGGTTGAACTTGACGCCGGACGCCTGGCGCAGGAAGTCGCTTACCTGGCTGATCGAAGCGACATCAGCGAAGAGCTGGTGCGCCTGCGCAGTCATCTCGAACAATTTCGCGCGACTGTTGATTCGCCGGGCGAAGTTGGCAAACGGCTCGATTTTCTTTTGCAGGAATTGAATCGCGAAGCGAACACAGTTCTCTCAAAATCAACCGAAATTTCAATTAAAGACGCAGGACTGGCGATCAAGGCCGAAATCGAGAAACTGCGTGAACAAGTGCAGAATGTCGAATGAGTATTCGAAGAACGTAAGCCGAGACCAGATGAATCGCGGAATGCTCATCGTCGTCAGCTCGCCCTCCGGCGGCGGCAAAGGAACGTTGATCGATCGCGTTCTCAAGACCGTTCCCAACCTCAGCTATTCGGTTTCGTTCACCACCCGCGCTCCCAGACCGGCCGAGGAAGATGGTCGCGAATATTTTTTTATCGACCGCGTCAGTTTCGAGCAGATGATCGAGCGGGGTGAGTTCCTGGAGTGGGCTGACGTTTACGGCCACCTCTACGGCACTAACTGCAACCAGGTTGAACGCGAACGCGCTGCCGGCCACGATATCATCCTGGAGATTGACGTGCAGGGAGCCGCAAGCATTCGCGAAAAAATCCCGGACGCGGTCTCGATTTTTATTTTGCCGCCTTCATTCGAATTGTTACGCGGCCGCCTGTTGGCGCGCGGAACGGATTCAGCCGAAGCTCTCGAAAAGCGAATGCGAGGAGCGCCTTCGGAAGTTGAGCAATACCGGCACTTTCAGTACGTTATTCTCAATGATGACATCAACCGCGCGTCGCAACAGTTGGCTGCGGTGATCTACGCCGAACGGGCTCGGCGCGAGCGCCAGGAAGTAAATTTACGCGAAGCATTGGAAGATTTTGGAGTGCTTCGGGAGGCGGTTGCGGACCCGGTCGCCCAGTAAGACTGAACGTCTCTGAGGGCGTGGAGGGCTCTGGCGAGTGTCCTCTGCACGCCCTTTGTGGTTAACTATGTTGGAATGTTTGAAAACGGAGATTCTGAATACCTATTATGTCTGAACAAGAATTAGATGGACTGACTGAACAGGCCCCGCCGCCTGAAATCGATTCCAAGTATCGTTTGATTATCCTGGCCGCGAAACGCAGCAAACAGCTTCAGCGCGGCGCGCGTCCGCGGATCGAAATCGATGCGCTAAAACACAAGTTCACCCGGATCGCTTTGGAAGAAGTGATTCAAGGCAAGGTACAGTTTCATACGACGGCCGACAAGGACGAACTCGCGCCCGCCCTATAGACGAAACCGCTTACCAGAATCAAGCCGAAGCTGCAGACCTCGCAGGAACGTAGTCTGCCTGCTGCTGCTCAACCTACGCGCAAAATAGATGGGGCATTACGGACCGACTCGGTGATTGACGCTGAGGCGCCGGCCCGATTTGCGGCCGCGCGAAGCTTTCAACCAGGATCAATTAGCGAGTTCACCGGCGCCAGTTTCAAGCGGCAGCCAGAATCTCTGGCATCACATCCCTTTGTAATCAGGTCCGCCTCCACCTTCCGGTGTCACCCAGTTAATTATCTGGTAGGGATCCATGATGTCGCAGGTCTTGCAGTGAACGCAGTTTGAGAAATTGATCTGCAACTCGCGTCGACCATTACCGCCATCAACCATCTCGTATACGGCCGCCGGACAGAATCGCTGGCACGGGTTTCCGTATTCTTCCGCGCAACGCGTCGAACAAATATTTGTGTCGAGCACGTGCAGGTGGGCCGGTTGGTCTTCATCATGGGCCACCGCCGCGTGATAGACGTCTGTGACTTTGTTGAAAGTAAGTTGGCCGTCGAACCTCAGGTCCTTGTAACGTTGCGCCGCATCGCTGCCGTGATAACCATAGGCTGATAGTTTCTGCATTGCTTCGTGGCCGGGTTCCTGTCGGTCTCGATCGAGAACTCCCCAGGCGCGCCCACCGGTGATGTACTGCAGACCGGCGTTCGCCATTCCCAGCCAGCGTCCATGACGAAAGCCGGCGTGGAAATTTCGATAACGGCGCAGCTCGGGTGTAATCCAGCTTCGTTTTACGCGATGCTCGTATTCGATAAGCGTCTTTGAAGAATAATCGCCTTCCAGCAGAGCATCGAAAATCGTCTCGGCTGCCAGCATTCCGCTCTTAATCGCCGAATGAATTCCCTTTAACCGCGCGGCATTCAAAAAGCCGGCGCTGTCCCCGACGATCAGGACTCCGTCGGCGTACATTTTTGGCATGGCGTGCCATCCGCCGGCGGCAATTGCCTTGGCGCCGTAACGAATCATCTTGCCGCCTTCCAACAGTTTTGCGATGAAAGGATGCGACTTGTACTTTTGAAACTCGGCGTGCGGATCGATCAGCGGATCGAGATAATCAAGGCCGGTCACATAACCGATATTCAAGACGCGGTTCTGCATTCCGTAGATCCAGCCACCGCCATAGGTCCATTGATCCGAAGGAAAGCCGAGCGTATGCGTCACCCGGCCGGCTGGATAACGATCATCCGGAAGCTCCCACAGTTCTTTCACGCCCAGGCTGTAGACCTGCGGCTCGCGTCCTTCGTCCAGACCGAGACGTTGAACGAGCTTCTTGGTTAAGGAGCCGCGGACGCCTTCGCCCAGGACCGTGACCTTGGCGAGCAAATCCACACCGGGTTCGTAGTTGGCTTTTTGCTTCCCTTCCTTGTCGATGCCCTTGTCACCGGTGCGCACACCCACGACTCGATCACTTTCGTCGTAAAGCATCTCAGCGCCGGGAAACTCAGGAAAAATATTAACGCCGGCGGCTTCACATTGTTCACCAAGCCAGGCAGTCAGGCGATTGAGTGAGACAATGTAGTAGCCGTGATTATTCAGCGGCGGCGGGTTAATGGGCGAGCGAATCGCGCGCTTTGGTGTGAGATAAAGAAACTGGTCCTCTTTGACTTCGGATTCGAGCGGTGCTCCTTTTTCCACAAAATCGGGAATCAGTTCGGCCAGGCCCTTCGGATCCATAACCGCGCCGGATAAAATGTGGGCACCGACGGACGCGCCCTTTTCGATCACGGCAATTTGGATTTCGCCGAGATCCGTTCCTTCGCTTTTTGCTTTTTCGATCAGTTGCGTCAGATGCAGAGCGCCACTGAGGTTGGCCGGCCCGGCGCCGACAAACACGACATCCATTTCCAGGGATTCACGTTCCATATGATTTGCTACTACCGTAACTTTAACGTTTTCCTCGGGCTGCGCTTCGAGTCCTGTAGAGCCGCTCAGTAAAACCGCCCTCTTCAACAAATGCCCTTTCGAGCTGTCGCAATTGTTGATCTAAAAGATAGTTGGTCTGGTGAATGAGGCTGACGATGGTGTTGGCTGCGACCTCGGGTGGGGCCTTCTCGATATAGGGCGAATAGGTCGAATAGGACCTATTCTTTTCGTAGGCCAGCTTTCTGACTAAGACTGCTGTCGGATGATTTTTATCCCACAACATTAATCCACGTTGTCTTAAGAAATCCTCATAATCCAACAGCAACTCCTCAAGGCTCGCTCGCGCCACGCCTACAAGTTTCAGTTCAAACTTCTTCGACGTTCCCGAAGCCTGACTTCCCTCAGCAATGTTCTGCCGACCGCTGCGCGCAGCTTGCACCATCTGATCGTGCGTTCGTGATCGACGATCGATGAAACGATCACAAAACTTCACGGTGCAGTCATAGACTAACTCCGCTTGCTGAAATGATTTAAGTTCGCGATATCCCCCGTGTGGGGGAATGAGACCTGGTCCCATCTGAATTCCGTTGCTTTTTGAGATCGGTCGTATAGTATCATGTCCCGAATCCGCTTCGCCTATGAAGAGAGCTTTTTCATTTCGCAACATAATTGTTCTACTGACGGCATCGTTATTATTGAGCTCAATTACCGTTGCCATCACAATCTTACGGAAAACGGCCTACTCTAAGAAGTCTTCTCCGCAACTGATCCTTTGGGCGTGGGAACGTCCAACCGACTTGCGCTTTATCGACGCAACCCGCGTTGGCGTGGCGTTTCTGGCTAAATCAATTCTGCTCAAATCGGACGACGTTCTGGTTCGGCCGCGCCTGCAATCTTTGCAACTGGTCGAAGGCACAAAGGTAATCGCAGTTACCAGAATCGAAACGGACCGCGACCAGAAAGCAAGTCTTTCAGCCCGGCAGCGCGATACCGTCAGTCGCGCGATCGCTGACCTTGTTTCCCTGCCAAACGTGTCAGAAATCCAAATCGATTTTGACGCAACTAAATCAGAAAGAAATTTCTACCGCGATCTGATTAGGGATGTCCGTAGTCGTCTACCCGCCCAATTCAGACTGTCGATAACTGCGCTCGCTTCGTGGTGCATGTTTGATGATTGGATCTCCGACCTTCCGATTGACGAAGCTGTCCCGATGTTGTTCCGCATGGCCGGCGATGGAAAACACATCGTGACGCGCCTGGATGCCGGCGATGATTTCAATGCGACGCCGTGTCGCCAGAGTTATGGCATTTCATTAGACGAACAACGCCCCAAACTCGTTCCTTCTCGCAAGCTCTACGTTTTCAATCCTGACGCGTGGACCGAAACGTCCCTGCGTGAAATCTCGGAGTCAACACGATGAATCCTTTTCCCCTTAACACAATATCTAAATTTGATCGCAACGGTCGCACCAGGCGGAACTTAATTGTCGCCGCACTGGTTATCGGCCAGGTACTGGCGATTCCCTTTCTACTTCCCCAAAGCACACAAGCCTGCGGGCCTTTTTTTACCGATGCCATTTTCGTCTTTTCGAAGCACCCTGACTTTCCTCTGGATAAGTTTGCGGGAGGCAAATTGGGTGTCGTTAGGGAATCGTGGGCCCGCTCGTATCTGGTGATTGCATATCGAAATCTCGCGGGTGACCCTTTAAGCGACGCCGAGGCCAAGGCGATTAAGAGTCTGTGGGACGATCGTTTAAACAACACTTTCGATTATTACAGCGACAGTTGGGTCAAGGATTGGAACGAGGCACGCAAGGCTGCGGGCGCAACCGCGCCGGCGGAAGTGCAGGTATACCGGAATCGTGAGAAACCGCGAGAATACGAATCGTTCCTCAATTGCCAGCAGGACGCTTTCGTCAACGCTACGAAGCTTTTGAATGAACGAGTGAAATTGTTTGGCGTCAACAGTCCGCAGGTGCAGTCATGGTTGTCGGCGCAGGACACGGTCTTCTCAAATTGTGGCGAGGGCCGGAAAATGCCCAAAGAGGCGGCCGCAGAACTTCCGGACCTGCCTGCCTTGCTGCGCGCCGATCGTGCTTACCAAATCGCNGCCGCCAACTTTTATTCAACGAACTTCGACGAAGCGAAAACGCAGTTTGAAGCTATCGCTCGTGATAAGGAATCTCCCTATCACGTCATTGCCCCCTACATGGCGGCGCGGTCGATGCTGCGCAAAGGAAGCTTTGCTGAAAAGGAAGATGAGGGCCGGCCATTCCTAAACGATGCGGAGACGCGTCTCGGTTCCATTCTTAAGGATAGTTCTTTAAAGGCCTCCCATCACGCTGCCGGCCGACTTTTTAATTTGGCGCGCCTGCGGGCGCATCCCGAAGAGAAGCTGCACGAACTGGCCCATGAGATCATGAAAAAAGACGCGAGCCAGGACTTCAAACAGGGCGTCTGGGATTACACGATCCTGATGGATAAATATGTTGAGGTCGAAGATGAAACGGCCAAGCGACAACTGCCCGCGAGCCTGCGTTCGGATGATCTAACCGATTGGATTATGACTTTCGAAGGCGACCTGGCGGCCGGCGAGGCCCATGCGATTGAGAAATGGCAGAAGACAAAGGCGCTGCCGTGGTTGGTTGCCGCGCTGGCGAATGCCGGAGGCAAGCAGCCGTTGTTGAATGAATTACTCGCGGCCGCCGCAAACGTCAGCCCTTCATCACCAGCTTTTCCGACCGTCGCTTTTCATAGCGTTCGCCTGCTGAAGGAAGCGAACCGCGCCGCCGAAGCACGCGCGATGCTGGACAAGATTCTGGCGAGTGAGCGTCAGCAGCTGAATGCTTCGGCTTTGAACCTATTTCTCAGCCAGCGGATGATGGTGGCGCAGAATCTGAATGAGTTCCTGCAAAACGCGCCGCGGGTGCCCGCCGCGTTCAGTGCCGATTATGACGGTCGCGAGCTTCCGGACGAAGACAGCGCGCCGAAGGATGGTGAGGCCCCCAAGTCCCTTTTCGACCTGGATGCCGCCAACGTCTTCAACAAAGCGATGCCCGTAGCGATCATGAAAGACGCGGCGGGCTTAAAAACTCTGCCGGCAAATCTTCGTCGCGATGTAGCCCAGGCCTCATTTGTGCGGGCGGCAATGCTCGACGATCGCGAGACGGCAATCCAGGCGGCCGCGTCTCTGGAAACGGAACTGCCGCAGGTGAAGGACTTTCTGGCCACCTATCAAAAAGCGACGACTCCTGATGCTCGCCGCTTTGCCGGGGCGTTTCTGACTCTGAAGTTTCCCGGCTTGCGACCATTTGTTTCTGCCGGCGTAGGCCGCACCACCGCGGTCGACGATGTGGACAGCTATCGCGACAATTACTGGTGTACCGATCCACCGGCGCCTCAGAACGGGTCACCATCCGAGGATGCACAAGGTAAATCGAAATCGGTCGCGGCGCCCGACTTTCTGAAAACAGCGCAGGCTCTCGCGGCCCACCAATACGCCGCACTACAGGCGTTCGGGCCCGGCCCAAACTATCTTTGTCGGGTCTCGATCGAATGGGCCCAGAAGAACCCGACGGACCCACGCGCCCCGGAAGCTTTGCATCTGGCGGTGAGATCTACCCGCTACGGCTGCACTGACAATGACACTGGCCGTTGGTCCAAGGCGGCTTTTGACTTACTCCATAGTCGTTATCCAAATACGACCTGGGCCAAAAACACGAAGTATTGGTTCAAATAATCAATTGCGGACGCACGACCACGGAGTGCGCATGTGAACCGGGTGAACGAAAACAAACATACGAATGCCTTAATAAACGAAACCAGTCCGTACCTTCTCCAGCACGCCCACAATCCTGTGGATTGGTATCCCTGGGGTGAAGAGGCACTGGAAAAAGCGCGCGCAGACGGAAAGCCGATCTTGTTGAGTATCGGATATTCGGCCTGTCACTGGTGTCATGTGATGGCGCACGAATCTTTCGAGGACGAAGACATTGCCCGTTTGATGAACGACAACTTCATCAATATCAAGGTGGATCGTGAAGAGCGGCCGGATCTCGATCAGATTTATATGAGCGCGGTCCAAATGATGACGGGACATGGTGGCTGGCCGATGACCATGTTTCTAACTCCCGAAGGCGTCCCTTTTTATGGTGGCACCTATTATCCTCCCGCAGATCGATACAACATGCCTGGCTTTCCTCGGGTGCTTTTGAGCGTGGCCGAGGCTTACCGCTCGCAAACGGACCAGGTTGCGAATACGGCGACGGCCATGCTTGGCGAGCTGCGACGCATGGGCCTGGCCGAAGAATCTCGGGAAGTGCTCACCGTTGAAGTTCTCGACAATGCTTCGCGTCGCATCGTGGCTAACTATGACCGGGTGTACGGCGGCTTTGGCGGCGCCCCGAAGTTTCCGCCCGCCATGACGCTCGAATTCCTGCTTCAGACGCACTATCGCAACCATTCCGATGAAATCCTGAGCATCGTTACGGAAACCTGTCACAAGATGGCTGAGGGTGGGATGTACGATCAACTCGGGGGCGGATTCCATCGCTATTCGGTCGACGCGAAATGGCTGGTACCGCATTTCGAAAAAATGCTTTACGACAACGCTCTGCTTGCTCGCCTCTATCTTCACGTTTACCAGCTCACCCGTGACGAATTCTATCGCCGCATCGCCGAAGAGATTCTGGACTATGCCGTGCGCGAGATGACGGATGCGAGCGGCGGTTTCTATTCGAGCCAGGATGCAGATTCTGAAGGCGAAGAGGGCAAATTCTTTGTTTGGTCTCAACAGGAAGTACTCTCTCTGCTGGGCCAGCCGGACGGCGCAATTTTTTCTGATTACTACGATGTAACCGAGCGGGGAAATTTCGAAGATCACAACATTCTTCACGTTAAGGCTTCTCTTGAAGCTGTTGCTTTGAAGCACGGCGTTTCAGTCGAACGCGCGGGTGAAATAATTGAAGCAAGTCGACTGAAACTATTCGACATTCGCGAGAGTCGGATTAAGCCCGGTCGCGACGAGAAGATTCTCACTGCCTGGAACGGTTTGATGCTCGCCAGCTTTGCGGAAGCGTCGGCGATTCTTGATCGGGCGGACTATGGTGACGTCGCGCGGGCAAATGCCAAATTCCTTCTTTCGCAGCTTAAGAAAGACGGTTTGCTGCTGCGCACGCACAAAGCCGGCGCATCGAAACTCAATGCGTACCTGGAAGATTACGCAAATCTGATCCATGGGCTGCTCGCTTTATACGAGGCAACCGGCGAACTCGAGTGGTTTGAAAACGCGCTGGAGCTTGCTGACAAGATGATCGAGCAATTTTGGGACGATGAAGCCGGTGGATTTTTCTTTACCGGCAAAAGTCACGAGCGGCTGATCGTCCGATCGAAAGAATGGTTTGATAACGCTACGCCGTCAGGTAACTCCGTTGCGGCGCTTTCCCTACTAAGATTGTCGCTTCTGACAGCGAACGACGACTATCGCCGGCGAGCCACTACTGTGCTTCGGTTGATGGCAGACCAGGTCCGGAGGTATCCGTCCGCCTTCGGCTTCACTCTAACTGCTTTGGACTTTTATCTCTCTTCTCCGCTGGAGGTGGCAATCGTCGGAACTCGTTCAGATGATCGCCTGGACGGCTTGATTCGGACATTTTGGAGCCGCTATCTACCCAATCGTGTTTTGGCCTTATGCACGAATTCGTTTGAGGCCGCGGCCTCCCGTATTCCACTTTTGGACGGCCGGAACACGCTCGAAACGCAGCCGACAGCGTTTGTCTGCGAAGGATATTCCTGCAAGACCCCCGCTCTGACTGTTGAGGATCTTGGGCAACAGCTTACTGCGAGATAAGGACGCGCCACCTTCGAACCGTCATCCTCAGTCAGAAAACCCGCAGAATCTCACGATTTCAGCCAGAAAAGCGTTGACTTAGCCGTACCTTGACGCTATTCTGAGATGGCCAACAATGTTGGCCACTGCTATATGCGCTTCAACAGCGCAAGTAATCGTTACGTAGAAGGAATTCGGTCCTCAAGTTTCCCGCCCGCGACTATCGCAAAGAAAAATATGCTTAAGCTTAATTGGAAGAGTCTGCTGTTGTTGGCAGCCGTAGTTCTGGTCGGTGCCGTTGTCCTGGTCGGGGGTCTTCTGACCACCGTGAGACTTCCTTTACTGGGTTGGACAGGCATCGCCCCACTCGTGATCCTAATCGGGACTACTCTAATTTCCAGCTGGTTTACCGTTCCCGTTACAAATGTCGACGGATCGAGCCAGAGCAACAAATCAGTCGCTGATGCCTTCATTTTTCTCGCGGTAATGATGTATTCCATGGCGCCGGCGAACAACTTCGGCCCGGCCATCATTCTGGCAGCTGTTGTTGGTTTCATTTCATCACTGTCCGTATCGGGACGTTGGCAGAGAATTTTTGCTATCGGCAACTCGGTTATCTCGACGTTTGTCGCTTCCCTGGTTTATCGAGGAATGCTTTTCGCCCTCGCGGGTGGGGCAGTTTCCGCTGGAAACAATGGTGCTGTGCTGGACACTCTGCTGTTCCCGCTTTGCGTTTTTGGACTTGTCCACTACGCGCTCAGTACCTTCGGCAATGCAGTGTTCAACTCGCTTTGCCTGGGCAAAGGCCGAGTGGTCGTTTCACAGGAAAGTCTGGTTTGGACTCTCATAACCCAGGTTGCGAACGTCACCTCGGCGGCGTTGTTCTATTCAACTATTCACGGCGCCGGCATTGCCTTCCTATTCGTTGGGGGATTGATTATTGGTTTAGTTCATTTGCTCTATCGCTTCAATGAAAAGCGAGTAAGCGAAGTAAGCAGATCCCAAAACGAGAAGCTCAAGTACATTGAAGAAATTGCCGAGCTGCACATGAACACGATCGAATCACTGGCGATTGCGATCGATGCTAAAGATCAAACAACCCACGGACACGTGCGGCGAACTCAAATTTATGCGACCGAAATGGGCAAGCTGCTCAAGGTCACTGAGTCTGAACTGCGAGCACTTGTGGCCGGCGCTTTACTGCATGATATCGGCAAGCTGGCGGTCCCTGAATACATTCTGAACAAACCGGGCAAGTTAACCGAGGCAGAATTCGCCAAGATGAAGATTCACCCGACGGTTGGTGGGGACATCCTGAAGCGAGTCAACTTCCCTTACCCCGTCGAAGACATCGTCCGTTATCACCATGAAAAATGGGATGGTAGCGGTTATCCCAGAGGGCTGCGGGCCGAACAGATCCCGCTGGTGGCGCGAATTATTTCAGTCGTCGATTTCTATGATGCAACCCGCTGCGACCGTCCCTACCGCAAGGGAATGAAGCGTGAAGATTCTCTGGCGTTGCTGCGAAAGATGTCCGGCAGTTCCTTCGACCCGAAGGTCGTCGATACTTTTATCGCGCAAGTCACTGAGTTCGACCAACTGATCGGCCGTGAGGATATTGGTGAGCAGGTTGCTTCTGAGAACCTCGAATCTTCAAATAAAGCCCGGCCGGATGCTGGCCTCGCCTCTGATGTCCTGGGAACGCCGGACAACGAGAAAGGTTTCCGTTCAATCACTGAGGCCCAGCGCGAAGTCTTTGCGCTGCATGAAATTGCCCAGACAATCGGCTCGTCGCTGAACATGCACGATACAGTCACGTTGGTGTCGAATAAATTACGCGCCATCGTGCCCTTCGACACTTGTGCAATCTTTATCGTTGACGATCGTTCGGGCAAAGCTGTGGCCATGCACGTCGTCGGGGATCATGCGGATCTCTTCGCGATGCGACGCTTGAGTATTGGGGACGGAATTACCGGGTGGGTGATCGCCAATTCGCGCTCGATGTGCAACTCGTCACCGGAACTCGATTTAGTCGGTCTTCCGGATGAAATCTCGCGCAGTTTCCGCGGCGTCCTGGTTTCACCGCTCATTCGCGAAGATGGGGCTTTCGGCGCGATCTCACTGTATTCAAAGGGTCGCACGTCCTACACAACCGAACATGTTCGCTTGCTTGAATCCGTGGCCCAACATGCGGCATCGGCGCTGAACAACGCCATCACTTTTGAAAAGACCAAAGAAAGCGCACTTACCGATCCGCTTACGGAGCTGCCGAACGCGCGCGGCTTCTACATGATGCTCGAACAACGTCTGGCAGAGTGTGAGCGCCTCGGGCGTGAGCCACTTTCGGTCATCAGCATGGACCTGGATGACTTCAAACAGATTAATGATCAGTGGGGTCATGCCATCGGCGACCGCTTGCTCGCGAGTGTCGCAAACGTAATCCGCAAGGAACTCAGACAGATGGACATCCTTTCGCGGTATGCCGGCGATGAGTTCGTGGCGATTATGCCGATGGCCTCGCAAGTAATGTCTGAAGGAATTGCCGAGCGCATCCGCAAGGCCGTTGGAGATCATAAATTCTCAGTACGTGCCGGGAAGTCCGTTTCTGTCGGCGTCAGCCTGGGAGTCGCAAGTTTCCCCAATAACGGTGAGACGACTGAAGAGTTGTTAACATTCGCTTCGCGCAACATGCAACGCGACAAACACACCCGAAAAAATCTCCACAACCTGGCAGCGATGCCGACTCCGGCCAGAATCGATCACTACACCTGAGCCTGGAATCAAATCAGCAGAAGTTAAATCGGTCTGACAATTTCGTCTTCGCTGTTTTGCGTGGTCAGATCTCTCGCGTATAATCCCGAGAGTTAGCATTGATATGTGTTTAAGGCCAGCATAAGCTGGCCGTTCACATTTGAAGACGAGACTCAAAACCGTTTAATGAGCAATCAATCAGGCGAACAAAGAGATCAGGCGAAGCGTGCGTCGTCCAGTGCGGTGAGCGTGTTAGATCCACCAAACAAGGCCTCAGCTTCCGCAACTCAATCCAACGAAATCGGCGAAGATCGGGAAACTCTGGTCGAAATTCTCCGCCAGATGGTGCTGATTCGACGCTTTGAAGAGAAGTGCGCAGAGTCGTACAGCCTCGGTAAAATAGGTGGTTTTTGCCATTTGTACATCGGGCAGGAGGCCGTCGGCGTCGGGGCGATTTCAGCGGTGCGTAAGGATGATTATGTGCTCACAAGTTATCGTGAGCACGGTCAGGCAATCTCTAAGGGCATCTCTCCGGACGCGGTCATGGCCGAGCTGTATGGTAAAGCCGGCGGCTGCTCGCATGGTAAGGGTGGTTCGATGCACCTCTTCGATAAGACCGTCGGTTTTCTTGGCGGTCATGCCATTGTCGGCGGTCAGATTCCGTTGGCAACCGGGGTCGCTTTTGCCTCGAAATATCAGGAAACAGATCGGGTGACTCTCTGTTTCTTCGGTGAAGCGGCGGTGAATCAGGGCGCTTTTCATGAATCGCTCAACATGGCCCAACTGTGGAAATTGCCGTGCATCTATATCTGCGAAAACAACATGTACGGTATGGGCACTTCGCTTGAACGCGCCATGTCGCTACAGAACGTGGCGCAAAAATCGTGTGCTTATGAGCTCGCTTCAGAGTTTGTCGACGGGATGGACGTCTTAAAGATGCGCCAGGCTACTCAGCGCGCGGTGAAACGGGCCCGTGAAGAGTCTTTGCCCACGCTTCTGGAAGCGCGGACTTATCGCTACATGGGCCATTCGATGTCAGACCCGGGCAACTATCGCACGCGCGCCGAAATTGAGAAGCACCAGGAACGAGATCCGATCAAGTTATTCATAAACGATCTTAAGACGAACGGTGTAATCAGCGACGACGATTTGGCCCAGATTGAAGCTCGGGTTAAGGAAGATGTCGAACAATCAGTCCGGTTTGCCGAAGAGAGTCCCTTACCAGCCGAGCGCGAGTTGACCACCAATATTTACGCCAATCCACTCTAAACTCAATTCAAAATCGAGAAAATAAAACCAATGGCTGTAATGACAATGCGCGACGCTTTGAACCTGGCTCTGGCAGAAGAGCTGGCGCGCGATCCTTCCGTCTTTCTGATGGGCGAGGAAGTTGCCGAATACCAGGGCGCTTACAAAGTCACGCGTGGTTTGTTGGAAAAGTTTGGCCCGAAGCGCGTGATCGACACTCCAATTACTGAACTCGGATTTGCGGGGCTGGGGGTCGGCGCAGCGATGGCGGGCTTGCGCCCAATCATCGAGTTCATGACCTTTAACTTTTCGATTCTGGCCACGGATCAAATCATTAATTCGGCCGCGAAGATGCTTTACATGTCGGGAGGCCAATTCAAAATCCCCATCGTTTTTCGTGGGCCGGGAGGCTCGGCTTATCAGGTGTCCTCGCAACATTCGCAGGCACTCGAATCCTGGTATGCGTATTTTCCCGGTCTTAAGGTAGTGATGCCTTCGACCCCGGCGGATGCCAAAGGTCTCTTGAAGAGCGCGATTCGTGATGACGATCCGGTGATTTTCATCGAGCAGGAACGCATGTACGGAATGAAGGATGAAGTCCCGGAAGATGAAGATTTCACCATTCCTCTGGGGGTCGCCGACGTGAAACGCGAAGGGACCGACGCGACGATTGTGGCTCGCTCGTTGATGGTGCCCACAGCTTTGAAAGCCGCCGAGGAATTGGAAAAGGAAGGCATTTCCTGCGAGGTCATCGATCCGCGCACGATTCGGCCGCTCGACATCGACACCATTGTGGCCTCCGTACGGAAAACGAATC
>Ga0065705_10002485_pt1 | contig 14578 bp, 8 predicted proteins | sample SwibulcommuniRL2_FD_59092 | JGI IMG/M metagenome (GOLD analysis project Ga0065705, IMG submission 59092) | Bulk soil microbial communities from switchgrass field near Rose Lake, East Lansing, Michigan, USA - RL2 Bulk Soil v2 (version 2) | ecosystem: Environmental > Terrestrial > Soil >...
CGACGAGGAGGACCAGAATGAATCAGCCGGCGGCAAGCTAGGCCATCGACTTGGCTGGCAGAGGGGCCTGGTGGTCGAGGGCTTCCTGAAGGCGCTCTTCAGGCGAGCGATTGTACGGGAGGCTGCGCAGCCACCAGAGCACTCCCAACCCCAGGAGGCCCAAAACCAGCGTCGCTTGAGGCGAATAGAACAGCGAGCCGTCGTCGCAACCGGGGAAGAACAGAAATCGCAGGAGCGGGTGCGAATCTTGCAGCTTGGGCGTGATGTGGCTTTGGAGGACCGAAAGGCTGTTGTGCGTGAAGTGGAACAGGACGCCAGGCCAAAGGCTGCCGCTCTTGACCACGATGTAACCGATCACGATGCCCACGGCGCAGGCCGAAAGCGACTGCTGCAAGAGACCGTGGGCAAGGCCGAAAATGACGCTGGTCAGGATGATCGCCCCCCACTTGTGTCCCATCCCACGCAGCCCGGAGAGGATGAAGCCGCGGAAGGCGATCTCTTCGCAGATGGCCGGAGTGAGGCCGATGATAAGCACGACCTGCCAGATCGGCTGGGTCGTGGCAAGGTGGGCGACGGACTCCAGTTGCCTGGCGATGGACGGACTGAGCGGATAGACGAAGCGGATTGCCTCGGCCAGCCAGGCAAACGTGGGATGCAGGCAGGCCGCCAGCAGCACCGCCGCGGGCAGCGTGATCATTCGCGACGGCAGCCCCAGCAAGAGGGCCTGGGCCGGCCGGCGGGTGAGGATGATCGCCATCAGGCAGGCAGGCGTGGCCACCAGGGCAACTTGCATGACCAAAACGGTGGTCGCGAACTGGCTCCAGTTGCCCGGCGCGGGGATCATGAAGTTCGAGAAGAAGCGAATCACGAGGAGCAGCACGCCGCACAGCGCCGCCTCGCCGACGGTGGGCGTGTCGCCGCGGTCGCGGACCAGGTGTTTGATCCACAAACCCAGGTCGAGGCGCTCGCTCTCGCGGAACAGGACCGACTCGTTATTGAATTGGTCGATCGCCCAACGAATCGCCAGCAGGCAGCAAACCGCGGTCACACCGATCACGGGGAGCGAATAGCGAAGGGCTTCGAGGAATTGCCCTTCGATCAGCGTCCGCAGGAGCAGCATCAGACCGCAAATTGGTATCAGCGAAAAGCCCAGGTCGAGCTCGGTTTGCGGCAGCATTGGCAAGAGCATCAGGGGGAGCGACACCATGAGCAGCGGCATCAGGTAGTACTGCCCTTCCTTGGAGCTGCGGGCAAAAGCCGCCACGGCGAGCGACAGCGCGCTGAACAGGGCCGATAGGGGCGGCAACGCCAGCACAAGCCAGCCCAACGCGGCCAGCGGCGGAGAGCCAATCTGACGGATTTGCACGCCGGCAGCGGCCATGTTTCCCAGGCGGGCAATGATGAATGTGGCCATGCCCGTGGTGATCGCCAGGTTCAAGAGGGCCGTGGCCATGCTGAAGGTCATGACGGTCAGCAGCTTGCCCCAGACGATTTCGCCGCGCTGGGCCGGGCTGGAGAGAAGCGTCTCGAGCGTGCCCCGTTCCTTTTCGCCGGCACATAAGTCAACGGCCGGATAGAAGGCCCCGGTCAGCGCCCAAATCATGACGATGAAGGGGAGGATTTTTGACCAGACGGCGGCGGCTTTGCTGGAGGCGTCGGCCACGTCATCGGGTTTGAGCTCGAACGGGCGGGTTGCCGAGACGGGGACGTGACGCTCGCGGAGGTTGTCTTCGACCATCTGCTCACGCCAGCGGCGGAGCACTTCCTCCACGCGCGAGCGGGCAATTTTTGACTTTTCACTGGCCGAATCGAGCAGGATCAGGGGTTCGGGAATCGCCGCTGCCACGCCGGTGGGCTGTAAGCTGGCGCTAGGCAGCGCGCGGTGAAATTCGGCCAGGCGCTGCGCGAAATCAGGAGGAAAAACAAGTACCAGATCGCACAGGCCGGCTCGGATGTCGCGCTGGGCTGCGGTGCGCAGGAGTGCAGTTTCATCGGCCGCATCTTCGGCCAATTCAACGATCAAGAGCTGCTGCCGATCACCGGCAAGGCTTTCGGCGAACAACCCGTCGGCCAGCAGGGCCGGCGCGGCCGGCAAATAATCGGCTCCTACGACGCGGACCCGCGAGGGGTGTTCCTGAAGGAATTGCTGAACTTGCAGAAAGCACATCCCCAGAAGCGGGTAGAGCAGCATCGGCAGCACGACGATCGTAAACATCGTGCGCCGATCGCGCAGCTGATCGCGCAGCTCGCGGAGGAAGATCAACTTGACGTTGGTCCAGGACATGCCGGGAATTGGGGTCAGGAGCCGGACGGAGAGACGGAGGGATGGAGAGTCGGATTGATGGTAGTGATTGTTATTGTGTCACTCTGTCCCTCTGTCTCTCCTTCGCTCTGTCTCTCTGTCTTGCCGTCGTGATCCGAGATGAGGCGGAAGAACAGCTCCTCGAGATCGTGCTCGCCGTGCCGCGATTGCAACTCGGCCATGTTCCCTTCCGCCAGCATGTGGCCGCGGTGCATGATCGCGATCCGATCGCAGAGCCGTTCGGCCTCACGCATGATGTGGGTCGAGAAGATGATGCACTTGCCTTGATCGCGGAGGTGGGCCACGGTCTTGAGCAGTGCGCGGGCCACGAGCACATCGAGCCCGGCGGTCGCTTCGTCGAAGATCAGCACTGGCGGATCGTGGACGAGGGCCCGGGCGATCGAGACCTTCTGCTTCATCCCTGTGGACATCTTTGAGCCGAGCACGTCGCGAATTTCGACCATCGAGAGGCGCTCGAAAATGCGGTTCATCCGCTCGCGTAGCAGTTCGGGAGCCAGGCCATACAGGCGGCCAAAGTATTCGACCATTTCCCAAGCGGTCATCCGGTCGTACACGGCAGTGTTCGTCGAGACGAACCCGATCTGGTGGCGGACCAAGCCGGGCTGGGTGAGCACGTCGTAGCCGTTGATGGTGGCCCTGCCACTGGTGGGGCGAAGTACGGTGCTCAGGATGCGGAGGGCGCTGGTCTTTCCTGCGCCATTGGGGCCGAGCAGGCCGTAGATCTGTCCTGGCAGGGCATCGAACGAGATTCCAGCCAGGGCGATGAACTGACCGCGGCGCAGATCGGCGTACGACTTGGTGAGGTCGCGAACGTGGATCATCACGCATCCTTACGCCGACGGGGACAGCCGGGGAGCGTCCTTGCCAAGGGAGCGCCCAGACCAGGGGAAGAGGCCCAGATATCACAGCCTACCACATGCCCGACTTTCCACTAGCGCATGGGGAGAGGGGAAGTGCGGGGAGGGGCCGGCCGACGCTGCCGATTCTGCGGGATCTGCGGCCGGGATGGGTGGGGCCTACGGTCGCGGGGGAATGAGCGGACCGGCTCCGAGGCTTGTCGCCTGTCCGACCGGACCCAGTTCGCCGCCCCCGCGGTTGGGATCGCGGATGATCGGGCGAATGATCTCGCACTGCGGGCCAAGTGCTGTTTGCAATGCGTCGAGCGATGCGGCTGACAAATTGGTCTGCTTTAGGGCGATGCTGCGAAGTGTCTTTATCCTGCCGAGCGTCGTCGTTGCTACGTCGGAAATCCCAGTGCGGTTGAGCGATATGCGAGTGAGTCGGCTCAAATCCGCCAGCTTTTCGACGCCCTCGTCGGTGATCGGCGTTCCTTCCAGGTCGAGCGATTCGAGATCTTTGAGCTTGGCGAGGCTGTCGAGCCCGACGTCAGTTATGCGCGATGATCGAAGCCCCACTGTTTTGAGCCCGGGAAGCTTCTCGAGATGGGCCAGCGCGGCATCGTCAATCGTCGATGCGCTCGCCGACGATGTGGAGAGCTCGAGCGTACGAAGCTGGGCAAACGGGGCCAGCTTGTCGAGGTGCTCCGCTTTGACTGGGGCATAGGTAAGCAGCAACTGAGACAATTGCGAAGCAGAAGCCAGGTCGGCCAGTCCCGCACCGGTTACGTGAGTACGCGTCAGATCGAGCGACTGAAGATTGGTTAGTGGGGCAAGGTGCGCCAGACCTTTGTCGGAAATCTGCATTTCCGCAAGGCTGAGCGAGGTGAGATTGGTCAGGCCCCTCAGCATCCGCAAATCGTCGTTGCCCAGGCGTGTCTGGCTCAGATTAAGCTTGCGCAGGTTGGTGCAAGCCGAGACATGCTTGACGATGTCATCGGGGTGCAATGCTGTGAGCGAGCTCAGGTCGATTGAGACGACCTCACATTCATTGGGTGGCAGCGCCCGCAGGCTGGTTAGCGGACCAGTTGCCAGCTCGACGGTCCCCTTGTTCTGAATGATCCAGCGGGCAGCCAGCCGCTGCGCGTCGGGCGGGTCGCCAATCACACGACCCAGCCCCGGGACTTTGCCGAGTTCCTCGATCGCCGCGTCCGTGAGCTTGGTCCCTTGGAGATTCAGCGTCTGGAGCGTTGTTAGCTGAGCGAGGTGCTCTTGAGCATCGTCGGTGAGCGGCGTGGAGGAAAGATCGAGCCACTGAAGATTCACGAGCCGCTTGAGCAGGACCAGGTCGTTGTCGGCCAGGGCGACCCCTTGCAGCGAAAGGTGGGTCAATCCGGGCAAATTCGTGGCCGACTTCAACCCCTCGCGGCCTAGTCTGGTGCGCGCGAGGTAAAGCTGACGCAGAGCGGGCAGCCGGGCCAGGCCGGCGATTCCCGCAGCGGTGATGTCCGTATCGCTGAGGGTTAGCGAACGGAGAGCTTTGCAACCGGCCAGGTGAGACAAGCCAGCATCGGTGATCTTGGTTCCGGAGAGCACGAGCGATTCAAGGGCGGCTAACTCGTGCAACTTTACCAAGGCGGAATCATCGATGCCGGCCACTTCCGAAAGATTGATGGCGCGAATTGCGTACGATTCATGGGGCAAGGCGTCCGCCCGCGACACGTCGGCCAATTCGGTCCCCTGTTCGGTGACGAGCGTAACACGTCCCTGGCGGCCGATCATGTCCAGCGCGACTTCAGCGTCAATGGCTTCTTTCAATGCGATCTTACATTGCGGCAGGGACTGCTGGAAAGCTTCGAGCACTGCCGGTGGAAGCCGGTGGGCCGCCAGATTGAGTGATTTCAGCGACTTGAGACCCTGGAGATGGGTGATACCGGCGGGAGTCACGTTGACGGTGACCAAATTGAGCGACTCCAGCTCGGGCAGCAAGACGAGCTGTTTGAGGTCGTCGTCAGCAAACTCGGCACCGGTCGAAAGATCAACCTCCTTCACGAGGATCCGCCACGATGGGAGTGCATTCCGGGCTTTCAACCCCGTAATCGGCGAATCGGTCGGGGCCTTGCCTGCTACGGCAAGCGTTGCCCCCTTATCGAGCAGCCTGCTGGCCACCGCACGCTGCAAATCGGTGCCGTCCCAATTGATCTTGAGCTTTGGATTCGCGGCCATCAGCCGGTCGTACACCTCCTGCGACAGCCGGGTGTTATAAACCTCGAGCAACTCCAGCGAGGTCTGGCTCTTGAGCTGTTCCAGACCAAGGTCAGTGACGGCCGTGTCAGAAAGGAAGAGCCAACGCAATCTGGCCAGGCTGGCCAGGCGAGCGATGGCTTGATCGGTAATGTCGGTTCCCTTCAGGTCAAGCTGGCTGAGGCGCGGCATGCGGCTGAGTGACTGCAAACCGCGGCCTTGGATGCGGTTGTGCGACAAATCGAGTCGCGTCAGCTCGGCAAGCAGCGCCAGGTGAGCCAAGCCATCGTCAGTAATCTGCGTGTCGGCCAGCGACAATTCAACGAGGGTTGTCGCCGACTTTAGATTCGCCAGGTCAGCATCGCGGATGCCCAGGCCGCTCAAGCGAATCGACACGACCTCGACCGGCTGACCCGGCAGATCGTCGATCGCGGTCACTTTGAGCGGCAGGCCATCGCCCGTTTTCACCTCGACGACTCCGCCCTGTTTCCAAACCCAGGCGAGGAGCTTTTCGTACACGGCGTGGGGCGAGACGCCAGGCCTTGAAACCACCGGCACGGGCAGTGTCTCGGCCTTTTGGAGCGTCGCCACCACGCTGACGGCACGATCAATGCGCGCCTGAACCTGCGCAGAAAACGGTTGATAGCCGTCGCGGCGAACCTCGACCAACCGCTCGCCCGGCGGGAGCCTGAGCGATAGCGGCCTTTCGGCCGATTTGACCTGGCCTTGAAATTTGCCATCGACAAAGACATCGGCCGGTCCTTGGCTGGCAGCAACAATCACCAGCGACTCGGCATTCGGACGGGGAGGATTCAAAAAGCGCGGAAGGAATGCAAAGGCGGCGATTGAGGCAAGGCCCACGGCGCCGATAGCAAGAGCCACCCAGCGGCCGCGGCTTTGGGCTTTGGTGGGGCCCCGTCCCGCTAGCGCGGCGATGCGGGCGGCCGACATGAGCGTGTCGCCCCCTTCCATGAGCGTGCCGCGGACGGCCTTCGACCCGTGGAGGGTCGAGGAAGGATCGTTCGGCCGAATCTCGATTCCGTCGAGAGAGAGGTCATCGGTCCCGGCGGGGAGTTCGGCCTGACAAGCGTCCAGCTCAAGGACGACGTCGATCATCGACTGAGGGCGGGCCGATGGATCCTTGGCCATCATCCGCTGAACGAGCGCTTCAAGCCGGGCCGTGCAACCCTCGCAAACGTCGATTAGCGGGGGAGCATGCTGCGTCTGGTGCCAGAGGAGTTTCTCCGCTGCCGAGCCCGCAGGTGCGGGCGTTTTTCCGGAGAGTAGATAGTAAAGGGTGCAACCGAGGCTGTAGATGTCTGCGCGGGCATCAACGGTCTTCGCGTCGCGGGCCTGCTCGGGGGCCATGTAATCGACGGTCCCCATGGTGCGGCCGGTCTGCGTCACGTCGGTCGTCAGGTGCTCTTCGCGCGAGCTGTCGCGCATCTGAGCCAGGCCCAGGTCGAGCACCTTCAGCGAGCCCAACCGATTGACCATCAGATTGCTGGGCTTAATGTCGCGATGGACGATTCCCTGCGCATGGGAAGCCGCCAGTCCTTGCGCAGCCTGTGCGATCAGTCGGACCGCAGCGGCAATTGGCAGGGCCCCCTTTTCACGAACGTAGGTGGCCAGGTTCGGGCCATCGACATATTCCATGACCAGGAAGTGGACGCCATCGGCTTCGTCGGCATCGTAAGCGGCGGCGATATGGGCGTGCTGTAGTCGTGCGGCGGCCTCGACTTCGCGGGCAAAGCGGGCGAGGGCTTCGGGAACATTCGCCAGCGAGCTGGGCAGAACCTTGAGGGCTACAATCCGGTTCATGCGGCGGTGGCGGGCTTTGAAGACCGTTCCCATGCCACCTTGGCCGACTTTGTCGAGAATGATGTAGTTGCCGAGCACCAGTCCGCCGGCCCGGCCGCGGCAGAGCAGCTCGGCCTGATACGTAGTCAGCTTCTCCTGCTTGATCAGCCAGTTGATCAAGTCGGCCGTGGTCGAACCGGTTTCCGGGTCGGCAACCGGTTGCCCACGGACGGAGACCAACTCTTGCGGCAGCAGCAGGCCGCTTTGCGAGAGATTCAAGAGAAACTCGTCGATCGACAAGCTGACGGGAGTGGGCGCGGGCGCGACATGTTGCATGGCTGGACCGGATAGTTCGGAGGGAGGCATCGTCTGGGCGATAGGCACATCGCCTCCTACGTTCAATTCGATTCGCGTTGGCCCCAGGTGCGAGTGGCCAGAGGCCGCGGCAGCCGACGTCGAATCGCGAAGCTGCTCGAGCAATAGCGCGCACGCCCGGCACAAACGAAGGTGCTCGTCGGCGCCCGCCTGGCGGTCCCCCGCAAGAGACCCCAACAGATACTGGCGAAGCTCCGCTTCAGTGAAACACGAATACATAGACGCGTCTTATTGCCGCCACGCGCGTGCAAGCATCCCCTGGCCGCCCGAGGAGTCCGCCCATTCTAGTCGTGCCTGGCGCGCGAACAAAGGATTAAGCGTAAGGCTGGGGGAAATGTTACTCCACTAAATTGGCGGGGCAATCATGCAGGTGGACCAACCGTTGCCGGCGGTTTGTGCCAACTCAAATTCACATCAACGAGTACCCGTATAGGTATTGCGGCTGTGGACGAGGTCTTTCGGGGAATGAAGTTAGAGTCGCATTGCAGCGCAAAGGATTGCTGTATATCGGCTTACGGCGATTTTGTGTTGTGCTTTCTAGCCGATGTCATGGGGTGACGTCCGAGGACAAGTTACGAGGACGAGAACGCAAACGAGGGTAAGTGACGTTGTTTTTTCGCTGTTGTCCAGTTTTGCCGCCGGGGGCTAAAACGGTGCTTCACCGAGTTCGTGCTTCGTGGTCCCGCTGGTCAAGGATGCTCTTATGCGATGGATTGCCCCGTTTATTGCGATTTTCTACTTGGCGCTTGGAGTGGTTGCTCCCGCACCGGGTCAGTTCGGCCGCGCTCCATTGGCCCCGACTAACCGGGAAGAAGATCAGATCCGCAATTGGTATCGCGACTATCTGGGCCGCGAAGTCGGTCCGGAGCTCAAGGCCTGGGTGGAGCTGCTCCGCGGCGGCATGTCGCCGCTGGATGTTCAAGCCACGATCCTCGGATCGGACGAGTTCTATAACGAAAAGGGGCGCAACGCGCAGACCTTCATCGTTGAGACGCTCCAATCAATCACCTGGGAAGAGCCCTCAGCAGCCGACGTCCGCCGCTGGACCGACCGCCTGCGGTCGCTGCGTGGCGATCGGTTCGTGTTGGCACGGGAGATTTTGCTTGCCCACGCGGATGATACGGGGGTTGGCGGCTCGTCGAATGTCAATCTCGGTGAGATTGCGAATCGCCTTTCGGATGCCGCGAAGCTTCTCACCGACACGATCAAGTTTGAGATTGGCGGCACGACGCAGGGACGTCAGGCCAGCCTCAAAGCACAGGCGCTGGTCGATGCGGCCGATCAGCTCCGGCGCTCGATCGGCATTTCCGCAAGCCGACCTAGCGACTCATCGCAGGCACAAGTCGCCATTACCAGTGCCCAGCGATCGCTTACGTCCCTCCAGACGACGCTGAGCAATCCGGCTGGCACGGCCCCCTCGGCAACCAATGTCGTGCGACGGATCGGCGACATGCTCGAAGAGGCCCGGATTGCGATCGACGCGGACCGCGGACTGCCTTCGGCGCCTACGCGACCAAGCCTTCCGAACACGAACCGTCAGTTGGCAACTCAGGTCCAGGCCGCCTCGCGAGCTGTGGAGTCGATCATTCAGTCGCTCACCGGCACTGCATATCAGAGTTATTCTTCGAGCGTCGTACTCCGCGATCTGGACGCCTTAGCCGCTCGGCTCGACCAGTTGGCGACGACGCTGGCCGGCAGCGCTTCGCGCGAGCGGCTGGCATGGGAGATTGAAGCGCTCCAGTCGCAGGCCGATGGCATCGAGCCCCAATTGCTTGCTGGCAGGCCGCCGGCATTCACGCGGCTCTATTGGTCGAGCGTGACCAGCAGCCTGGAACAATTGGGTGAGACGCTGGGTCTGCCGTCGCGCGACAGGTCTGACGTGCTGCGCCCCACGCCCGCCGAGCCCCAAGTCTTGCCGCTCGTGGATCAGGCCCTTGCGCGGGCCGACGTGTTCCTTACCGGTACGCAGCCGCTGGTGTTCGGCGTGACCGAGGTGCCGCGAGTCCAGCGCGATGTGCGGGGCCTCAAGTCGCGGCTCTTGACGCTGCGGCAGGAAGCCCAAAGCGGCGAACCGGCGACGAGGCAACTCGAAACACTCACGTCGATGGTTGCCAGCTATCAAAACGCCTACACGACTTGGAACCAGATCATCAATCGCTACAGCCTCCAGAACCCGCCGCGGCTGTCGCCCATCGGCGAGACGCTCAACGAAGTCGAACGGCTGCTCAAGGAGGCGGCGAGTCTTGACGAACTTACGCCGGCCACTGGTTCGGTCGCATCGGCCCGCGTTGCCCAGCTGCTGAGCACGCTGGATCAGGAGCTGCGGCTATTCCGCGAGTCGTTGCCGCAATTTGTGAACTACCCCGAACATCGGCCGCTTTTAACCTATTGCGACCAATTGGAGGGCTATTTCAACACGCTCGGCGAATTGCAGCAGAACCCGGCCGCCGCGCCTGACGCCATGCGCCGGCAGGCCGCAGGCATGCAGCGGACCGTCGAGTTGCTTGCCACCACCGCCGACAGCGTCGAGCAACGTGCCCGCGGCGCTGGCGGCCGAGCCGTGGAAGCCGGCACTCGCCTGGCGACTCAGGCGCGGCGCCTGGCCAGCCTGGCGAACGATTTGGAAAGCGAATTGCAATAACCGACAACCTCGCGCCCGACCCCCTCCACCGACTCAATCGCAAAGGGATTCTGCGATGAAACGATACGTCCTTACCTGTGGCTTGATTCTCTCGATGAGCGCTATGGCCGTGGCCCAGATCGTCGCCAGGCCACTGAGTACAGCGAAGCAAGTGGCCGCCACCCAGGCCGGCACGAGCACCACGAGTGCCGACGTCGCCAAGCTCAACTCCGTGGTGGGCCAGGCGCTTCAATTCCTGGGCAAGGCCGACAACTACGTGCTAACCGTCGAGTCCAGATGGAAGGCGAGTGGCGATGCGCCGGGCCAGGAGGGGCAGAGCAACTACCGGCTGACGGCGCGTGGCAAGCAACATCGGATCGAGGTGCAAAGCCACGGTGCACCCGCCCCACAGCTCGTATGCGTAAACGACGGCAACACCGTGACGACGCTCTTGGCGAGCCAAGGACTGTATTCGCAGCACGCCGTCGGCTCGCCGCAGGCCAGCCTCGAGAGTAACCAGATGCTGGCCCAGAGCCTGGCTGGTTCGGCGATCGACATCTTGCTACAGCCGAACGTGGGCGAGTACGTGCATGCCCAGGCCACTGTCGTGAAGTACGCGGGAGAGGAGCAACTGGGCCAGCAGATGTGCCACCGCTTTCAACTCCAGTGGGCTGGCGCGAAGGTCGAGTTGTGGTTCGCCGCGGTGGGTGATCCGCTGCTTGTGCAGTTCATTCGCACCGCGAGCGTGCCGACGAGCGAGACGGAATGTTACGAGATGGTCCACACGGCCCGCTTTCAGTGGAAGCTGAATGCACAATTGCCTGCCGGCGCGTTTACGCTCGAGTTGCCGGCCGATGCGCGGCGCGTGAACGACATTTACGATGCCCTCTCCGGCGATGACCCGGCCTCGCGAATCGGCAAGCCGCTGCCGAAAATCAAACTGTCGCAGCTCGACGGGACGACCATCGACGTGGCTGCGGCCGAAGGGAAGCGGGGGCTGGTGCTTATTTTCTGGGCCACGTGGTGTACGCCGAGCGTCGAGAACATGCCCGCGGTCTCGGAGTTTGTAAAGGCGGGGACGGCACAGGGCTTTGTGTTCTATGCGGTCAATGTTGGCGAGCAGCCCGGCGACGTGCGGCGCTTCACGGCCAAAAGCCCGCTGGTAAGCGCGATTGCGCTTGATCCCAAGGGGCAGGCGAGTTCGGCGCTGCGCGTGACCGAATTGCCCGCCGCAGTCGTCGTGGGACCCGATAATACAGTGCGGGCGATCCTCACGGGCAAGCCGCAAGAGGTGCAGGCGGGCGTGGCGAAAGAGCTGCAAGCGCTCCTGAGCGAGTCGGCCACGCCGGGAAAGACGGCGCGGCGACAAGGGGACACGCCGGCAAATCCCAAATAGGTGGCTAGCGGACGAGCGTTCCGCCGATCGCTGTACCACCGAGCAAGTCGCGGAGCCGCCGCTGCTGCGGCTCGCTCAGGCCGGCGCGGGGAAATGCACAGGCCGGGCAATCGATCAGCCCCTGCCAGTAGAGAATCTGTTTCGTCGCCGCAACGATCTGGGCCGTGAGCACTGCTTCGATGATCGCATTGGCTTGCCGCTGGACTGCAATGGCTTCGGCGTGGCGGCCCGCCCGCGCGTAGCGGTAGATCGAAACGATCAGCTCGGGCATGAAGTTGTAGGTCGAGCCGATGCCACCATGGGCTCCGATCGACAGGCCCAGAGCCAGCGCTTCGTCCTGGCCGTTGTAGAGAATCTGTTCCGGCGAGAGCCGGGCGAGCAGCCGCTGCATGACGTAGAAGTTCGGGTCGGTGAACTTGAGGCCGGCGATGTTGGGAATGGCCAAGAGGCTGGCGAGCTGAGCCAGCGACGTCTGTTGGCCCGTCAGGCCAGGAAAGTGGTAGGCCACGACTGGCAGATGGCTGTGGCGGGCAAGTTCCGCGTAGAAGGCGTGGATTTCGTCCCAGACGTAGCCGCCAGCGAACGGGGGGATGCTGCTGATTGCGTCGGCGCCAGCGTGAGCGGCGTGCTCGGCCAGTTCGAAGGCCGCGCTGGCCTGGGTCGCGCCGACATGGACGATCACCGTGCCGCGGCCGCGCGAGGCATGGATCGCGACTTCCACCAGCCGCCGGCGGATCTGGTTTTCCAGATGAATACCCTCGCCGGTCGTGCCGGTGACATACAGGCCGCCGACCCCCTTGGCATACAGATGATCGATCAGCCGCTCGGTGCTCCGCTCGTCGAGGCGGCCATCGGCGGTAAGTGGTGTCACCAGCGCTGGGAGAACGCGGTTTTCGGCGGCCAGGAGGGGATTGGGCATCAGAAGCGTCGATCGGGTACGGGCCTAAAGTGTTAGGATAGTTTGCAGCTTGCGATGCTGCCAATTGGCGGGAGAAGCCCGATTTCCCGTCGTGCTCGTCCTCCTCCTCGTCCTCGATTGTGCGTCGATCGAACCGAGGACGACGACGAGGACGAGCAGGAGCAGAAAAGACGATGCTCGTACACGCCGTTGATCAGCCGAACGTTCAGCCACTCGAATGCCCCGCGCGGTTCCGCACGGAGATCGTCTATTTCATGACGCCTCCGGGCGAGCGGGGCGCGCCGACCGACCTGGCGGACGGCGAGTATTGGATCGACGCTGACGACGCCCGCCGGTGGTTGGACGAGCAAGTGGTCTATGTGGTGTCGCCTCTCGATGCCGAGAATCAGGCCGAGATTGAGCTGACCGAGTATCACGAAGCGTTCTTGGAGTGGCTTCTGGCGGGGAATGTGAGGCGGGTGCGAATTATTTGATCCCGCTGATCCACAGAAACGGCTTGTCGGCTTCGTCGGTGCGGACTTCGTACTTAAGGTTGGCCTGGAAGAGAATCCGGTCGAGCGCTTTGCCGTAGAACGTGTTGGACTTCGGCAGTTCGACCTTGGTCTTTGCCAGATCGACGTCCAGCCGGGCCAGGGCGTTGTAGTCGATCACCATCGGCACTTTCACGCGGCCGCCGATCGCCTGGAGAGTCTCGCCGAGCGAAAAGTCGGTGATTTCGACGTTGAGGAACTTGAACAGCTCGGGCACCGTCTCGCCGGCCGCGGCCTTCGGTGGCCAACCGACCGGCCAGTGCTCATTGGCACTGCGGCTGTCGGTAATGCGGAGGCGGAGCTTGCCCTCGCCCTTCTCGGGGACCATCACCAAACCCAGCGGCCGGAGCACGGCGGCGATCGCGGTGCCGGCCGAGAGGCCCTGGAGTTCGTCGGCCACGGGTTCTGGCGAACCGAGGGCGCGCTGGCTGGCCGCGTCGGTGATGAATTTCAGCGGCAGCTTGTCGGCGATCTTTTTGGCCACGTCGCGCGGCGCCTGGCCCTTGGTCGAGAACGCCACCGGCACCTTTAGCGACTCGTGAACTTCGACAAGCTGCGACGGCAAGAGACCAAAGGCGGCCGGTTTGGTGGCGATCGCTTCGATGCCGTCGGCCCGCAGTTTGTCGAACCAGGCAGCGAGGCGGGCTTTGTCGCCGATCGTGAAGCGGCCCCGGTTGGGCAGGTTCAACTTGCCGTCGGCCGTTAACATGCCCACCACGCGATAGCTGGGCGATTCGTCCTTGCCCGAACGCTTGATCGACGGGGCATCGCCTGGCTGGGCGCCGCGGATGCGGACACTCGAGAGGCCCAATTCGCCCAGCAGCGTGTTCCATTTGCCGGCGTCGGTCAGCGGAAAGTCCGGGTCGGTGCAGACCTCGATGTCGATTCGCGGCTCGGCGGCGTGCGAATTCAGATGAAGCAAGGACATCGCCGCCGCGGCGGCCAAGATGATCGGCCAGCGGCATATCGCCATTGGCAAGTCTCCTCGCGGGCAGGTGGCCCCGGCCCTACGGATTCATCTTCGCAGATTGAACGTCATGATGGCTACCAGAGTGCCGGCCACCAGCGCAATGGCGATCACCACTCCGAGCCGCAGTCGCAGCAAGGCTTGGTTCGGCGTGCATTCGTCGCACAGCACGCGGGCGGATACGACGGTCAAACGGCTATACACTGAGCTTTGCGACGCCAATCGCTCGCCGCCGTGCGCCGCACAAAACACGCGGCCACAGCGGCTGCATTGGCTCGTGGAGGAGCCGTCACATTTGTAGCAGTAAGGCAGCGGGGGTGCTTGCAAGGCAATCTCCTGGACTACGGTTTTGCCGCTTATCGTCCTACTCGACTATAACCCACTCATCCGCGGTCTCTGGGACGACCGCCGCCCGCAAACTCCGCCCGCTTTCCCTCTTTCGCCGCACTTCCCAGGCCGCGCAACGTGCTCAAGATGCCGGTTTTAGCGGATATTCACTGAATGCCGGTCCCGCGGGCGGACGATGTTGTTAGCGAGCGACCGGAGTGAAGTAGCAGGCACACTCCGT
>Ga0065705_10002311_pt1 | contig 14576 bp, 18 predicted proteins | sample SwibulcommuniRL2_FD_59092 | JGI IMG/M metagenome (GOLD analysis project Ga0065705, IMG submission 59092) | Bulk soil microbial communities from switchgrass field near Rose Lake, East Lansing, Michigan, USA - RL2 Bulk Soil v2 (version 2) | ecosystem: Environmental > Terrestrial > Soil >...
CCTCTCCATATTAACGATCGGATCGGAAGCTCTGCCGTTTTCGAAAACAGGAGGGCTCGCCGATGTACTTGGCGCCCTGCCCCTGGCGCTCGGCAGGCTGGGCCATCACGTGACCCTCGTCACACCGAAATATCGCGGGACGCGCGCGCAGGGCACCACTCGAACCATCCCTGTCGGCGGCATCGACGGAGTGGTGGCGGACACGCGCGTCACCGAGCAGCCGCTGGCCGAGAACGTGAAGGCCGTGCTCGTCGATCGGCCGGAGCTGTACGACCGCGAGAGCCTGTACGGAGTCGGAGGCGACTATCCGGACAGCCCCCGCCGGTTTGGATTTCTTTGTGCCGCGGCTCTGGAGTACGCCCTGCAGGCCGCTCAGCCCGTCGACATCCTGCACGCGCATGACTGGCAGGGCGGGCTTGCGCCGGCGTACCTGCGATCGCGGTATGCCGGCGAGCCGCGGCTGCGCGACGTGACGACGATCTTCACGATTCACAACCTCGCGTATCAAGGCAACTACGGATCCGAATGGCTGGCACCGCTCGGCCTGGGGCCCGAGATGCTGGCGATGAACGCGCTGGAGTACTGGGGCGGCATCAGCCTGCTCAAGGGCGGCATCGCGTTTTCGGACAGCATCACGACGGTGAGCCCGACCTACGCCCGTGAGATTCAAACCAAGGAATATGGCTTCGGGTTCGAGGGTGTGCTGGCGACACGCGCGTCCGACCTGCACGGCATTCTGAACGGGATTGACACCGATCGGTGGGATCCCCGGCGCGATCCGTATCTCCCCGAGCCCTACGATGAGCAGACGCTCGAAGGAAAGGACGCCGCGCGGCGGGCCCTCGTGGATTTGCTCCTGCCGGGCATGCCTCCCGACCAGTTGAAGAGACCGCTTGTCGGCGTCGTGTCGCGTCTGGTGGATCAGAAGGGCTTCGACCTGGTTGCCGAACTGGCCTCCACGCTGCCAGCCTTTGGAAGCTTTGCCGTGCTCGGCACCGGCGACCCGCGCTACGAAAAGATGTGGCGCGACCTGGCCGCTGCGCATCCCGACCGGTTTGCCGTGAAGATCGGGTTCGACGAGTCGCTGGCACATCTCATCGAGGGCGCCGCCGACATCTTTCTCATGCCGTCTCGTTTCGAGCCCTGCGGACTGAATCAGATGTACAGCATGCGGTATGGCACGGTGCCGATTGTGCGCGCCACGGGCGGGTTGAGCGACACCGTTACGGACTACAATGACGCGGCCGGCACGGGGACCGGATTCACTTTTACGGCCTACACGGCGAAGGCCCTTGGCGCCGCGCTCGACCGGGCCAGGGCCGTCTTCGCTAACCCGAGCATCTGGAAGAGATTGCAGGTCGCCGGCATGCGGCAGGATTTTTCGTGGGACCGATCGGCCCGTGAGTACGTCAAACTGTATGAGAGTACCCGGAAAAGACCGGGGGTTAGGTAGGTTCGTCAAGTTCGTCGGTTCGTAAAGTTCGTCGGTTCGAACCGTTTTCAAGGGAGCCGCGATGTCGTCCGAAAAGATTCAGATTTTCACCGATGGCAACTTCGACCAGACCGTGGTCAAGTCCGATAAGCCCGTGCTCGTCGATTTCTGGGCGGAATGGTGCGGTCCGTGCCGGCGTCTCGCGCCGACCGTTGACGCGCTGGCGAACCAGTACGACGGGAAGGTCACGGTAGGAAAGCTGAACGTCGACGAAAACCCCAATACAGCCAGCCGCTTCAGCATCCGCGGCATCCCCACGCTCCTCATTTTCAAGGGCGGCGAGATCGTGGAATCGATCGTGGGCCTGGCCGACAAGGATCACCTGCAGCAACTGATCGACAAACACGTCTAATGAGCGCACATCGGAACGTCACGATCATCGGGTCGGGCCCGGCCGGACTGACGGCCGCGCTCTATGCCGCCCGCGCCAACCTGAAGCCGCTGCTCATCGAGGGGCTCGAGGCCGGCGGGCAGCTGATGATGACCACCATGGTGGAGAACTATCCCGGATTCCGGGACGGCATCATGGGACCGGAGCTGATGGCCGACATGCGCGCCCAGGCCGAGCGCTTCGGGACTGAGATCGTGCAGGGCAATGTCTCGAAGGTCGAACTGAACCGGTGCCCGATCAAGATCGACGTGAGCGATCAGGTCATCTACACCGAGTCGCTCATCATCGCGACGGGGGCATCGGCGCGCCTGCTGGGATTTCCCTCCGAGCGCACCCTCATGGGACACGGCGTGTCGACGTGCGCCACCTGCGACGGCTTCTTCTTCCGGGGTAAGCCCATCGCGGTCATCGGTGGTGGCGACTCTGCGATGGAGGAAGCGATCTTCCTGACGAAGTTCGCGTCGAAGGTGACCGTCGTGCACCGCCGCGATACGCTCCGCGCGTCGAAGATCATGCAGGACAAAGCGTTCGCGCATCCGAAGATCGACTTTGCGTGGAACAGCGAGGTCGAAGACGTGCTCGACGTGAACAAAGGCGTCGTGACCGCGATCGTCCTCCGCGACAACGTGACTGGAGAACGCAGGGAGATTCCTGTCGAGGGCGTGTTCGTGGCGATCGGACACACGCCGAACACCAGCCTCTTCAAGGGGCAGCTCGAAACCGACGCCAACGGCTACATCGTGACGACCAACGGCACGCGCACCAGCATTCCCGGGGTGTTTGCGGCTGGCGACGTCCAGGATCACGTGTACCGGCAGGCGATTACTGCCGCGGGCTCGGGCTGCATGGCAGCCATCGATGCTGAGCGGTACCTGGATCACGTACCCGCTGACGCTGGGCAACCACTGACGTCTGAAAGGGCTGAGGGCTGAGGGCTTAGGGCTAAGGGCTGAGGGCTTAGAGGCCTGGGCGGCTAAACTCCCTCAACCCTTCACCCTTCCCTTAGCCCTGAGCGCTTAGCCCTAAGCCCTCTTCAGGTATAATCCGTACAACCATGTGGACCAAGATGATGAGCGGGCCGCGCAAGAAGGCCCCCAAGACCATAGCGGTCGTCGACCCGGACCGGTGTTTCGGCGCGTTTGCGTGCTCGATTTGCCAGGCTGCCTGCCCGGTGGCCGGTTGCATCGTCGAGGAGAAGGACCGGGATGGCCGCATGGTGTGCGCCGTTCGTGCCGACCTGTGCATCGGCTGCGGCCTGTGCGTGACGCTTGGCAACCCGACCGCACCCCAGGTGCGCGAGTTTGGGTGCCCCCCGGACTACGACGCCATCAACATGATGCCGTTCGAGCTGGTGGTGAAGGCTCTCGAAGCGACCAGCAAGGAAGAGACGACAACGTCCGCCGCGGCTACGCTTTAGGCTACCACCCACAACAATCAGTCTTGAAGCCGCACCCGCTGCACCGCCATACGGCATGCATGCGATACATTTCCGCCCCGCATCGCTCGCACACCATTTGATCGTCCCTGGTCTCGCACTTCGGCGTCTCCAGCATCGACCTGACGGGCGTGATCGCGTCTTTCTTGGGCGTCTCCGGCATGTAAAGGCATTATAGAGGGACCTTGCTCTGGCGCGAGCGCGACCTCGGCGCGGAACTGAAAGAAACCTGGCGCATTACGCGGTTGTCGGCGTGGCGCGCCGTCATTGAGTTCTACGAGGCCGACAACCTGACCTACGCGGCCTCGATTGCCTATTACGCGCTGCTCTCGCTCTTTCCGTTCGCGCTCATCAGCATCTCGATTCTGGGTAGCGTCACCGCCGACGAGCCGACGCGTCAGCGCGTGCTGGATTTCGCCCTTCGGTACTTTCCCGGACACTTCGACTTCATCACCCGCCAACTCGATGCCTTCCGGCAGAACCCGATTCGCCTGGGCGTCGGTGGCGCTATTCTCATGGTGTGGGGCGCGCTGGGCGTGTTCGGTGCGATCAGCACGGCGGTGAACCATGCCTGGGGCGTCGAAAAGACCCGCAGCTTCTGGAGCCACAGGCTGTTCTCGTTTCTCATGCTGCTGACAGCCGGCCTCATGCTCATGATCGGGCTCCTCGGGGCGACCGCCGCGCAGATTATCGGCGCCCGCTGGTTTGCCGGCGTGTCCGACAGCTACCCGGCGCTTCGGGTGATGCAGGGGTTCATCATCCGCAATGCACTGCTCCTCCTGCCCGCGTTCGTGTTCGGCTTGATCTATTACTTCGTGCCGAACGTGAAGGTGCTGCTGAAGGACGTGTGGCTGGGCGCCCTCATTACCGGCCTCTTGTGGGACGCGGGCTTCAAGGGCTTCTCGTGGTTCATCCGCGACGCCTCGCGGTTCACGCGCATTCACGGATCGATCGCGACCGTCATCGTCTTCCTCATCTGGATCTATTTCTCGGCGGTCATCCTGCTCTGGGGCGTCGAGTTCACGGCGTCGTACAACAAGATGCGGCGCGACATCAGGGCCGCTGGAGCCGAAGCGCATGGCTAATCATCTCGCGGGCGAGAAGAGCCCGTATCTTCTGCAGCATGCCGACAACCCGGTGGAATGGTATGCGTGGGGGGCGGACGCATTCGACAAGGCCCGCGCGCTCGACAGGCCGATCTTTCTGTCGATCGGGTACTCGACCTGTCACTGGTGCCACGTCATGGCTCACGAGTCGTTCGAGAACGAGGACATCGCGGCCATCCTGAACCGCGATTTCATCTCGATCAAAGTGGATCGCGAAGAGCGTCCGGACGTCGATCGCGTGTACATGACGTTCGTGCAGGCGACGACCGGGTCGGGCGGGTGGCCGATGAGCGTGTGGCTGACGCCGGATCTGAAGCCCTTTTACGGCGGCACGTACTTCCCGCCCGATGCGCGATGGGGCAGAGTGGGATTTCCGGAGATCCTGCGCGAGATCGTCCGCGTGTGGCGCGAGGAGCGGCCCAAGGTGCAGGTCTCGGCCGAGAATCTGACCGAACAGATCAGGAACCTGCGCGCAGTGGACCCCGGGGCGGACGTGCCGGGCACCGATGCGCTTCAGGAGGGGGTTGCGCAGTTCGCGCAGACTTTCGACCAGGTTCGCGGTGGGTTCGGCGGAGCACCGAAGTTTCCCAGGCCCACCGAGCTGCTGTTCCTGTTGCGCGAGACGGCCCGCACCGGCGATTACACGCCGGCCTTCATGGTGGCAAAGACGCTGCAGGCGATGTCGCTCGGCGGCATGCGCGACCATGTAGGCGGTGGATTTCACCGCTACTCGGTGGACGCCAACTGGCGAGTGCCGCACTTCGAGAAAATGCTCTACGACCAGGCACAGATTACGCTGGCTTCGCTCGAAATTTTCCAGGTGGCGCGCGACCCGTTCTTCGCCGAGGTCGCGGAAGACACGCTCGAGTACGTCCTGCGCGAGATGACCAACCCCGAAGGCGGTTTTTTTTCGGCCGAAGACGCCGACAGCGTGCCNCCCGAAGACGCGGCGCGCCCGCACGCGCACAAGACGGAGGGCGCNTTCTATCTGTGGACGCAGGCCGAGCTGGAGGGNCTGCTGAANGACGACTTCGAGATCGTGCGCCATCGGTTCGGCATCAGGCCTGATGGGAACGCGCCGGAAGATCCGCAAGGGGAGTTCAAAGGCAAGAATCTGCTCTACGTGGCCGGCTCGATCGACGAGCTTGTCGAGCGAAGCGGCAAATCGCGTGACGAGATCGAAGAGGTGCTGCGACGCTCGCGTATGACGCTGTTCGAGACGCGGCTGACGAGACCGCGTCCTCACCTCGACGACAAGGTGCTGACGGGGTGGAACGGGCTGATGCTCGCCGCGTTTGCACGCGCGGCCCGTGTCTTGCCGCTGGCAGAGCAGAGGTCGCGGTATCTCGAGGCCGCCAATCGATCGGCACGGTTCCTCGAAGAGCGAATGTGGGATCCCGCGCGCGGGATTCTAAGGCGTCGCTATCGCGACGGCGACGCGGCGATAGACGGATACGCCGAGGACTACGCGTATGGCGTATTCGGGCTCCTGGAGCTGTTTCAGTCTGGCGGCAATCCCCACTGGCTCGAATTCGCACGCTTGCTGCAGCGGCGGCAGGACGAGCAGTTCTGGGATGCGGAGCATGGCGGCTGGTTCAGTACCACGGGCGACGATCCGAGCGTCATCCTGCGCATGAAGGAGGACTATGACGGTGCAGAGCCGTCGCCGAGCTCGGTGGCGGTGTTCAATCTGCTGATGCTGGCGCACCTGACGAACGAGGCCGAGCTCTTCGATCGCATCGATCGAACACTGAAGATGTTCGGTCCGCGTATCGGCCAGGTCGCGCGTGCTGTGCCGATGATGATGTCGGCGCTCTCCACCTATCACGCCGGGGTTGCGCAGGTGGTCATCGTGGGCGAGCCCGGCGACGAGAGCACAGAGGCGCTGATGCGCGAGGCCGTGGAGAAGTACGATCCGTTCAGCGTGATCGTGCCGGTGCAGCCGGGACCATCGCAGTCCGAGCTCGCGCGCCTGCTGCCGTTCATCGCGTCGATGGACATGCGCGACGGACGCGCGACGGCGTACGTATGCCACGACTTCACGTGCTCCGAGCCGGCCACCGACGCGGCTGGACTGGCCGAACGGCTGTCTCGTACAATCTGACTCACGTGACTGAGCTGAATGTAGATATCTGGCTTCGTGGTACTGATTTCGCGCGGACGCAGGCAATTTCCGGTATCAACACCGATCCGGCGGCATGGACCGACAACGACGTGTCCAAGCTGTTGAAGGCGATGCTCCTGGCCATCCATCGCGCGAAGAATCCCGAATCGACCGACACGCCGGTGTTCCTCAGGGGATTCAGCTGGATCGTGAACCCGTTCGAAGACAGCGGGGTCGTCGTGGCGATCGAAATCCAGGCCGGCGCGGTCGTGGCCGGCCCGTTTCGCATCGACAAGAAACAGCTGGAAGACATGATCTCGCGCGCGATTGCGCAGCAACCTACCGACACGCCGAAGACCTCGATTCACTGACGACGACGTCTTTGGGTGTCTCACCGCCGAGACGCCGAGACGCCGAGATCGAAGGGTATCCCTCGTGTGCGCGCCAGCCCTCCCTTTGCGTCTTCGCGTCTTTGCGGTGGAGGTGTGACGGTCTTCGTGTCTTCGTGCCTTCGTGGTTAGAAGGGCAGCTTCACTTTCCCTTTGAGCACCGGTGCGTGAATATCTCCGAGACGCGCGACGCGGTCGAGGATCACATCCATGGTGAACTGCTCCGTGGTGATGCCGCGCTCGATTTCGTCCCACCCAACCGGCGTCGAAACGCTCGCGACTGCCGTCGGACGCACTGAATAAACGCTCGCGAGCGTGCGCCCCCATGCGTTCTGGTTGTAATCGACGAGCACCCGCCCTCGCGGACGCTTCGCGACGCGATATTGAGCCGTCAGCACCTTCGGATAGCGCTCGGCCAGCGTCATGGCGAGCGCTTTGGTGAACGTCCAGACGTCTTTCTGGGTGGGGCCGCGTTTGATGGGGACGTAGATGTGCAGCCCCTTCGAGCCGCTCGTTTTCGGATGCGACGGCATCTTCAGCGTGTCCAGCGCACCACGTACCAGCAGCGACGCTTCGAGCACCTGCGCGAACGGCACGTCCGGACCCGGGTCGAGGTCGAAGTGAAAGTAGTCGGGACGGTCCACATCGTCCGAGCGCGAGTACCACTGGTTGAGGTCGATGCACCCGAGGTTGACGACCCAGAGCAGGGCAGCGAGGTCCTGGATCATCGGAAAATCGATCACGTTGCCCGAGTCGTGCCGGATCGAGCACGTCTCGAGCCAGTCGGGACTCGGGGAGGGCGTGCGCTTCATGAAGAAGAACTCGCCGGCCGCTCCGTGCGGGTACCGTTTCATGACCATCGGGCGCGAGCGGATGTGCGGTACGAGCGCGGGCGCGATGGCCGCGTAGTAGCGGAGAAGATCGCCCTTGGTGATGCCCAGCGCGGGCCAGAATGGCTTGCGCAGATTGGTCAGCCTGACCAGCTTGCCGCCGGCGCGAACCTGGACGTTGTCGGTGTTGGCGGGAAGGAGGCCGTCCGACCTTGTCTGGCGCCCGGGCACATCCGGAGGCTACAATGCGAAGACTTATGGCGTCTACCACTCGGTCGTTCGGGATCGTTCTGATTCTGCTCGGGCTCGCGGGCTACCTGCTGACCGGCCGTACGAGCGTCACCGCGCTCATTCCGGCCTTTTTCGGTGCGGTGTTCGTCATCCTGGCCCTCGTGGCCAGAAACGAAGCCGCGCGCAAGCACGCGATGCACGCAGCGGTTGCGCTGGCTCTGATTGGATTGCTGGCGACGCTAGCCCGGGTGGTGCCGGCCCTCGCGGGCGGCAATCTGATGCGGCCGGCCGTCCTCGCGCAACTCGCGATGACCGTGCTGCTCGGCGTCTATGTTGCGCTGGGCGTGAAGTCGTTCAAGGAAGCGCGCCGCGCCCGGCTGGCGCGGTAGGATCATCGACGATCAAGCGGAAGCCGGCCTCGGGGCGCATCCGAGATCGAAGTGGATGGCTGCACGTCGCGGCGCCCCATTGCCTCGTACGACATGGCCCACGCCGCCGACGACGGTCTTCATCTCGGGCTGCGTCAGAAAATCGATCTCGACCTCGACGCGCTCGCCCACCTCATATTGCCGGTCAGTCTGCAGGAGCACCCCGGTGACGCTCAGGTTGACCACGCGGCCTGGATGCCAGTCTGTGTCGGTCAGCGCACGCACTCGTACGGGCCACGTGACGGAATGGCGGCAGGCACGGCGGACTTCGCGGACTTCAAGCCTTTGCATCGGGATCTGCGTATTGTCATAAAGCAAGATCCGGGCGCGATTTCTGGTGGGCCCGCGATGCGGCTAAGTGGCAGAGCCGTCACAAGTACCTCATAAACGTCAATTTTCAGGTGCAGCGTAACAAATTCGTGACCGGGAAATATTTTCCGGTCCGACACAGTTCGTCATGAGTCACAGCGTGAAGTGCCTCGTGTGGGATGCCGCCTGATTCCTACGATTTGTTCCTCGCGAGGCCGATACCAGGGCAGATGGATGTGGCGCAGGGCTTTAGTCCCTGCCACTCCGACGGGGGAAATGGCCGATGCTGTGGGACTTGTATCAACAAATCAGAATCCACCAACTCGACGCGAAGATCGACTCGATAACGGGCACGCCCTCCGCCGATGGCCTGGCGCGCGACTCGGTCGTTCGGCTCGAGGAAAAGCTCGAACGGCTGGCGTTGATTACGCGGGCGATGTTCGAGCTGATGCAGTCGAGCGGCATTTCGGAAGCCCAGTTGAGCGCCAAGGTCACCGAAATCGATCTGCGCGACGGACAGGAAGACGGCCGGATGTCGCCCAAGCCCAAGCGGTGTCCCAAGTGCGATGCGATGATCTCGCCGAAGTTCGGCCGATGCCTGTTCTGCGGCCACCGCGATGATGCGTCGACATTCGCCTAGCAGCCAGCCGTGGTCGCGCTCACAGCCGAAGCGCGTGTGTCGCAGTTACCCAGAAGGTCGTGCGGAACGCGTCGGTGCCGTCGAGGCGCAGCACGACGGAATACTTTCCGAATGATTTCAGTTCGATGGGCGCGAGCGAAATGTGGGCGTCGCAGACGCCCACGCCGGGCAGGCGCAGCGATTGAGGATGTCCCTTCACGTCGGCGCCCGTTTCGTCCTGGACGACGAGCGAGATGGTCGCGTGCTCGTCGGGATGGCCGACCAGCCTGAAGGCGGCGACCAATTGCTCGATTCGGGCCGGCAGCGTCTCGGTGACGAGCGCGCTGATCATGCCGATGATCGACGGGTTGCCTGGCGCGCGCCCGTCGTATTCCTCGCAGAGGACCATCCATTCACACGTCAACTGAAACCTCCCCCGCGAAAGCTTACCGATCCGGCAAGCCTTGCCACAATCATTTCTTCGGCATTTCGTGGGCTGAAAGGAGGCGCGCCCCTGAAAGGGGAGCGCTTTGCGTCGCGTTGCTCATGGCTGCACCCGCTGTGCGCGGGAGAGCTAACCTCCGCTCAGCATCCGGATGGCCAGAATCGCGACGCCGGAGATGTAAATCACGCACAACCCGAGAACGAGCACGCGTTCGACTGCGAGGTATCGCGCGTTGGCGAGGCTTGCGGCAGCTTCCAGGTGTTGCCGCCGCCGCGCCAGCCGCCGATGGCAGCGTGCGATCGTGCGCGCACCGCGCTGCGCGTCTGGTGTGAGCAGGGGAAGGGTCTCGATCATGTCGTCACCTCTTTCAGCGCGACCAGCGCGCGCTGATCATCCTCGTCGAGCCTTCTGGCAATCGCCGCACGAGCGCGGCTGAGCCGCTGGCGCATCGCTTCGGGCGTGATGCCGCAGACGATGGCCGCTTCGGCAGGACGCAGGCCTTCGATGGCCACGAGGAGCAGGGCTTCGCGATACACGGCGGGGAGATCGGCCAGAGCCGCTTCGATGCGCCTGCCGGTTTCGCTGGCCACGGTCGACTCGAACGGGGAAGGCGGTGGCGTTCCGAGCGGCCAGAGCCCGATCATGTCCGCGGTCTGCGAGTCTTCCATCAGCCGCGATCGGCAGTAGCTGAAATACAAGTTGCGCGCGACGGTGAAGAGAAACGGGCTCAGGTGTGTATCGGCCCGCAGCTTCGGCGCCCGATCGACGACGCGCAGCCACGTCTCCTCGAGCAGATCCTCGGCGACGTCACGGCGGCGAGAGAGGCGCGCCAGGAAGCTGAAGAGGCGGGCGTTGAATTCCGCGTAGACGCGGTTGAACGCCGCGGCCTCGCTTGCCCGCAACTGCGCCACGAGCTGGAGCTCGAGCTCCCGGTCCATGTCGGTCATAACGCGCGGCGCGCCGCATCGTGACACGTCACGCAGCGCCCGATGGCGCGTTGTATCACAGCGGAGGCGGTTCACACATGGAACTGTTCAATATGTTCGGCCAGATGGGGCTCTTCGCAAAACTCAGCCTGCTGGTCACCCTGTTCCCGCTGGCGGCGGGGGTCGCCTATGTCATTCGTCCGACCGAGCCGGGGCTCGCGCTGATGCGTCCCATCTCGCTGGCCGGCATCTTCAGCGGCCTGGGCGGCGCGGTGGTGGGGTTGATGAACGTGCTGAAGTGGTATGGGACGAATAATCCAGACTCGCCATCGCGCATCATGGCCATCGGCCTGGCAGAGTCGCTCGTGACGCTGTTCGTGGCGTTCGGATGCCTGACGGTGGCGTGGCTCTGCGTCGCGCTGGGAATGCGGCGGATTCCCTAGTCGAGTTGCACGATCTGTCCCGGTTTCTGCGCGTGGGTGGGCGAGCGCAACCAGGACCTGCGGGATAATGCGACAGTTGCAGCTCCCCGCAATCGAAGGAACAAGGTGCAACTTGCGACGTGACCGGATTGCGCCGGCGTTTCGCGGCCTGTTTTGGGCCCTCTTGCTGCCGGTCGCCCTCGTTGGGGCCCTTCAACTGATGGAATGGGGCCGTGTGTTCACGGTCCGATCGTACGTACGCGCCGAACGTCTGTGGTCGCGTGAGTTTCCCATCGTCTCTGCGAAAGGATTGCTCCGTCGGCTGGACCCTGCGCTCGTGCGCGTAGGACTGCTGCGGCCCGTGCGGGTTGAAGTCGAGCCCGGGATCACGCTCACGCTGAATCCAGAAGATGCCATCTCGCGAACGATCCTGGTGAACCGTGCCGGGCAATGGGAGCCGGAGATCTGGGGCGCGATTTCGAGCGGGCTGTCCCAGGGTGCGGTCTTTTTCGACGTCGGAGCGCATATCGGCTACGACACGCTCAAGGCCAGCATCCTGGTGGGCGACACAGGCCGCGTCGTCGCGTTCGAGCCCAACCCGCACACGTTGGTACAGCTCAAGTCGAACATCGAAGCCAGCGCCGCGCAAAACGTGATCGTAGAGCCGATCGCGTGCACCGATACAGACACGACGCTGACGTTGTTCGACTCGACGCTCGGCGGGAACAGCGGTTCGAGCTCGCTCTCTCGCGAGAACGCGGGTCGCATCACGAGGTCCTACGCCGTCCGCGGCAGACCCATCGATAGTGTGGTCACAGAGCTGGGGCTTCAGCGGCTTGACGTCATGAAGGCGGACGTCGAGGGCGCCGAGCTGGCTGTCTTACGCGGCGCGACGCACACGCTCGAGCGATTTCACCCGAAATTGATTCTGGAAGTCGTTCAACGTCAACTCGCGAACATGGGGACGTCTGTTGACGAGCTCGAGGCGTTCGTGCGGTCCCTCGGATACCACAACAGCAGGCAGATCGACCGCAACAACAGGGAATATACGGTCAACTAGACCGCTCAATCTCAGCCCATCCGCGATGCACATCGTCAGTCCGATGCAGGCGTTTGTGACATGGTTTCGGATCCCGGTTCCTCCGCCACTCGCTCGGCCCAGCCTTCGCTAATCAACAACTCGGCGTCCGCTTCGGGGAGCTGCATGATATCTCCGGCCCGCACGTGCGACACGTCCACACCGTCCATGACACTTGCGAGCTTCTTCATCAGCCGAACATGCACACGACCGCCTCTCTACCGGCAGACCAGAAGGCGGCATCTGGGGGTATGTCACCTGGAGGAGTGATGCAGTGTGAGCAAGTAGCAGGCCAATCGGATTAGTCAGACTGTAGGCAATAATGTTGAGACGTCTGGTAGATGTTGTCACTAATCTGACAGCTGTTCTAGAAAGCCGCAATCATGTACCACAAACGTGCTAACGTGTTCTTGCTTTCCTGAGCCTGCCGCCGCCACGCCGTAAGGCCAAGCCCCAGACCCAACAAAGCCGTCCCTGACCTGCCACGAGAGGTGTCGCATGATGGTGAAGTCTCGTTCGCGCGTGCTCACTCGTCCGCCTCCCGACGAGCGATCGCCCAACAAACTCTTAGCCGCGCTACCCGCCGCTGACTACCGCCGCATCCTCCCCACACTGACTACGGTGCCGTTGAAGTTCAGACAGGTCATGCACAAGTATGGCGAGCCGATCGACACCGTCTATTTCATCGGTGGTGGTGTCGCGTCGGTCACCAACGTGATGACGGATGGCCGTATGGTGGAAGTCGCGACCATCGGCAACGAGGGGATGGTCGGTGTGACCGTGTTCCTGGGCGGCACGCTCTCCCCGGGCGAGGCGTTCATCCAGGTGCCGGATGGCAATGGTCAGGCGATGGCGGCGGACGCCTTCAGAAAAGAGCTGGATCGGCGTGGCGCGTTCTACGGTCTGATGAGCCGCTATTCCCAGGCAATGCAGATACTCATCATGCAATCGACGGCGTGCAATTCCCTCCACACCGTCGAGGAACGCTGCTCGCGCTGGCTGTTGATGACGCACGATCGGGTCGATGGTGACGAGTTGCGGCTCACACACGAATTTCTCGGTTACATGCTCGGGGTGCGCCGGCCCACGGTGAGCCTGGTGCTCGGCACCCTCGACAAGGCGGGCATCCTTCACAACGGCACGAAGAAAATCACCATCGTGAATCGAGCCCGACTGGAAGACACGTCCTGCGAGTGCTATCGCGTGGTCAAGAGCGCGTTCGACCGCCTTTTGCCGTAGGATTGCACGCGACGCGTTCAAGAATACGAATTGCATTCTTGTCAGGCATCGGACAACTTTCCCCTCCTAAGAGCGGTAGTCTCGATGCATGGCACCACCCTTTCGAAACCCATTCCTCACGGCGCTGCCTGCGGATGAGTTCGCGCGCATCTCGCCCGATCTCGAGGTGGTCTCGTTTCGGGCTGGCCGGGTCATCCAGAAGCGCGGCGAGCCGGTGCGCGAGATTTGGTTTCTGCACCACAGCCTGTGCTCGTTCATGATGACGAGTACAGATGGCTCCACGGCCGAGGTCGCGAGTGTTGGCTCGGAAGGCTTTGTGGGAGTCGAGGCATTTCTCGGGGTACGCACCGCATTCTGCGATGCGACCATGCACATTGTGGGCGATGGCGTGGCCAGCGTGATGAGCGTGGACGCATTCCGTCGCGAGCTCGCGCGGTGCGAGGTGTTCCATTCGCACGCCCTGGAATACGTCAACATATTCGTCGGGTCATTGGAAGCGGCGGTTACGTGCAACGCACAGCACTCGGCTGAGGAGCGGTGCAGTCGATGGCTCCTCGAGGCGGAGATGCGGCTTGGGAGCCATGAGCTCCCCGTGACGCACGAGCTGCTGGCGCATCTCCTTGGCGTTCGCCCGCCCACCCTGGCTCTTGTATTGGAAGAGTTCCAGCGGGCCGGGATCATTTCGACGGCACGTGGCCGCATTCAGATCGACGATCACAACGCACTTGCGCAGCACGCGTGCGAGTGTTATCAGCTCAACCGCTTACTCGACCAGCACGGAATAGCACGTGTGGCTCGCGAAATCCCAGGGCGCAGTGTGGGCGCGCCGTGACTGGGGCGTTGCATTGTCGTTGTCCCTACCGCAATCACGCCTGGACAGTCGCGACGTCGGAGAGGCCGCAGCATGGGCCTGCCAAAAAAGCATGAAGAAGGGTCAGAACCTCAGTACGAAACCCAGTGAGGTTCTGGTGAAGTCGACCTTCCCGGGCGACTGGGCGATCGGGACGCCAAGGATCTCCAGATCGTCGAACGTCTTGAAGTAGCGGACGTCGAAACGGATACCGGTGCGGGTTCCGAAGAACAGCAGAATGCCGCCGCCGGCGCTCCACGTCAGATCGTTCTCGTCGACCTC
>Ga0065705_10002183_pt1 | contig 14575 bp, 10 predicted proteins | sample SwibulcommuniRL2_FD_59092 | JGI IMG/M metagenome (GOLD analysis project Ga0065705, IMG submission 59092) | Bulk soil microbial communities from switchgrass field near Rose Lake, East Lansing, Michigan, USA - RL2 Bulk Soil v2 (version 2) | ecosystem: Environmental > Terrestrial > Soil >...
CGCGCGTCCGCGAGAAACGGCGACCAGTGCCGTTCGCACCGCCTCCTCCGGCGTGACAACGAAGGCCGGCATCGAGTCGACGTGGGATTCGGTGGCCTCGACGGCCGGGCGCCGTGCGACCGAGTGAAATTCCGTCGCGACCGGACCCGGACACAATGCCGTGACAGTTACACCTTTTGGACGCAGTTCAATCGCCAGGGCTTCCGACAAACTTGTGACATACGCTTTGCTGGCGGCGTAGACGGCTATATTCGGTAGGGGAAGAAAACCAGCCACCGAGCTGACATTGAGGATCGCCGCCCGACCGCTCAGGACCATTGACGGGAGGAGCAGGTGAGTAAGGTGAGTAAGAGCGGAAATATTTACCTCGAGAATGGCTTTGATTCTATTCCAATCGCTTGAATCAAAAGTCCCTTGGTCGCCTAAGCCGGCGTTGTTGATGAGGAAGTCAATCTTGAGGTTTTGCGAAGCCAGCCACCCGACAAAGGCGACGCGCTGGTCCTCGCTCCCGAGATCGGCACCGTAAACGTAAACCTTCAAGCCCCGATAGGCGCTCTCGAGTTCGCTTTTCAAGCCGTCCAATCTTTCCAGGCGCCGAGCGACCAAGACGATCGCGTGAGCATCGGGTGCGAGTTGCCGGGCAAATTCCGCTCCCAATCCGGAGGAAGCTCCGGTAATCAAGGCGGTGCAACCTTCGTAAAACTTCATAGGCGCGAACTCTCGATGATTGTCCTGAACGTATCCAGCCAAAAACCCTTTACGACCAAGGATGGCTCGCGGATTCGCAGCATCCTGGACAGCACCAATGCGCCGGTGAGCAATCAAAGTCTCGCCGAGGCGACGGTCGCGGCCGGTAGTTCAACTGAACGACACTACCATAAGCAAAGTGAGGAATTCTACTTTGTTCTCGATGGCGAAGGGACGATGGAGATTGATGGTGAGACTCTCTCCGTCACTCCCGGTGATGCAATCCTCATACCTCCAGGTTCCTGGCATCGAATCACCGCCTCCACGTCTCTTCGCTTTCTTTGCTGCTGCGCTCCGGCGTACTCGCACGAAGATACCTATTTCTCGTGAGCAAAATGCAATGGAACGACTTTTCGTCTGCTGGGAAAGCAGCCCGCCCTAGTCAGAATGATCTTGCGAGGGTTGCGGTTCCTCTTCTTGTTCCTTCTCTTCGGGGGAGGCTTCAGGGGCAGCGGCCGCAGCGCCGTCACGCGTCTTCCTCAGCTTATAAACCTCGCGGAAGACTTTGCTCACGAGGGGGGCCGCATGCGAGCCTCCATGCACGGAATCATCATTCGGTTCGCCCTCATAAAGCGCGGCAAAGGCATACTCCGGATTCTCCGCTGGGACAAATCCTGCGAACCATGCGGCCGTGCGCTGTTTGCTCTCCGGGCCCCATTGGGCCGTGCCCGTCTTGCCGGCAACCCGAACTCCCTTGACCCTGGCGGAATGGGCGGTCCCCTGCCCGTCGTAGACGACATTTTGCAGCCCACGGCGTAGTGCCTTGTCGATCTGCGGCGTGACCGGAATGCTCTCGCGAAGCCGGTCCGGATACGCCGCGACCACTTTGTTGTCCAGGCTCTGCACCTGTTTCACGAGACGCGTTTGATGAAATTTTCCTGTGGAAGCGATCACACTCAGGGCCTGCGTCATCTGCAAAGGCGTGATCAGAATGTCGCCCTGACCGATGGCCATGTTCGCAACGTCCCCCCTTTTAATGGCGCGCTTGTGCACACGCATCATATAGTCGTCCGTGGGGATGTTTCCCTCGCTCTCGGCATAGATGGGAATTCCGGTCCGTTTTCCGAGACCGAGACGATGAGCGTATTCGATGATCGGATCAGCTCCAATCTTCAAGGCGACTTGGTAGAACCACGTATTGCATGACTGGGTCAGCGCCTGGACGAAATTGAGACTTCCCGCACCGCTTTTTTTCCAGTTTTTGAAGGTGTGATCCCCGATGGTAATCGCCGTCGGGCAGTCGAAGCGGTTCTCGGGAGTGATTTTTTCAGTTTCGAGAGCAGCGAAGCCGACGAAAACTTTAAAGGTTGAACCAGGCGGATAGGCCGACCGATAGGCTCGCGGAATGAGCGGCGCAGCCTCGTCATTGCTGTATTTGTCGAACACCTCTTTCTTTACGACCGGCACAAACTCATTGGGATTGAAACCCGGTTGCGACGCCATTGCCAGGATCTCGCCGGTATTGGGATCCATGATGACGAAGGCACCCCGTTTACAATTCTTCGCGAGCACGTTCTCGCAGATGCGCTGAAGATCTTCGTCGAGGGTGGTGATGACATTGTAGCCCGGAACCGGTGGCCGCGCGATTCGCTCGGACGTCTTGTTACCGGCAGCGTCATAAGTGACATGTAATTGACCGACTTGTCCCCGGAGTTCGTTGTCGAAAATTTGCTCGAGACCTTCACGGCCTTCGCTGTCAGAAAAGATCAGATCGTTGTTCTCGATCGGTCGCACTGAGAGGGGCGCCTCGCGACCGGTATAACCGATAATGTGGCCGGCAAGCGGACCGTTCGGGTAGAAGCGCACATACGTCTGCCGCAGAACCAGGTTCGGAGTGACCCCCCGCTGAACGACTCCAAGTTCCTGCGGGCTGAGATCCTCAACGATATCGAGTGGCAGCACTCCGCGATTCTTATAGTGGTTGAGAATTACCTCGTCGGAGATCGGGACTACTCGCTTCAAGAGTCCGCTCGCGAGCGTAATCTGTTGCTTGGCGAAGGCGAGTATCCTGCTATCAGGCCAATCCAGCGGCGCCGGAAAACTAATTGCCAGGTTATAGCTTAGCCGGGTTTGGGCCATCGGCTTGCCAAACCGATCTGTAATCTGACCGCGCGGAGCTGGAATCCCAAGAACGAAGGTTCGTGCCTTTTTCTGGGTCTCCCAGGTAGGCTTTGGATTCTCGACGAATCCGCTGTTTTCGAGCAGCGGCGCCGTCTCCTGACCGGAAGCCAGGGAAGCGACCAAGAGGCTGGCAGATGCGAGGCTGCTGAGAATGGGGCGCCGGGGGGCCAGACAAATCACACGCGAGCGTCGCGGTTGTATTTCAAAGCTGCTGCGGGACCTTCTCAAGCGTGTAGCACTCGATGATATCGTCAGGCAAATATTCGGAAAAATCACCCAGCTTGATGCCACACTCCAAACCCGCGCGGACCTCTTTGACGTCGTCTTGGAAACGTCTCAGCGTGCCGATACCGCCGTCGTAAATCGGCTGCTTTTTACGAAGCACGCGAGCTCGGGCGCTTCGACTGATCCGACCATCGCTGACATAGCACCCAGCCACCTTGCCCTTGGAAAGATCGAAGACCTGACGCACTTCAGCATGACCGATAACCGTTTCGCGCAGTTCGGGTTCGAGCATTCCCGCCATCGCCTCTTTCACCTGGTCGATCAATTCGTAAATAATGCTGTAAAGCTTGATCTGAACTCCCTCGCGCTTTGCAACGGTGGCGGCGTTGTTTTCAACCTTGACGCTGAACCCAATGATAACCGCATTCGAGGCGCTTGCCAAGAGAACATCGGACTCGGTGATCGGCCCAACCGCTGAATGGATGATATCGAGCGTAATCTTGGTCTGTGGTATTTCCTTGAGCGCTCCGACGAGCGCTTCCACCGAACCCTGCACGTCGCCCTTCAGGACCATTTGCAAAGTCGGTTTCTGCCCTTCGGCGATATTGGCAAAGAGATTCTCGAGCGTAGCGCGCTGCGGCGCTGCGAGCTTGCTGTTGCGAATGTCGAAGAGCCTCTCTTCACTCAAGAGCCGCGCCGCCCGCTCGCTTTCCATGACCACCAATTCGTCTCCTGCATTCGGCAGCCCACTGAAACCCAGGACCTTTACAGGCGTTGCCGGACCCGCCTCTTTGATCGGCTTTCCGATGTCATTAATAAGCTGTTTGATTTTTCCCCAGTAATTACCACAGATGAACGCATCTCCCACGCGCAAGGTTCCCATGCGGACGATAACTGTCGCGGTGGGTCCTCGACCTTGCTCGAGCTGGGCTTCAATGACTGTGCACCGCGGCGTTGCCCGCGGATCCGATTTCAGCTCGAGTACCTCAGATTGCAGGCTAATCATCTCAAGCAGATTGTCGATGCCGGTCCCCTTGGTGGCGCTAACCGGGCAGCAAATGATGTCGCCTCCCCAATCCTCCGGCGTAAGACCCCTCTCCTGGAGTTGTGTCTTCACCTTGTCGACATTGGCTGTCGCCAGATCGATCTTGTTGACGGCAACCATCAGTTGAACTTTGGCGGCCTTGGCATGGTTGATGGCCTCGATCGTTTGCGGCATCAACCCGTCGTCAGCGGCAACCACGAGCACGACAATATCGGTGACGTTGGCGCCGCGGGCTCGCATAGCTGTGAAGGCGGCATGCCCTGGCGTGTCGAGAAAGGTAATGGTCTGTCCATTGCGTTGCACGCTGTATGCTCCGATGTGCTGCGTGATGCCACCTGCTTCGCCTGCGGCCACGCGGGTCTTCCGGATGGCGTCAAGAAGAGAGGTCTTGCCATGGTCAACGTGGCCCATAAAGGTCACAATGGGCGCACGCGGCTTAAGGGCTTCCTCGCGAGGCTTCTCAGGTTCCTTCGGAACCTCAACCTTCACTTCCTGTTTGTGATGACCTTTGGAAGTATCCTTCTTCTCGCGCTCGAGAATGAAGCCGTGCTTCTCGCAAAGCTTGGCGACGGTATCGAGCTCGAGCGTCTGGTTGATATTAGCAAAGATCTGAAGAGACATCAGGTCGGCGATAACCTGAAAGGGCTTAATGCCAATCAACGGGGCCAAGTCCTTGACGGTGATTGAGGTCTTCAGGTGGATCACCTTCTTGCCGGTCTCCGGCTCAGCCGCGGTATCGGTGTTTTCGGCAGGCGGCTCGGCGGGAGCCTCCTTCGCCGACACCGGCTCGGGCTCCTTTTGAACAACCGGGGCGGGCTTGGGCGCAGGTCTCGCTTGAATTTTTTGGATTGGCGGCAGGACCGGTTTGGAGCCACCACCATCCGCATCGCGGCGCTTCACCTTCTTCTTTGGCTCGAGAAGATCCAACGTCTCGGTCGGCGCCTTTGGCGCCGGCGGTAGCTCCGCAGGTGCCTCCTCTACCGGCGGATTCTTCGCGGCGGGAGAGACAGGCGTTTTAGGCTTGGTTGCTTTGTCCTCGGATTTTGTCGTGGCCATGGAAAAGAAAGTGTGGAGGATTCATGGCCTAGGAAGCGGCCGTCTCCTGAGGCTGCACCGATGCGCGCGCCGCATCCAGTATCTTTTGGCCTTTGTCGAGGTCGCAGCCAAGCAATCCGGCGATGTCCTCGGCGCCCGAAGTCAAGATGACCTCGATCGAATTCATACCTCCGGCGGCCAGGGTTTGCGCCTCGTCCTCGCTGATGCCAAGTGCCTCGGCCATTGAATGAGCCGCCTGCGCCTTCTGAGATTCCAAGACTTGCTCTGCCGTCTTGTCCTCCTCGATGTCGACGTCCCAACCGGTTAGTTTCGACGTGAGGCGCGCGTTCTGGCCGCGTTTTCCAATGGCCAACGAGAGATCGTCCTTTCCAACGAGGACATGGACGGTGTGGGTCGCTTCGTCGAGAGAAATACTGCGAATATTGGCGGGCTTCAAGGCGGCGGCCGCGAATTTCAGAGCATCAGGATCCCAGCGAATGATATCCACCTTCTCGTTGTTGAGCTCCCGGACAATGTTCTTGACGCGCGCGCCCCGCATTCCGACGCACGCGCCGACCGGATCGACCTTGGGATCAGCGCTGTGCACAGCAACCTTTGTCCGATATCCCGCCTCACGGGCAATCGCTTTCAATTCGACAGTCCGGTCGGCAATCTCACTCACTTCGATTTCAAACAGGCGGCGAACGAAATTGGGGTGGCTGCGCGAAAGGATAATCTCCGGACCACGGGAAGCATTGTCCACGGCAACGACGTAGGCGCGAAGCCGATCTCCGACACTGTACTCCTCGGTTACGACCCTCTCACGAGCAGGCATAGTTCCTTCGAATTTTCCCAGATCCAGGATGACATCGGATTTTTCAAATCGCCGGACGGTTCCACTAACGATCTCGCCGGCTCGATCCTTGAATTCCTCATAGATCATATCCTTTTCGATCTGGCGGATACGTTGGTTAATGGCCTGGCGCGCAGCTTGCGCCGCGATGCGTCCAAAATCCCGCGGCGTTACCTCGACCTCAATCTCCTCTCCAGCTTGAATACCCGGCTTGAGAGCACGCGCCTTGGAAATAAGAATCTCATCGTGGGGATTTTGAACACGTTCGACGGCAATGAGCTTGGCTAATGCGCGAATTGAGCCCAATTTCGGGTCGATATCGATGCGCAGCTCGCGGGTTCCCGAAGTGAAGTTCTTCTTCGAAGCCGTGAGCAACGCGCTGGATATTGCCTCGACCAGCACCTCTCGCTTGATGCTTCTTTCGCGCTCGAGATAGTCAAGCATCGCTATGAGTTCAGAATTCATAAATCGTCCTTCCCTAGATGAAAAAAGCGGGATGGGAACCCGCTTTTTCGCATGGTTGGGAATGGGATAATATGGACACCGACGTAGGCAAGGTCAAGGGCGAAGCAGACGTCATTTTCTTCGACGCGGCAGGCACGTTGATTTATCTCGCTCGTCCCGTCGGGTGGCACTATGCCCTGATCGCGCGAAAACACGGTCTCGAGGTAGATGAGGCGCGGATGGAGGATGCTTTTCGGGAAGTTTGGAGAGAGCGCCCCGCGCGCCCTCCCTCAGCCGGTCCGCGAGAGGACGACGATCGACCCTGGTGGCGGGCACTCGCTCTGGACGTGCTGCGGACCGCATGCCCCTCGGCTGCTTACATTGACGGAGAGGCTTGGTTTGCTGAGCTCTATACGCATTTCGCACAGCCAGGCATCTGGCTTCTTTACGAGGACGCGAGAAGATGCCTCGAAGGACTGCAGGGCCAATATCGGCTGGCCGTGATCTCGAATTTTGACGGTCGGCTGCGCCGTGTGCTTTGCGACCTCGGCGTCTCGACAAGGTTTGAAAACCTCTTCATCTCGAGCGAACTCGGCTGTGAAAAACCCGATCGTGCAATTTTTCGACAGGCGCTAGAGTGCATGAACGCGAAGCCCGAAAGGTGCATTCATGCCGGGGATGATCCCGACCGTGATTGGGCGGGCGCCGCGACGGCTGGCCTCGGCGTTTTCCGAGTGAAGCGCCCGCGCGTGACACTGGACGACTTGCCGTCGGCGCTAGGCTTAGGACCCCGGCTGGTTTGATGTTAGCCCGCAAAGTCCGCTGTGGTCGGGTTTAACCACAGATGGCCCAGCGTTCCACAGAGAAAGACGGAGAAAGCTCATAAACGAAGCCGCTCGGCAGCGCCTCCTGAGGCCAAGGAACCTCACCGATTTGGCGCACGCCAGTGCAGTTTCTTAGACGCAAATCGCTGCTTCGATGTCGAGTACTCCCCTTTATAACAAAAGTCTGTGCCCTCCGTGTTCTCTGTGGTGGGATTGTTGCCTCTTCGGAACGCTAGTCGCCAGCGACTTTTTTCCTGTGGCATTGCAATGTGAAGCAGCGTAATTGCTCTTCGTTCCATGAATCGGCTGAAATCGTTCCTGCTCTCCGGGCTCCTAATAACAGTGCTCTCGGTTGGGTTGGCGCAGGCTCAATCGAAGGGGGCAGCAGAGGCCTTTGCTACCGGCTACGAGGTCTACTCATCGGGTGATTACAAGAATGCGGCGGCCATCTACGAGAAGCTGCTCAAGGACTATCCGACCGATCCAATCGTTCCGGCGGCGCAACTGCAACTGGCGTTCTCACTTTACTTCCTTGGGCAGTTCGATGAAGCGCTGAACGTTCTGAAAAAAGCTGAGTCTGGTTCGGCAATGTCTGCCGAGCACAAGCAGACTCTTGATGGTCTTGTGCCTCAAATCCTCTCAGCGAAAGCTGCCGCGATTCCGGCAACTGATCCGAAGCACAACAGCACGTTTGAAGAGGCGACCGCCCAATTCACCGAATACATCAACAAATACCCACAAGCATCGGACCTTGAAAACGTGATCTTCGGTCGGGCAATCGCTGAATATCAGCTGAGAAGATTTGATGACGCCGTCAAGGATCTCGAACTCAACTTGCAGAAATTTCCGCAAAGCGGCACCCTCGCCCAGAGCAAGCATCTCCTTGCCGTCACACTCGCGACGCAGGGAAGTGCCCTCTTGGTCACCGGAGATACCGCGGCCAAGACGAAAGCCTTCGGCCTCTACAAGCGCGCGACCGATTATCTTCGCGAGATCATCAGGAAAAAAGAAGATGTTGCCCTGATCAACGAGGCAAATTTTCAGCTCGGAGAGATTCTTCTCAATCAGGCGGCCCACAGTCCGGAGGCGGAGCGCCCAAACCTCTACGCCGAGGCGCTGGCCGCTTTCCGGGCAGTAGCGCCGAAGGAGGAGATCATCGGCCTCCAGCAGAACAAAGTTCGGGAGTTCGTCACCCGGAAAGCTGCCGCCTTGCGCGCCAACAACGTGTCGCTCAAGCGACAACTCGATCGCGACAACGAGCGCGAACTCAAGAAGCTGGCCGAACTCCAGGGCAAACCCGACCAAACGGCCACGGCCCAGCTGAAGATGGCAGAGATATACTTTCAACAAGGCAAAAACAATGAAGCCCGCGTTGTCCTTCGGCACGTCGACCCTTTTCTTGCCAGCGAGGAAGATAAGAAGCGTGCGCTCTATTTCACTACGATGACCTACGCGTTGCAAAATGCCGCCGATCAGGCCACTGCCGGGTACAACGACTTTCAGTCAAAGTATAAGGGCGACATGCTCGCGGACAATCTGCCCGCCGCGATGGGCAGCATGTATCTCGCTCTGAACAACGCTCCGGAAGCGCTCCGCTACTTCAATGAAGCGCTGGCAATTTACCCTAATGGACGGTTCACCGGTCTGGCCGTCGTCCAAAAAGCCAACGCCGAGGCGCGATTGGGCAATCTCCCGGACGCTCTGAAGACATTCCAAGATTATCTTGCCAAGAATCCGCCGGCGGAGATTGCCGTCATTGCCCAGGCAGGTGTCGCCGGAATCCACAAGGACAATCGCAGGTGGGACGATGCCATTGCCGCTTACAACCTCGTCAAGACTAGATTTCCGGGAACTCCTCAGGCCGTCGAAGCTGATTACTGGATAGGCATCTGCACCCAGCAAAAGGGTGACAACGCGGCGGCCGCACCCATCCTCGCCTCCTTTGCAAAAACGAACCCTCAGCATGCACTCGCCCCGCTTGCGCTCTATGCCAAGGGCGGTGCGCTCATTGCCCTCGGGAAGAAAGATGAAGGCATCGCCGCGCTCGCCGCAGTAGCGGAGCAGTTTCCGGAGAGTCAACCCGCGCCGTTCACCTATTTTATGCGCGCACAACTGCGCGCCAGCGAAGGGAAGACCAGCGACGTCGTGGCCCTCATGAGGGAGTTTATCGAGAAGTACCCCAGGAACGACAAAGTTTACTTTGCTTATGAGTCGATCGCCCAGACGTCTGTTAATTCGGGGAAGACAGAGGACGCGGTCGGAACTTATCGCGAATTCATCGAGCGATACCCCGACAGTCCACAAGCTGGCGACGCGCTCTTCAAGATTGCCGAGCTCCAACGGGCGAAAGCCGATTCCCTCGGACGCTACAGCGCGCTTGCTGAGCAGGAACGCTCGCAATGGAAAACTCTCCTCGACAGCAGCATCGCCTCTGCCGAGGAAGCCATAAAGAAGTATCCGGAGAGTGTCTCGCTCGCCTTGGCGCTGCAAACTCTTTTGCAGTCTCAACGCATGCTTTTGGGGGCCGAGCTTAAAACAGGGCCTCAACTCGAGGAGTACTTCCAATCTCTTGCAGACTCCACCACCAGTCCAAGCGCGCGCAGTAAGATCCTCTTTGCATTAGCAAACTATGTTTCGGAACAGGATGAAGCCAGAGCTCTCCTCATCATGAACGAGGCCTACCGAACCGAGATTGTCTATTCTCCAAGGGATTTTGACTTTTACGGGATCGCGCTGATCAAAGAGAGGAAACTCGACGAAGCCGCCGCCGTCTTCGAGAAACTTGCGAAGGATTACCCGGTGCCGCAAAATGTCCCGTCGAATCAAGCTTCACAGCTGGTCCAGGAGGCACAGGCGATCGCCCTTTTCGGACGCGCCCGCGTCGCCCAGGAAAGAGGCCAAACAGGGCCTGCCGGGCAGCTGTTTCAAGAATTGAAGGCGCTATATCCGTGGTCACCCAAGGTCCTCGAGGCCGATTACGGAATCGCTCAGTCTCTCAAGGAACAAGGTAAGTTAGATGAGGCCGTCACGCTGCTGACCGGCCTCATCCGCGCTCCAACGGCAACGGCGCAAGTTCGCGCCAAGGCGATGCTGCTCGGCGGCGCGATCATGGTTGAAAAGGCGAAGACAGCTGCTGACCAAAGTCAAAAGGACGAATTTCTCGGCGCGGCCATCGATTACTTTATCAAGATCGCGCAGTTTTACGGAGGCGTGCCAACGGCGGCGTCCGAGGGCCTCTGGATGGGCGCTCAATTGCTCGAACAGCAGGCAAACGGATCCAAGGATACCAAGTTTAGAGAGCAGCAATTGGGTAAGGCCAAAGCCTCTTACCAGCAGTTGCTCAAAGAATATCCGAATAGCGAGTTTGCATCAAAAGCTCAGGAGCGGCTCAGCGCGCTGGGGGGTTGAGGCGAAAGCTCCTGGTTTGCGCGTTTGATCTCAAGGCTTGAATCGCAGGCCACCGGCCGCTATTCATTCGAACACCTTCCTCTAGTAGCTTCCCATGAATAAGACTCTCTTACCACTAAGTATTGCGACTGCAGTCCTCTCGATCGCCAGCGCCACCTTCGTCCTTGCGCAAGTAAATCCGGACGATTTCACGGAGGAGCCGGACAAAACCATGGCAGCCTCTCATTCATCCTTTGTGAAGGGCGACACTGCCAAGGCCTCTCAAGAAATCCGAAAAGCGGCGACCTACGTCCGAAATGAATCGCGCGAAGTCGCCGGCAGCGCAAAAGCCGGTGTGGAGAACGCGGCCGCCTCACTGGATAAGCTTGGTCGCGACGTCAAGAGCGGTGCTGTGAAATCCGGAGATGAGCTAAAGCAAACCTTCGCTCGCGTAGACCACGCCCTCGCAGTCGGCTGGCACACAACCGCCGAAGAGGCCAAGAACTCCGGCAAAGACGCCAGCGCCGCGCTGAAGAAGGCCGGCGCCGCCCTCGACGGGGCTGCCAAATGGTCCGGAACCGAGCTCAAGCAGGGAGCTCAAGCCTCCTTACGAACTCTCCAGAAAGCCGGCAAGAAGGCAGGCGAAGCGGTCAAGTTCGGCGCCGAACAAGTCGAAGGATGGTTCAAGGACATCGGCAACGGCATTAAGGAAGTCGGCGGCAAACTTTAGCACGCCCTCGAAGGAAATTAGGAAGCATTCCGGCGTGGCAACTAAGCTGGGGTAAGTTCTCCGCTTACGTCCCAAAGGTCTTCCCACGTCTGGTTCTCCTTCCACAAGAACACATCGCCCTTGATCAGGCGGCAATTGCGATCGATGTGCGAAAGCGCCGCCATCTCGCGATCAGTCAAGGGATCGTCGACAACACCACGCAAATTGCTCAGGTAGTTCCGTCGACTGACGGAGAACGGGATTGGTATCTGTCCCCGCTGCACAGCCCATTTAAGACAAACGACCGCGGGATCAACTCCCAGCCGATTAGCGATCTCAACGATCACGGGATCCGCAGTGTCGACGGTGTCGCTCGGGGTGCGATCACGGTCTGGACGGGCCGGAGAACCGATAGGACTGAAGCCGATCGCGATCATCCCGTTGTCGACTACAAATTTGAATAATTCCAGCTGTTGAAAATGCGGATGCAATTCCATTTCGTTGCAGACCGGTTTGACCCGGGCGTCCCGCAGCAAGAGCCTAAGTTTTGGTATGGTCATGTTGGAGGTCCCAATATGCCTCACCAAGCCAGCCTCGACTAATTCCTCGAGTTTGCGCCACGTCTTCATGTAGTCCTCATGAATGTACGGTTTGGCGTCCGGGCTCCGCGAGGTGACGTCACATTCCGGAGGATGATAGTTCGGAAACGGCCAATGGATCAGGTAGAGATCGAGATAGTCAAGTTGGAGATCGGCGAGAGATTTTTCGAACGCGGGAATCACGTCCTTCTCGCCATGTTTGTCATTCCACAACTTGGATGTGACCCAGATTTCCTCGCGCGAAACACCCCCGTCGATGATTTTACGCAACGAATCGCCGATTAGCGCCTCATTGCCGTAAACGGCGGCGCAATCGAAATGCCGGTAGCCCACGGCCGCAGCGCCCAGGACGGCTTCGGCAACTTCCGGACCGGGTATCCTGTCGGATCCAAATGTCCCCAGTCCGATGACCGGGATTTTCGCGCCCGTGGGCAGAACTTTGTGAGGCACTCGTTTTGGGTCCACGCCGTCGTGCGCCGGAGCAAATGTTTCAGGGGATCTTGATACCGTCATAATTGTATCGTCTGCGAGGGGATTTTCCTTTTTGATGGAAGGAAAGACAATCCAGAACATGTCCTCGACGGCGAGCGTGCAATTGCTTCTCAGTTGCTAATGAGGCTTGAAACCGCAATCGATCCGCGAGATCAAACGCGTCGCAGGCCCGGTGGATTGTGGTTTTTTTGGATTTCCGTAGCGCTCTTGGTAACCTGGGCGGTAGCCGCTTACCTGCTTGCGCCCTCCGTCTGGAAGCTGTATTTCCGGCATCACCCCGCTCTGGAGAATGTCGACCGGATTACGCACACGACGGACGGTCACCCGGGCGATCCTCTCAACGTCGTCATGGTCGGCACAGAGGAAGAACTGATCCGCGCGATGGTTGCTATCGGGTGGTACCCGGCCAATTCGATCACGTTCGAGAGCAGCCTTCGCATCGTGGTTGATTCGGTTTTGCGGCGCCCTGACGACCAAGCTCCAGTAAGTAGTCTCTATTTGTTTGGCCGGAAGCAGGACCTAGCCTTCGAACAGCCCGTCGGAAACAGTCCGCGACAACGACATCATGTCAGGTTCTGGCGCTCGGCCGAAAAGGAACATGACCGACCTCTCTGGTTCGGTGCAGCGACCTTCGATCGAAGTGTGGGCCTAAGCCATACCACTGGAGAGGTAACTCATCACATCGGACCTGACGTGGACGCCGAGCGCGATCGTATCGTCGAACAACTCGACAGTGGGGATTGGATTCAGGAGGAGTATTGGGAAGATCATTTTCACAAAGAGCTCGAAGGCCGCAATGGCGGCGGCGACCCCTGGCATACCGATGGGAAGCTCGTGCTCCTCATGCTCAAAGATCACCACACCGACTCCCTACAGAGCAACAAAGCCGGACCGTGATCAAAATGTGCTTCCCTCACCTCTTCTCGCAAATGGCCGAATCGAAGCAGTCAGGAAAGCTCACCTCAGGTGACCAACAAATGAGAGCTCAGGCCGCAGTGGTCTTCCTTGTTGACGTGGACAACACGTTGCTCAACAACGACCGCATCCAGGAGGATCTCAAACGCCATATCGAGCGAAAATTTGGCCGTGAATATCGAGATCGCTTCTGGGCAATCCAGGAGAAACTCTTCGAAGAGCTCGGTTACCGCGACTACCTTGGCGCGCTGCAGCGCTTTCGGGTGGAAAATCCCTACGAGCCGCACCTCGTTACAGCCGCCACCTTTCTGGTTGATTATCCCTTTGCCAATCGACTCTATCCGGAAGCGCTGGACGTCTTGGAGCAACTCCGACAATGGGGGCAGACTGTAATTCTCTCCGACGGCGATGTTGTCTTCCAACCTCGTAAGGTCGAACGTTCGGGCATCTTTGAGGCGGTTGATGGTCATGTGCTCATTTACATCCACAAAGAGGAATCGCTTGAGGACGTGGTGCGTCGCTACCCGGCTGAGCACTACGTCATGGTCGACGACAAGCTACGTATTCTCACGGACATCAAAAAATATTGGGGCGATCGCGTCACGACAGTTTTCCCAAGGCAAGGGCAGTTCGCTTACGACCCGCAAGTGCTCGCTTCCTATCCGGCAGCGGACATTACCGTCGATCGCATCGGCGATCTTCTCGAAATGGATCTAGCCAATCTGCTCGAGAGCCGTCAACCGACGCAGCCCACAGGTGCGGCCTAAGAAAAGACTCCCGGTTGTGAGTCAAACTGCGATCGTGAAGGCATTCGCTGGAGCTGAAGAACCTTCGCCACTTCGTCGTGCCTAGTCTGGTAAAGGCGTCCCGATTCACTCTGGTTGCTCGAGGCCTGCTGGTGCTCGCCCCGATCGCAATGCTGGCCGCGGCCCTTCAGGTCAATCCGCCCTTGGTCTTTGTGATCGCCTTTGTGGCGTTGATTCCCTTGGCTCACCTCGTCGCCGAGGCGACGGAGAGCCTCGCCGCCCGCACCGGACCAAAAATCGGAGGCCTGCTCAACGCGACGTTTGGGACCCTCACTGAGTTCATTGTCATGTTTGCGCTGCTACGCGCCGGTCACACTGACTTGCTGAAAGCCTCCATCGTGGGATCGATTCTCATCAGTCTCCTTCTCACGCT
>Ga0065705_10000110_pt1 | contig 14557 bp, 16 predicted proteins | sample SwibulcommuniRL2_FD_59092 | JGI IMG/M metagenome (GOLD analysis project Ga0065705, IMG submission 59092) | Bulk soil microbial communities from switchgrass field near Rose Lake, East Lansing, Michigan, USA - RL2 Bulk Soil v2 (version 2) | ecosystem: Environmental > Terrestrial > Soil >...
TTCTGAATATAGAGATTAGTAACGGGAATCCTCACACCAAATTATTAGGAACTTTCTATGACAACAAAGGTGATGAGGTGAGAGATCAATTTACAATTGAAAAGGCAATAAAGAATCTGGTTGATAAGACTTAGTTAATCTATTATTTATGGTTCACTCATTTTTCAACAACCAATATGACTGTATTCAGTTGCATATGCTTGATAATTTAGTTGCATGTCTGGGTAATTCAAATATGATGATTATGACGCTCCAACGCACTTCGGTCCCAATTTCCGCAAGTTGCAGCTGCTTCGTAGGTGCTCTGTAGGAAAGACAACAAGACATCATCAGGTGATGTAGCCGTGCGGACCACATCATAGGGTAACAGATATTCTCCCATCCCCCTATGGTAGAAAGCTTGAGCGGGCTGAGTGTGGTATTCATTGAATCCCGGAGGTTCTGGATACGTGTAGGCATAGAATACTGGTTTGTCAATAGGCCCGCCGCCGGGCCAGAAACCGCAACTACTTACCTCATGCGAATAGGCTTCAACTGCCACAAAACGAGCAACGTTTGTTGCTCCTGGGTGGGGTGGTGCCGTACGTCCNGAAAACCGAGTAACGGCCAAATCAAAAGCTCCCCAGAAAAAATGAACTGGACTCACTTTCCCATTAAATCTGCAACGAAATTCAGTAAATACCCTATTGGCCTGTGTCAGAATGCGCCAGAATTTCTGCACATATTCTGGATCATAGGATGCATGTTTCTCATCATTTTCAAATGGAATTCTATCTGCAACTTCTACAGGTGTGGTCCAAATTTTTACAGGCATCTCAAGAGAGTTTAAGGCGTCCATTGTTTGTTGATAAAAGTCAGCTACTGAACGCGGTCGCAGATCAATCGTCTTAGCAGGACCATCAGTCGTTTCAATTGTGAGTTGATGATCGATAAAATTGAAATCTATTTGGAGAAGTCGACCACTATAGTGCATCGTTGACGTTGTGAGTCCGCGCGGTGATACATATAGAGTGGTATTCCACCAATGATTTACCTTCGGTGTCAGTGCAAGTCGAATTTTTCCGACTATTTGAGTCCACATATGCAATGTATCATAGGTGTCTTTCCATTCTGACAGCGGCAGTTCTGGCCATGAATTCACAGTCATTGGTGCCAAGGGCAGAGCCACTGCATGAACGGAACATATGTAACATAATAACTATTTTTTTTAACAAGAGTTTGGTTAGTTATGGCGGTATAAATGGTCTTAGCATCTTTAACGCAGCCCGGAAGTTCCAATGCTATGGTTTGGGGAAGGCAAAATTTCATGATTTTATCACTAATTGTATCTCTATTTCATGCTAGATAAACAGAGCTAGGCAGCCCACCCTTTAATACGCACTCAAGATTATAATCAGTATGAAATCTGCTCAAATCAATAAACATGGAAGCAGTCAAGCTATTGAGATTAACAATAGCACCCTGAACCGTCCGTCGCTCCCGGTAAAGTTTTAGTTGCTATAAAAACAGCCTATGTAAAGCTTCAATCATGTAAGTCGGTTTATTAAAAGATCTTAAGGATGGAAAATTAACTAGATGTATTTTTTTCCAGTTTTTTTGCAGTGAATTACGAAAAAACACTAAAGCTAGGGAAATATGTAAAAAATTAGCAGTAGAATCTAAGGACAAAAATATAACGTTACTATGCTACTAAATAGAAGAAATATTTTGTCATAGATTATGTCAAACAAATCTGTGAACACGAATTAAGCAAATTACAACCAATCGAATTTAGAAAAGACTAGAACTATAATTGACTTTTGAACTAAACAATAATTAAATCGTCCGCATGCTTGGGCATGCTTCTAATCTAATCCATTATCGAAATAGACATTTGTATTCCTGATTCCTTGATCTAATATTTTCACGTGAAATCTATGGCTACACTTCCTACAAAATAGAATGCCAGCAACATAGAATGTCGATTCGATATCCTTAATTGGTCTAGGCGGATGAATGCCACGAACATTAATTTTGTCAGCATGCAAGTCAGCTACAACTATTTCGATGTCCTTCGAACCACACCTAATACAAGGAAATCTAATTGACCTAAAATCCTTCATTATTCGTTCATAGTCCTTCTCTTTGATCGGATATTCTTCCCTCATTATTTTACCAACTTCGTTAACACTTACTTTCTAGTTAAGATTAACTAACAATACTCAATCTATACATTTTACTTTAATTTGAATTTAGTAACATGATTACATACGTTTGTTCTAATTAATTTTCATTTGCTGCCCTTTGCTGCCCTTTGATACTTTGTATAATTCCGCACCATCCTCCTCGGACGAGAGAACATACACGTAGACATCTGGTCCAATCTCCATATCTGTAATCCTGCACATAATAGTGATAGTAATGATATGATGTGTTACTGTGGCTGATGGATAAAAGTCCACGTTTGCTAATTTCTGAATAAAATAAACTAACTTGAGAAACCTTAAATGAATTACTCCATATGACAGATTATGAGCATTTATTATGTAATATTCCCAATAATTATCATTTCTTTAACGCTTATTTTCTCAGGTCTGATAAACATCACATATGGACTGGTAAACACAAATCTGACAGAAGAATCCATAGAGAATAATCTCAACGGACTTCAAATATTGAGCCATAACTCATTTACAGATTCTATAGGTTATTTGCATGTAGAGGGGGAAATAAAAAATAATTACCCGTCTACTGCCACATTTGTAAGAATCGTAGGAATTTTTTATAACATCAACAATCAAGTTGTCGGAACACAATTTACATATGCAAATCCTTCTGACATAGGCTCAGGAGAAAAGGCTCCGTTTGTATTAATACTTACGTCTGCAAGTATTCCTTTTTCTCAAATAGATCATTACAGCTTACAAGCAAGTTACCAATAAAGGACTGTTTGTTATAGCATTAAGTCATAAGTAGGCCACATCGATTACTTAATTAATTCTTAATAGTAGGCACAGGTGGAGAAGCTTCTATCCTTTAGGGGTCAGGCATCATACACCGCTGCCCAACTTACAAGGTTCGGATTTCTGAATATACATATTAGTAACGGGATTCCTCACACCATTAACAGGAACTTTCTATATCAACAAAGGTGACGAGGTGAGAGATCAATTTACAATTGAAAAAGAAATACAAGTTAAGAACCTGACAATAACAGATAGTTAATCTGTATCTCTTCCTAGAACAAGCTCGAGACGACTGTATGCATTTAGTCAGCTAGCTTTTACTGCCCTTGAACCACAGTTAGGACATGCAGTCTTTCTATGCTCATTCCCGCATTTCATGCAAGAAAATCTTAGGGCCTTATATACGGAGCTGCTGACATCTGTGCCCCAACCTCGACGGGATCCTGAGGAAGAGACTGATTTATACCAACCCCTTATTCCTCCCATACCAGTCTTTTTCAATCCCATGTCAGCTCTAATGACATAAAGTGCAATAATGGTAATTAGCGAAACTGCTAATGATATTGGAAATGGTATGATCAAAGTTACCATAAGAATAGTAACCACAGAGATAAACAGCCAAGCTAGATAACCTCCCCCGGATAGGTTGTCATTGTCGTCGGCTTTACTCATTGACACCTATTGCCCAATATATTATTTAATGACTAAGAGTTGCAATGCAACACATTTGGTAGAAAATTGAATTAATACGACTAGAAGAGGCAGTTGTTTTAATATACCATGTTGAATTAGCCAATTGAATTGAAAAAAAGATTATTATTCCCCAACAAAAAATCTGACACGATCCCACCTTTTTCTTCTTCCCCTCTACCTGTTCTTTTTATTCTTCGGACAAATTATAGAAAACTAACATTCTGTGTTTTAATAATTTTCTATTCTATTCAGTTCCAGTCAAAATCTGAAATATCGGGAAAAAATCTGTCAATTGGCACGAATTCGTCTCCCGTTATTTCACCGAGCGGAAAATCCTTTGTTTGAACCGTCACATAGACTGCGCCATTCAGCATTAATTTCTGAAGATCCACCAAGGATTTGCCATTTAATTCACCTCTGAGACTGCATGTAGTCGGATCCTGTTGATTCTATTTAGCTTTTGTTCGCCGAGGAGGCGGTGACAGCAGTTCATTTCTTTTTAATCACTTTCACATGACTGTAGACGAACCCCCTGTCATGGATTTTTACAATATATCTGTATTACTAAATCCTAGAAGTAAAGGGTTAGAAAGGCATCAAGGGGCTGTGAGGCCAGAAATAAATATCTCTCAAATAACAGTCTTGAAGTAAACTTATTCGATGATTTGAATTGGCCGCATATTTGCTATAAATTAATAAATATATTATTGGTCATGATAACATTCTATCTGAGAATTGTCAGAAAGTAGAATCTTCCATGATAGGTCCAAGCTATCTTCGCGGTACATACCCGATGAACTTCACCATAGAGAAAAAGAAATGTCGTTGCTTCTAACAATGTTTAAAGATTCGTATATCAAGCCAGACGAATTCTTGTTTTCGACTCCACAAATAGTGGGAAGGTCAGGAATTGGAAAGACATCTACGATTCTGAAATTTTCAAAAATGTTAGAAAATGAATTTATAAAATCGGGATTAACCCTCAAAGTTGCCTATATTAATCTAAAGTTACAGGGTGGCAATAAATATGCAGTTTATAGGTTCCTTTTGGAAAAAATAGCTCCAGAACTTCCGTCACAAGGCCTCAGTGCAGAGGAGATGTTAAGATATCTCTTATCATATTTGACTGAGAACAAATTATACACCCTGATTATTTTGGATGAAATTGAATTTTTGCTCCGATCAAACAAAGATAGTGGCATAATATATGACTTTACGCGGCTCAATGAGTTTGATCTGTCAAAACACTGTAATGTTATAGGTGTCGCCTTCATCGCAAGGAGCACAGATTTTCATGATAAAATCGACAGTTCAGAATTAAGTACTTTAGGAAGATTACCAATAGAATTTAAGCCATATTCCATAGACGAAATAAGCGACATTTTACTTACAAGGACTTCAGAATCATTCAATCCTAATGTAGTCGGTACTGATATCATCGATGAAGTTTCACTCATAACAACATCTTCACAAGTAGGAGGTGATGTCCGATACGCTTTGGACTTGCTGCTATACGCGGGTAATCTTGCAGAAGCAAATGGGAGCGATCGAATCACTTTAGACCAAATTCGTAAGGTTCATGGTTACAATAAACCGCCACTTACAATTGAGGATTTAAAAGAACTTCCCAAGAGTCATCTACTTACACTAATGGCCATTTTAAAAGTACAAAATAAGAGAAAAAAACAATACATCGAACTTAAGGAAATTAGGGTTTATGCCCTAGAATTAGCTGATGAATTCAAGATAAAAAAATTCGAATTTGAGGACTCTATGAACGATTTACTCGAAAGAAAAATAGTCGAAATGAAGTCATTAAAGGAAATAGGAATGAACATAACATCATTAGTTGAATTAGAACCTTTATTAGAACAACAGATAAATAAAAAATAAATGGATTTTGATAGCAAGACTATCATAGAGAATGGAATAGGAACAATTGGCAAAATAAAAATAATAAAGGCATTAGCCGAGGAAAATAAATTGGTAACTATTTATGTTCTCCATAAAAGAACGGGATTAAAAAGAGAGGACATCAAACGAAATCTCAAAGATTTATTAAGTATTGAGTGGGTCAAGGAAAAACGAATGGCAAATACCATGTACCGACTTAACAGAGATAATGAGTATGTAAATGCCATTCTTGGTTTTTTTGCTAATGTTGGTTACATAGGGCAGCCTTGAAAATAGTTTTGAAATACAACTGAAAGTCTTTTCTTTTCCTCTTGTAAACTGGATTGTGTTTGCCCGGCCACTACCATGAATGTAAATTGGGGTCGTCTGAAAACGATTAAAAAGGTGAGTATACAAAGTCTAATGTGCGGTATAGAACCAGTAAAGCTAGTAACAAATTTCCAAAGTTCATATTCATTACTGGAGGAGTAATGTCAGGTCTTGGAAAAGGAATAGTTGCTTCTTCTGTTGCAAAGTTATTACAGCTGACAGGATTAAAGGTTACCTGCACGAAAATAGATCCCTATGTGAATTATGACGCTGGAACTATGAATCCTACTGCACATGGTGAGGTCTTTGTTACAGATGATGGTGGTGAATGTGATATGGACATGGGAAATTATGAGAGATTTCTTAATACTCCTATGACAAAGTGGCACAATATTACTACTGGGAGGATCTATTCTGATGTTATAAAGGCAGAAAGAGAAGGCAGGTATCTGGGTCAGTGCGTCCAGATAATTCCTCATGTAACTGACGTGATAAAGAACACTTTGAAAAATTTAGCAAAAGGGCATGATGTTTTAGTTGTTGAATGTGGTGGTACGGTAGGTGACATTGAAAGTCTTCCATTTCTAGAATCATTCAGGCAAATGGAATTAGAAGTAGGTGATACTGAAACATTATTCATACATGTAACATTAGCACCAATCTTAGATGTGGTTGGTGAACAGAAAACTAAACCAACACAACACAGTGTTCAAGAATTGAGAAGAATTGGGATTCATCCCTACATACTGGCAGTCAGATGCCAAAAACCACTGAATAGAGATGCTAGACATAAAATTTCAATGTTTGCGAGCATTAGAGAGCAATGCGTAATTTCATGTCATGATTGTTCTTCTATTTATGATGTCCCTGAAATATTAAAGGACCAAGGAATAATTGATGTAATCTCTGATAAGTTCGATCTTAAGGACCGGAACATAAGATGGGCCGAATGGAAAAACGTAGCAAATTCATTCTTTAATTCTTCAGGAAATGTCAATATAGGCATTGTTGGTAAATATGTAAATTTACCAGACAGTTATGTGAGTGTGTATCAGGCATTGCTGCATTCATCGGCAAAATTGGGCAAGAAATTAAGTGTAGATTGGATTGATTCTGAAAGATTTGAAAACGGCAAACAGAATGAAGTAAAACTACTGAATAAATATGATGGGATACTTGTTCCCGGAGGATTTGGTATAAGGGGAAGCGAAGGAATAATAAATTCAATAAAGCATGCAAGGAAAAAGAATATACCATTCTTGGGGATCTGTTTTGGATTTCAATTGTCATTGATTGAATTTGCAAGAAATCAATGCGGCATGACTGATGCAAGTTCCCAAGAATTCAACCCTAATGACAATAATTCATTGGTAAAATTCATGCCAGAGCAGGAACATACCGTTAACCTTGGCGGTTCAATGAGATTGGGAAAACACGACATAACAATAATCCCCAGCACATTCGCTGACAGGATTTATCAGAATAACAAGATTCAACGACGGCACAGACATAGATATGAATTTAATCAGGATTACCGACAAACTATTGAAGAAAGTGGCATGGTATTATCGGGTCACTCCGATAAGGGTAGAAGAATTGAAATTCTTGAAATACCGTCAAACAAGTTCTTTTTTGCCGTCCAGTATCATTCGGAGTTTAGCAGTATTCCAGGCAAGCCGGAAGAAGCATTTGAAGCTTTCATAACATCGTGTATTTAGGTCATAGTTTCAAATTAAGCTCATAGGTCTTTTGCCTGGCATCTCGTAAGGAAGTCTTTTTCCTAACATACCCTCGTTGGATAAGATGACTTAAGGATAATCTTATGGTTCTTTCTGGAAGCATCGTTCTCTTACTTAGGTCCTTTTGACTCAACTCACCTTCATATTCTAGTATCTTTAAAATCAATTTGGCACTTGGAGGCATATCGAGCAACTCTCCTGCTAGCTTTACCTTTTTGGCGATAATATCCATAGGAGAATCTTTAATTAGTCTCACAAATTTCGCAGGAAATTCATGTTTTTGACATGCAATTCTTTTTCTAACAGCCACCCTTTTTCCTCCATCCAATACTACCTCACAGAGATACCTGCTTAGAATCTCTTCGATTTCCAATTTATCTGTATTAGGAACTATTAGGGGCCTTCGTGTGTTGTCCATAGAATTTACAGGTACAATAATAAAGACCTGTGATCTATGTAAAACCATTGGTCCCCCTGCAGACATACAGTAAGCTGTTGATCCAATTGGCGTAGAAATGATAACTCCATCACTGTTATCATGCCAGAGATCGTTTCCATTAATCTTTAATATATATTCCATCAGTGTCGCACTTTTTCTTGGAAAAAGTGAAACATCATTTAAAACTGGTTCAACTTCTTTGCCATCAACATTGACTGAAAGTCGGCAAACATTGTCTATTTCGTAATCGCCTTTTTTTATTCTGTCAATTGATTTTTTTAAATCACTTATGTCAATTTGACCCAGAAAACCTGTCGAATCCGATTCGTATATTCCTAGTACGGGGACAGAGAATTCCTTCACATAATGAGAGTAGTCAAGTATAGCTCTATCTCCACCTGCAGTAATCACGATATCCACATTTGAAGTGGTCATTTTGTCGGATCTTTTTATTATTTCTGAATAGATATTTTCGTCGTCCAAAATTTTCTTGATTTTACTTATAAGACTATCGTCCCTTGTGCTTAGACTTGAGATAGCCACTTTCATTCTAATTATTAAAGGTCAATAGATACTCAAATTTAAACCTGATTTACGAGTCTAAATTGTGTCATAATTCATTATATTGTAATAATATGTAGCGTTCTGTTCTATGGCCGATTTGGACGGTATTTTTTCAATTCCAATTTCTCTTGTTTGAAGAGCCGAAGTTAAGGCTCCTGCTGCAAAACAAAGTGCCCATATCGGGTCTTTTTCTTTTACAATAGTGCATGCAAAAGACGCAGTAATAATATCGCCCAGACCTGTTGAATCAGGACTGTCTATTTTAGGTACATTTAGCCAATAAAGTCGCTCATCTTGGAGAAGATGTATGCTTTGATCCTGTGTGTAAATTACATAATCTATGCCATACTTTCGAATTTTTCGAAGTCCTTCTTTACCCGAAAGTCCGTTAGTAAGACAAGAGATTTCATGACTATCTAGTTTTATGCCATTTAAATCATTAAGAGGAACATCAATTTTTTTTCTTAATGATATTTTTCGAGCCGAATCAACAGCCCTGGTATAACCTTGAGGATCAAGCATAACGAATCCTTTTTCACTTGTCGTAGCCAAATAGCGTAATAATTCTACAGAAACTTCTTCAAAAACGGGGCTTATTATCCAGCAATCTGATTTTACATTTTTTATCTCTTCAATATCTATTGGACTGCAGTTTGAATTAAGAGTTAATTCTCGGTCATCTTCAAAGTTTCTCAGGACAAACCTGGTTGTAGGAAGTTCTGAATGNTTGAATGAATTAAAAATAATTCCATGTTTTTTTAAATATTCAAGATATTTTGAATCAAGATCTTTTCCAAAATGAGTAAAGAGTGTTGTGTCAAAACCAAATTTTCTAGCAGTTAAACCACAATATGCCGCAGGTCCACCCAAGCTCTGGCGGGATATGTTATTACGCGATACGATCTCGTCTACTACTAAATTTGATAGTATGCTAGCCCGCATTGCTGAAGATAATTAGTATCTCTATTGCTTTGATAAATGTTGACATAAACAGAATCAGAAGATTTAAAAGAAGAAGTTATAGAATTTGTATGGATGCCAAAGAAAAGGACCAGCAGAGGTAGAACAAAGGGTGGCAAAGGTAGTTCAGGAACAGTTCATTGTAGTCAATGCGGAGCCATGGTACCCAGAGACAAGGCAAAGAAAATTACTGGCAGAGTTACACTAGTAGAACCCATCTTGGCAAAAGAACTAAGGGCTCAAGGCGCATATATTGCAGCTTCTACTGATGTCAAATTTTACTGTGTTTCTTGCGCAGTACATAGAGGAATAGTAAAGGTTCGATCAGAAAGTGAACGCAGACGGACAGGAAGACTCGGATAGAGAGCTAAATCCTTTTTAGAACGTACCTAAATCTTTGAACAAACGAGAAAGCTGAAATTAATATTATAATTACTACTCCCCACTGAATTGATTCTGAAATTGGAATAAGCCCGCATATAGATAAGATAAGTAATCTTTCTGCCCTTTCGCCTATTCCTATACCTTTTAGTTCTATACCCAATGATTCTGCTCTAGCCCTAAGATAGCTTACCAGTATAGACGTAGCTAGAGCAATCATTGCCAGGATTGGATTTGCCAAGCCTCCAATTGCTATCCCTATGAAAATTAGCGATTCTGAAATTTTGTCAAAATTAGAATCTAAAAACGCACCCTTGGTTGTGGTTCTCTTCGAAACACGAGCTACACTTCCATCTACAATGTCAAAGAAGCCTGATATCAATAACATTATACTTGCAAATATTTGCGAGGGGAATTCTATTCCTTGTTGATTCAGAAAATTTGAAAGACTAAAGAAAACACTAGATAGTATGGCAAAGGCAAATCCAACCATGCTCCAAAACGTAGGAGAAAAACCTAGTGAACCAAAATTATTTCCTATCGATCTTGTGAAAGGAATTAATTTTTCTCTAAACCTGTTGAGCAAGTATCATCCTTTATCTGTATATCTATCAAATATTCTTTGTTATATTGGGCCATAATGAATGATTAGAATTCTTGTGAATTACAATTAACGGTCTTTTCTATCGGTAATTTTAGCAATTTTGGTTCCAGCTGATTTGCTACTAGTTTCCAATAATTCGCAAGCTGGACTGCGTCAATCTCACAATTGGTAATGACTTTATTTTGGTAATTAACTATTGGATTCATTATATCATGAAAGTTTGAATGTCCCAGTCCAAGTGCATGTCCTATCTCATGTTTCAGCACTAGACCCAGGGCATCTTGATTCAGTAGTTCCTCATTGAAATTTAAAGAGATGTGCATCCTGACCTTTTTAATAAAGCCATTTTTGTCAAGAACGCTAGTAGTTTGACCGACAGTTTGATTGCCCTTATGTTCAAAGTTTATTAAAATATCTGCGTCGGATGGATCCATTACTTTCGCAAATTTCAGATTGTTTAACTTGGAGCTCCATTGATCAAAGGAGCTCTTTACCAAATCATCGCGCTGGTCCTTATTGTCATTATTATTGCTGTTGTTGCTGTTGCTGTTGCTGTTGCTGTTGCTGTTGCTGTTGCTGTTGCTGTTGATATGAAATGTCAATACATCGTCATCTAAATTATCACCCCATGTGCAGCATATCTGTAAAATGTTCTGCTTTTCTAATGTAAGGTCGCTGAATTCGGAAAAGGATTCAGGGTATGATAGTACTGCTATTATCATTACTACGTTTAGCACTATACTGAAATTGTATCCNTTGTCCAACTATATCATGCAGCCATTGTACAATGTGCTGGCATTATAATGCTTGATGATGATAAATAGAATTGAATTACATTCACTAAAATTAAGTCAGGTGATGGAATACGATTTCTATCTGCAGGCAAATTGATTACATAATTAATTACTTGGTTTATTGGCTGACTGCTTTGTTGATTAAACTAGGCGTAATTTCCCTTGATTGACGATCTGGCACCGCAAGCCTCACATACTAGAAAGCCCAGTTTTTTTGCTTTTTCTGTTCTTGTATCGGGACTTTGACAGACAGGACAAATTACATAGTCCCTTACGTATCTTTCCATTAAGGCCCCAAAAGATGAGGGTTCCTTGCGGCCAAGGAAAATAACTCTGTCACCTGCAATATAACCCGCAGAAGCAAGCTCCTTATTCAAATAAAGTAATAGCTTTTCAGGTTCTCTCCTTAACGCCTTGGGAAATTCCATAAAATTTCTAAAAATAGTTCGCTGACCTACCCAGATAATTTTCGGTTCAGGAATCTCCAATCTTGCCGAATCCTTTTTTGATGAATGAGAAAGATTCCCCTGAATTCTATTTAGGAGGGTTTCATACGATTTATCTACCTTGTGCATACTTATGCTTGTACGAAGGCTTTAATGTTCTTTGTCATCAATTATAGTAATTTGACTTTAAACAATCGACCAGTCAATCTAGTTACCAATCAGAGATGGAACAAAAATCAATAGATTATGGCTTCTGCGAATTCTACCAATGTAAAATATTTATTAATTTATGTAGGCAATTCTCCAAGCCAGTGGAAAAATGGTATGATTGGATCTTCATAAGGCAATTTAGAAGAATTCTTGACATTAAAGCCGAGCATTATCATTCGTCCTTCTAATTGTTGTACTATATTTGATGGTAGTTCATTACCTCGAAGAGGATTAAACAACTTGAAAAAATAATCTTGTTTATAGTAAGCAAGATGCAAGGCGTAACAATCTGAAAGGATTGTTGGATCCCTTGATATCCTTTTAGTTATGTCAAAATTTACCTTTTTTTCAGTATTCTTGCTATTAGAATCTATCAAAATTTGCATCGATCTTTTGTTGAAATTTTCTCTCAATAGTTCTTGATTCATACTGATTGGATTGTTTGCGAAAATTCCTACCTGTCTTGCAATCCCTTCCATTGTTTTTCTCGCTATATCTTTAACATTGGTAATTTCCAATTCACCATTGACCTTATGATCCTTACCAAAGATGTAAAAAGTCGCAATCAATTCATCTTTTTGGGTAAAGGGCAAGTCTGCTTTTCTGTTTATAAAATTCAAAACTCTATGGGGAAAATCTCTGGGCATAAAAACTCCCATATACGAATCAGAGATAATCAACTTTTGTCTTTATCGTACCTAACACATGGGACTATTAAAAACTAGCAAAAATAATTATTGGAAAAAATGAGGTAAGATTACTTAGTGTGCGTGTGGTGGTGGAGCACTACCCTTTGACAGAGCTTCATTGAATGTTCCTGAAGCCTTTTCATGGAATTCAAGTGAAGACTGATCTACTTTTACAGCTTGTGGCGGACAAACCGATACNCAGGCCATACACCAAATGCAATCATGTTCACGAATTGCATCTGCCTTGTCNGTATAATCTTTACGTTCTTCTTTGACCGTGCTACCTGTTCCCTTCCATGTTTGATTTTTTGCCTCTTTAGCAGGAACATCATGTTCTGTTCTATACCACTGGAATACCTGTACTGGACATGCTTCGATACAAGCACCATCGGCAACACATGAATCCCAATCGACTGCTACCATAGTACCACTTACACCAAGTGGCTCTATTTGTTCACCCTTTGCTGCGTAGGCAGCCTTTACTTCTTCGTTTTCTGCAGCTTCTTGTAGTTTTCCTGGTCCCCACATAAAATGGAAATGTTCACCATCATCAAGTTGTATCTTACCAGTGACTTCATGATTTTTTGGAAAGTCTGGATCTATAGGCATGTTTATCGTTTTGATCTTTGTCTGAATATTATATAAACCATATGTGAATTGCCGACCCAATTGTTAGGATTTATTGATATCTAATGATGACTTCTATGACTATATCGCTTCTTCAACTTTGTTGGCCATAAAATCCAGGTCCTTTTCTGTAATTGAAGGATGTACGGGTAGCGAGAGAACACTTTTTGAAGCCCATTCTGTTATCTCAAGTTCTCCATTATAAAATTTTGAGTAGAATGGTGTTTGATGGACTGGTGGGTCATAATAGATAGTTGCCCCGATTCCGCTGTCATTTAGGAATTTTTTTACCTTGTCTCGAGAATCATTTAACGCCATTGTATAGAGATACCAATTATACTTTGTTCTCTGATTTTCGTGGGGCAGAACAATATTTTTATCCTTTATTTTATTGCTTAACAGCTGCCCTAGTTTTCTTGCGTTACTGGCCCTCTTGTCCAACATGGATTGAATCTTTTTCATCTGAGTTTTTGCGATAGCTGCAGAAATTTCGGGTAATCGCATATTGAATCCAATTATTCGCGTATCATATCCATTTACCATTCCATGATTCCTTATCATCCTGAGCTTTTCTGCAAACTCATCACTATCAGTAGTAATTGCGCCGCCTTCTCCTGAAGTCAATACTTTGGAAGCATACATGCTAAAACAACCCATCTTACCAAGTGTGCCCGTCTGCTTTCCATCATATGTCGATCCTAGAGATTGGCAAGCGTCTTCGATTACGGTTATGGAATGTTTGTTTGCGATTTCTTTTATTTCATCCATCTTGGCGGGATGACCATAAAGGTGAACTGGAATTATTGCCCTTGTTTTTTTCGTAATCTTGTTTTCTAAATCAAGAGGATCCATTGTATAGGTATCTTTTTCAATATCTACAAAGACAGGTTTGGCTCCTGTGCATGCTACTGAATTTGCCGTTGCAACAAATGTAAATGAGGGAATCAAAATTTCGTCTGATTCTTTTATGCCTGCGGCAAGAATTGAAGCATGTAAAGCGGCAGTGCCAGAATTCACTGCAATTGCGTGTTTGACATGTAAAAAATCTGCCAACAATCTTTCAAAATCCTGAACCCTCTTACCGCCAAAGTTAGAAGCTGACGTTAAAATACCCTCATCAAGTACCTTGAGAATTTCTTGCCTTTCTTCATCATCAATCTGTGGTTTATTAATTGGTATCATGAGTTATTCACTAGACTATTTACAAGTATGGTACCGAAATAATAATGCTATTCATAACCAA